>JACYYJ010002202.1_pt1 | contig 15239 bp, 13 predicted proteins | sample 8236861 | NCBI WGS metagenome assembly JACYYJ01 (sample SAMN14103086, study PRJNA606662) | landfill metagenome | isolation source: landfill solid waste | place: India:New Delhi, Okhla landfill site | collected 2017-11-05
ACGGCGGCCTCGGCGACCGCGGTCGCCTCACTCGGTTCCTGCCCCGGACGCACGCGGAACACCGAATGACCGGAATGCAGGATCCCGGTGGCGCCGCGCATCTCCCGCCAGCGCCTGGTGGCCTCCTCGGCCGTGTAGGGCTTGCCGTACACGTGGCCGTCGAGGGCGAACATCGAGTCGCCGCCGATCACGATGCCGTCGAACTCGGGATCCGCCGTGATCAGCCGAGCGGTGACATCAGCCGCTTTGGCGCGCGCGAGCAGCAGCACCAGCTCGTCCGGCGGCAGGTCAGCGCCGCGTTCGGCGAGGGCATGCGCGGTCACAGCATCCTCATCGGTCTCCGGCGATCGCGTGAGCGGCTCGATTCCGGCCTGGCGCAGAAGCATGAGGCGGGCGGGGGACGTGGAGGCGAGGCAGACCTGCATGGCACCACCGTATCCTCGAAGGATGGCCTCCTCCGCACCCCTACTGCTCGAACTCGACGTCACCGGCATCGCCCACGGAGGCACGTTCATCGCCCGTCATGAGGGTCGGGTCGTGTTCGTCGCGGATGCCGTTCCCGGCGAACGCGTTCGAGCACGGATAACGGTCCCCACGCCCCACTCCCACCGGCGCTCCGCGCCGCCCGGAGCCTCGAGGGCGCGCGGGCACGAGGCGAAGTCGTTCTGGCGGGCGGAGACGGTCGAGGTGCTGAAGCCCTCGCCCCATCGCCGACCGCACATATGGGCGGAGGCGGACATCTCGCGCGACCCCGACGATCGTGCAGGGGGTGCCGACCTCGGCCACATCGAACTCGATCATCAGCGCACGCTCAAGCGCCAGGTACTCGCCGAAGCGCTGGACAAGTTCGCCGGTCCCGGTTTGGAGGCCCCCGTCGTCGCCTCGGTCGACGAGACAGACGGCAACGGGTGGCGCACGCGCGTTTCGCTGCACGTCGATGCAGACGGCGTCATCGGCCCGTACGCCGCGCGCAGCCACCGGGTGATCCCGGTCGCGTCCTACCCGCTCGCACGCCCGCGGATCGCCGCTGAAGCGTTGTCGCTGCAGAACGCCAAGCCCGGACGCATCGACCTCGTCGAGTCGGCGGACGGTGAGGTGCACGTACTGCGCCGTCCGGACCGCGGCAAGCGCCCCGGGCCACAGGCCATCGTCGAGCGCGTCGGTGATCGGGTGTTCCGTGTGGACGCTGACGGCTTCTGGCAGGTGCACCCGAGGGCGGCATCCGCTCTCGACACCGCCGTGCGCTCCGCCCTCGAGGGCCGCGTCGACCCGGACGCGACCCACTTCGATCTCTACGGAGGCGTCGGCCTGCTGGCATCCTCGCTCTCAGAATCCGGTGCGACCGACATCGTGACCGTAGAGTCCAGTGCTAGGGCGACCGCGCATGCGCGCGAGAACCTCGCCGCCGTCGACGCCACTGCCGTCACCGCCCGCGTCGATCGCTATCTCGCCGGCCTCCCCGATGGGACGAGAGCGGGCACCGTCGTGCTGGACCCGCCGCGCTCCGGCGCCGGGCGTTCGGTGGTGGAGGGCGTGCATGCGTTGAATCCGGATGCCGTCGTCTACGTCGCCTGTGATCCGGTCGCGCTCGCCCGCGATCTCGGGACGTTCCGCGGACTCGGGTGGGAGGTCCTCTCGCTCCAGGCCCTCGATCTGTTCCCGCACTCGCATCATTTCGAGGTCGTGGCCCTCCTGACCCGCTGATCTCCCAGCTGATGGATAGGGTTGCACCATGAGCAGGGTCGCACTCATCGATGATCACGAGTCCGTCCGTCTCGGGCTGGAACTTGCGTGGGAGCGTGCGAACGGAGGGACCGTCGTCTTCTCCGGGAGCACCGTCGGGTCGTATCTGGCCTGGCGGTCGGCCACCGGGTCGACCTCGGCCGACGTCGTCGTCCTCGACCTGACGCTCGGCGACGGCACCACCGTCACCGAGAACGTCACAGCCCTCGTATCCGACGGCGCGAGTGTGGTCATCCACAGCGTGGCCGATCGGCCGGCAGCGGTGCGCGAGGCTCTCGCGGCGGGAGCTGCGGGTGTGGTGAGCAAGTCCTCGGCGCTTGACGACGTGCTGGACGCCATCCGAACCGTCGCCCGCGGAGAGGCCCTGAACAACGTCGAGTGGGCGAGTGCGGTGGAGGGTGATCGTGAGTTCGCCGACGCACAGCTGTCGGTGCGCGAGCGTGATGTGCTGCGCCTGTACGCCACCGGTCTTCCGCTCAAAGCCGTCGCCGAGCGTCTCGGAGTGGCGTACTCGACGGCCAAGGAGAACATCACCCGGGTTCGTGTGAAGTATGTCGACGTCGGACGGCCCGCCCCGACGAAGGTCGACCTGCTCCGTCGCGCCATGGAAGACGGCATCGTCGCTCCAGACGGGGCGGCCAATGCCCGCTGATGCGGCGTTGCGGGACGCCTGGGGGCGGATTCCGTCGCCGGGCACTGTCGAGACCGAATTCGAGCGCTTCACCGGCAAGAGGATGGAGCGGATCCTTGCGACCGTTGCCGCCATCGGATCGGCGATACTCGGCGCACAGGCACTCGTCGCCGCGCTCGGCGCACTGGCGCATGAATCCTCGACGGTGCGCATCCTTCTGGTGATCGTCGTCTACGTACCGCTGATCGGGATGCTGGTGGCCTGCGTCCTCGGACGCGGTGTTCGCGTTGCCGCAGGGGCTTTCGCCATCGTCTACGTGGCTGCGCTCGCCGCTTGGCCGATGGTCATCGATGCGGCCGCGACGGCGAACCAGCCGTGGATCTTCTTCCTCGTCAATGTCGGGGTCGTGGCGGCGATGCTCGCCTTCCCGCTGAGACTCCAGCTCGTCTGGGCGTTCGGGGTGCCGCTGGTCTACGGTTGCGTGCGGCTGGTCGAGGGCGAGTTCAGCGGTGCGTATTGGACGACTACGGCGTTCGACGTGTCGTTCACGATCATTCTCGGGCTGGTCATCGTCGCCCTCGGCTGGATGTTCCGGTCGGTCGCGGCCGGCGTCGACGAGGCGCGTGGGCAGGCGGTGGCATCCTACGCCGCAGCGGCAGCTGCGGCCGCCGCGGAAGAGGAGCGCGTGGCGATGGCAGCGCTCATGCACGACAGCGTGCTGGCCGCTCTGCTCGCCGCAGAGCGCGCGGATGCCGACCGGGCCAGAGATCTCGCTGTCGGGATGGCGAGGGAGGCGCTCACCCGGCTCGCGAACACCGAGGCCGCGGTCGCGCAGGAGGGAAGCGACGATCCGGTCGGCACTGCGATGATCGTCGCAGAGCTGCGCCGGGCACTGTCCGAACTCGGGGCGGACGCGATCGTGGAGGAGCGGGGGTCGGCGGGTCTCATCCCAGGGCGCGCGGCCAGGGCCGTCGTGCTCGCCGCACGACAGGCCATCGGCAACGCCATCGCGCACGCGCACGGGCGCGGGCTCCACGTCATCACTGAGGGACGCGCAGACGACGGAGTCACCGTGACGATCATCGATGCCGGACCCGGCTTCGACATGCAGGCGATCGGGGAGGATCGGCTGGGTATTCGCGCCTCGATCATCGCGCGTATGGCTGCCGTCGCCGGAAGCGCGACGATCGACTCCGGGTCCGCAGGGACTCAGGTCGTGCTGGGGTGGGAGCGCTCGTGAACCGTTCCGTCCGGAGCGTCGCCACCGCGCTCGCGGTGGGCTTCACGATGTATTTCGCCGCTCGGGCGGTGTGGTGGACGGTGCAGCCGACCGAGCCGCTGCTCATGGTCGCGGCGATTCTGCTGTATCTCGCCGTCGTGATCACAGCTGTTCTCATCGAGGCGCCCGGCGGTGCGCGGATGCCGGTGGGATGGGGGGGCGTCGCCGTCATCACCGGCATCGTCATCCCGGTGATGGTCAACGCGTCACTTCTTCCGTTTCATCGCACGGCGCCGTTCGCAACCTGGTACATCGGGGGGATAGGCGTGCTCTCGGTGGTGTGCATCGTGCGCCGCCGTCCGGTGATGGGCTGGCTGGTTCTCGTCGTGCTCGCGATCTCTTCGGCCGTCTTCATCGGACCCTTCGTCGCCCTGGAGCTCGGACTCGTCGGATCGCTCACCTGGGCTCTGATCGCCCAGCTCCTCGTGCTGTTCTGGGATCGCGCAGTGCGCGACACGGCCCATCTCGCCGATATCCAGCGTGCCGTGTCGGCCTGGCATGCGACTCAGCTGGTGCGGCAGCGCGAGCGCCGGGTGCGTGTGCAGTATGCGCTCGCGGCGGCCGGTCCTGTCCTGGCGAGGACTGTGGCCTCGCACGGCCGTCTCACCGACGCCGAGCGACACGATGCGCGGATGGCGGAGGGGCGGTTGCGCGACGAGCTGCGGGGTGCGAGCCTGCTGAACGACTCGGTCCGCAGCGCGATTCGGGATGTGCGACTGCGCGGGATCGCCGTGACGGTGTTCGACGAGGGCGGTCTGGACGAACTCGATGAACACCGGCGCGGTGAGATCCGCGATGAACTCGCCGAGGTGCTCACCAGCGCCGATGCCGAACGGATCATCATCCGAGCGGCCAGAGACGCACACGCGGCCGTCACGGTGGTCGGTCGCACCGGCGCCGGCGATTCTTCTGACGAGGATGCCGTCGGCCTCTGGCACGTGATCCCGCGGGAGCGAGAGCAAGAAGAAGTTGCGGAGTGAGAGAGGGCGAGGGGCGGCGAAGCCGCCCGCCCCTCGCCGAGCGCGGTGATGTTACCCGAAAACTCACCGCTGGAGATCGATCACCGTCTGCCTACCCTGGGGCAGAGAGACCGATCGAACGCGAAGCGTTGACAACAGTCTGACCGAGCTGCAAGAGGTTTGTCTGTAGGTATTTCGGGGGACACGGATGCACATGAATGCGTCATGATTGAATGATGGATCTGCGCCGGCGAGGTACCAACCTTCCGAAGATGGGAGACTTCAATCGGTCTGTCATCCTGGAGGCCATCCGGCGCTCCGGTGACGGGCTGAGCCGCACTGAACTCGTCGACGCCACGGGGCTTTCCGCACAGACCATCACGAACATCACGCGCAGACTCCTCGACGACCGGTTCATCGAGGAAGCCGGCCGCACCATCCAGGGCCCCGGCAAGCCCCGGACCACGTTGAGGCTGAACGCGACCAGCCGTCTGTCGATCGGGGTGCATCTGGACCCGGCGATGATGACTTTCGTGCTGCTCGATTTCAGCGGGGCGGTGGTCGCACGGAGCGCGCGGCGGATGCCCGCGGACGACGCGCGTCGGATCATCGCGGCGATGGCTGGTGCGATCCGGGACATCATCGACGGATCAGGAGCCGAGCCGGAGGCGATCATCGGGATCGGTGTGGCGACGCCGGGGCCGTTGGACGCCGAGCGCGGTACGGTCGTCGATCCTCCGAAGCTGCACTCGTGGCACCGGGTGCCGCTGCGTGACGCGCTCGCCGAGGCGACCGGACTGCGAGTGACACTCGAGAAGGACACCACTGCTGCTGCGGTCGCTGAGCTGTGGACGGGCGATCATCCCCCTGACGGATCCTTTCTGTTCGTCTACCTCGGCATCGGCATCGGCACAGCGCTGGTGATCGATGGCGATGTGGTGAAAGGCGCGTCTCGCAATGCCGGCGAGGTCGGGCACATCATCGTCGATCCGCGAGGACCCGAGTGCGCGTGCGGACAGCGCGGGTGCGTCGAGGTGGTCTGCACGCCGCAGGCGATCGTCGAACGTGCGGAGCGGGCGGGCGTGTTCGCCGACGATCGGGTCGGCAGCGACGCCGAATCTGTGGACGCCAGGTTCACCGAGCTGTGCGATCGTGCAGCGGGCGGCGACCGCGACGCGTCGGGCGTGCTCGACCAGGCGGTGCGACACCTGGCCGTGCTGATCTCTGCGCTGACGAACATGCTCGACATCGATCGCGTCGTTCTGGGCGGGCCCTTCTGGTCGCGCGTCGCCACGTTGTATCTGAGGGCTTTGCCGCAACTGCTCGAGAGGCAGAGCGCGACGCGCGCGGTGCGAGATCTTCCGGTGGGGGGCACCGTGGTCGGTGATGACGTGGGAGCGGTCGGAGCCGGATGCGTCGTGCTCGACGAGGTGCTGTCGCCGCGGGCGGCCGCCTTGTTCCTCGATTCCTGACGCACGGTCTTGGATCCGTGACGCACGGTCTTGACAGCAGTAAATCCAATCGATTGACTATCTGGATCCCGACCTTGGAGTCCACCGCCGCATGCACGACACGACCTCGTTGATCGAAGCCCGGATCCGGCGCTTCATCAACGAGCGGTTGCGTCCGAATGTGCACGTGGATCTCACACCGCTCAGTGTGGCGAGTTGGGAGGTGCCGGGGGAGCCGGTGCCGTTCGCCGAAGCAATCGGCCAGGTCTATCAGCCGTTCGCCGTGGGGGCGCGATGGGGGCGGCCATGGGGGACGACCTGGTTGAAGGTGAGGGGAACGGTACCGGAGGCTCCCGGAGCAGAACTGTTGTTCGATCTGGGATTCCATTCGGCCGAGCCAGGATTCCAGGCCGAGGGGACCGTCTACCGACCCGATGGTTCGATCGTCAAGGCCGTCGAGCCGCGCAACGCCCATGTGCCTCTGAGAGATGCGTTGCCGACAGGCAGTGGGCCGTGCGACTCGTTCGAGCTGTTCGTCGAGGCTGCCGCGAACCCGGATGTCGCCGACGGCTTCCGTGATTTTCGTCCCACTCGGCTCGGTGCACTCGAGACGGCCGGCGACGACCTGCTGTACGAGCTCCGTCAGGCCGACGTCGCCGTGCGCGATGACGGCGTGTGGGAGCTGCTGCAGGATGCGACCGTGCTGTCCCAGCTGTCGGCCGAGCTGCCGGAGCACTCACCCCGACGTGCTGAGATCCTCCGGTCACTGGAGCGCATGGTCGATGCGACCGATCCCGACGACGTCTCGGGCACCGCGTCCGCCGCGCGTGCCGAACTCGCCCGGGTGCTCTCGCGTCCGGCATCCGCTTCGGCGCACCGCGTGCACGCGGTCGGGCACGCGCACATCGACTCGGCATGGCTGTGGCCGGTGCGTGAGACGCAGCGGAAGATCGCCCGCACATTCTCGAACGTGCTGTCGCTGCAGCAGGAGTCCGACTTCGTGTTCGCCGCATCGTCAGCGCAGCAGTATGCATGGCTGAAACAGGCTCAGCCGGAGTTGTTCGCACGGGTGCGCGACGCGGTGGCATCCGGGCGCTTCGTTCCGGCTGGCGGTATGTGGGTCGAATCCGACACCAACATGCCGGGCGGCGAGGCACTGGCGCGTCAGTTCGTCCGCGGGAAGAGGTTCTTCATCGAGGAGTTCGGCGTCGAGCCCCTCGATGTCTGGCTGCCGGACTCGTTCGGATACTCCGCCGCGCTGCCCCAGATCGCGCGCGCGGCAGGATCGCGTTGGATGCTGACGCAGAAGATGTCGTGGAACGAGACGAACCGGATGCCGCACCACACGTTCCTCTGGGAGGGAGTGGACGGCACGCGGATCTTCACGCACTTCCCGCCGGTGGACACCTACAGCGCGCAGTTGACAGGAGCGGAACTGGCGCGTGCCGAGCGGCAGTACGCCGAGAAGGGGCTCGCGAACACCTCCCTGGTGCCGTTCGGGTACGGCGACGGCGGAGGCGGGCCGAACCGGGAGATGATCGCCGCGGCCGAGCGTCTGCGATCGCTCGAGGGCTCGCCCGCGGTGAGACTGTCGAGTCCGGCGCAGTTCTTCGCGGCCGCAGAAGCTGAGTACGAGCATCCGCCGGTGTGGTCCGGGGAGATGTATCTCGAGTTCCACCGCGGAACGTACACGTCGCAGGCGCGCACCAAGCGCGGCAACCGTCGCAGTGAGCACGCGCTGCGCGAAACCGAGCCGTGGGCGACGGCTGCGGCGCTGCGCGGTGCCGAGTACCCGTATGACGAGCTCGATGAGCTGTGGGAGATCGTGCTGCTGCAGCAGTTCCACGACATCCTTCCCGGCAGCTCGATCGGCTGGGTGCATCGCGAGGCCGAACGCCGCTATGACGAGGTGCTGGCGCGTCTTGAACAGCTCACGACCCGGGCGCTCGCACAGGCGGCCGGCGACGGGACGACGGAACTGATCGCGAACGCGGGCCCGTACACGCACGCGGGGGCGCCCGCACTCGGGATCGAGGTCGTCGCACCGGCGGTGCAGTCACCGGCAACTCTGACACGCGCGCGCGGTGGTTTCGAACTGTCGAACGAGCACCTCCTGGTGCAGATCGACGAAGCAGGTCTGGTGACGTCGCTCGTGGCGCGTGCGAACGGCCGCGAGACCATCGCGCCGGGGCAGAAGGGCAATCTGCTGCAGCTGCATCGCGATACTCCGACCCGGTGGGATGCCTGGGACATCGATGAACACTACCGCCGTCATGTCATCGACCTGACCGATGCGGTCTCCGTCGAACAGATGCCGCATCCCACTGCCGCAGTCGTCTGCGTGATCCGCGGCCGGGGGGCGACGCGGATCACGCAGACTTTGACGCTGGCGGCCGGCTCGCACTCCCTCGAGATCGAGACGGTCGTCGACTGGCACGAACGGCAGAAGCTGCTCAAGCTGGCCTTCCCACTCGATGTGCATGCCGATCAGGCGCGGTCCGAGATCCAGTTCGGGCATGTCGCCCGCCCCACGCACACGAACACCTCGTGGGACGCGGCGCGGTTCGAAACCGTCGCCCACAGATGGGTCCATGTCGGCGAGCCGGGCTTCGGCGTCGTCATCGCGAACGATTCCACGTACGGGCATGACATCACGCGCGCACCGCGCGACGGCGGCGGCACGGTCACGAACGTGCGGCTGTCGCTGCTGCGCGCGCCGCTTTATCCGGATCCCGAGGCCGATCAGGGAGAGCACGCGTTCCGGGTCAGCATCCGCCCCGATGCGTCGATCGCGGATGCCGTGCGCGAGGGATACCGGCTGAATCTGCCGGCGCGTCAGGTGATCGGGAGCCGACCTGTCGCACCCGTCGTGTCGGTGTCGTCAGATGCTGTGGTGGTGGAGGCCGTGAAGTTGGCGGAGGATCGCAGTGGGGATGTGGTCGTGCGGCTCTACGAGGCGCTGGGCGGCAGGGCAACGGCGACGCTGTCGGCATCGTTCTCGTTCGACGATGTGATCGAGACGGATCTTCTGGAGCGCGAGGTGGATGCCGCTGCCGTGGTCTCGGCGGCAGGAGAGGCCGTCGAACTGCGGATGCGCCCGTTCCAGATCGTCACGCTCCGATTCCGCGCGCCGATCATCGCCGGTTGAGCGAGGATCGCAGCGACGAGTCGAAGCGCCGGGTCAGCCCGAGAACCGGCCCCACGGGATGTCCCGGCGCAGCGGTTTGCGCAACCCGCGCTGAGTCCGCTGCCACGCCGACACGTGCGGCTCGTCGGCGACAGCATCCGCCGCCTCTCGCTCATACGAGTCGGTGACGACGGCGAGGAGGGCGGCGAGCTCTTCCTCGTTCGCTGCGCCGCGGACGATGCGGATGTCAGCAGATGCGTGCTCGTCGGTCACAGCGGAATGTTCCCGTGCTTCTTCGGCGGCAGTTCGGCGCGCTTGCCGCGCAGCGATCGCAACGCCTTCGCGATCGAGACACGGGTGTTCGCGGGTTCGATGACGCCGTCGATCTCTCCGCGCTCGGCGGCGAGGAACGGCGAGGTGACGCTGTAGGTGTACTCGTTCGCGAGCCGGGCGCGGACAGCCGCGACGTCTTCACCGGCCTCTTCGGCCTTCTTGATCTCGTTCCGGTACAGGATGTTGACTGCACCCTGACCGCCCATGACCGCGATCTCAGCGGTGGGCCAGGCGAGGTTGACGTCGGCGCCGAGCTGCTTGGAGCCCATGACGATGTACGCGCCGCCGTAGGCCTTGCGCAGGATCACCGTGACCAGCGGAACGGTCGCCTCGGCGTACGCATAGATGAGCTTGGCGCCGCGCCGGATGACGCCGGTCCACTCCTGGTCGGTGCCGGGCAGGTATCCCGGCACGTCGACGAGCGTGACGATCGGGATCGAGAACGCGTCGCAGAACCGCACGAAGCGGCTCGCCTTCTCGCCCGCTTCGATGTTCAAGGTACCGGCCATCTGGGAGGGCTGGTTGGCGATGATGCCGACCGAGCGGCCCTCGACGCGACCGAATCCGATCACGATGTTCGGGGCGAACAGCGGCTGCACCTCGAGGAAGTCNNGTGTGGATGTCGTAGGGCTGGTTCGCGGAGTCGGGAATGATCGCGTTCAGCCGCTGGTCGGCATCCGTCGTCTCCCACTCGAAATCACTCTCGTACCCGGGGATCTCGGTCATGTTGTTATCGGGCAGGAAGCCGAGCAGCGTCCGCGCATAGTCGATCGCGTCGTCCTCGTCGTCGGCGAGGTAGTGCGCGACTCCCGAGCGGGTGTTGTGGGTGAGGGCGCCGCCGAGCTCCTCCATGCCGACGTCCTCGCCGGTGACTGTCTTGATGACGTCGGGACCGGTGACGAACATCTGGCTGGTCTTGTCGACCATGATCACGAAGTCCGTCAGTGCCGGACCGTAGACGGCGCCGCCGGCGGCCGGGCCCATGATGATGGAGATCTGCGGGACGACGCCGGAGGATCGGGTGTTCAGGCGGAAGATCTCACCGTACTTGCTGAGGGCGAGCACACCCTCTTGAATACGGGCGCCGCCGGAGTCGAGGATGCCGATGATCGGCATGCCGCTGGTGAGCGCGAACTCCATGATCTTGATGATCTTGTCGCCGGATACCTCTCCCAGCGAGCCGCCGAAGGTGGTGAAGTCCTGCGAGTAGACGGCGACGGTGCGGCCGTGGATGGTGCCGATGCCGGTGACGACGGAGTCGCCGTAGGGACGGTTGCGGTCCATTCCGAAGGCGGTCGTGCGGTGGCGGACGTATTCGTCGAACTCGACGAAGCTGCCCGAGTCGACGAGGAGCTCGATGCGCTCGCGGGCAGTCATCTTGCCCTTGGCGTGCTGCTTCTCCCGGGCGATCTTCTCGGGCTCGGTGACCGCCTCGTTCAGGCGGGAGCGGAGGTCGGCGATCTTGCCGGCGGTCGTGGAGAGGTCAGGGGTGTCCGTCACGGATTCCACCCTAGCGTCGGCTGACCGCGGGACGTTGGATGCCTCGCACAACGGGTCGGCTGATCCTTTGGTGAGATCGGTGTAAGGAAGGATCACGATGAGGCATCCGCTCCGACTCCTGCCGTCTCGTCGAGTGCGGCCGAGACTCACACGACGAATCGCCACACGTATTCCAGTCCGTCGGCCGGCCGGAACCATGCGATGGTCACGACCACGTCATCGAGATCGGCCGCACACAGGCACAGCTCGATGTCTTCCGATGGCAGCACCTGCCCCCAGAGCTGAGTTCCCGCGCTGGCCTGATCGTCGCGGAACAATCGCACGAAATCCGCACTCTCCGGGCCGTCGTTGATGACGACCGGGTGCCGGGGGTCGGTGCGGAGGATGAACCAGGGCACGCGGTACGCGGTCGGCGGAGGAGTCTGTGACGGATCGAGGGGGCGCAGCATGCGAGCCACGGTAGGAGCGACGACGGACGCCACGACCCCTCCGTGTGCGGCACCCGCAGGAACGGGGGAGAACCGCTATTGATCAGCCGTTGTGGAAGGTGAGTCGGAGGCGCCGAGTTCGCGATCCTTTCGCTTCGCACGCGTCACCTCGCCGACCTTCTGCCCGACCCAACCGGCGCCGCGCACGACGGTGCCAGCGGCACCGGCGACAGCGTTCCCGGCGTAGCGGGCACCGCGCAGCATCCGCAGCTCGAGCTTCTCGGAGCCGGCAACCGGCTCCAGAACGGCGGGAAGCACGGCCGGGCCCACGCCGAAAGCTCGGCGCGAGGTCGTCAGCACGCGCCGACCGAGCAGATGGTTGCCCGCACCGCCCACCGCGGCGCCGATGCCGAACGGCATGGCTTTACCCACGAACGACGCGCCGCCGGCCGCAGCGAAATGCTTCACGAACCGGGTCTTGAGCTGGTCGACGATCGGCCCGACAGCCGCACGGGGAAGCGACTTCGTGACGATCTCGCCCCAGTACGAAGAGCGCACACCGCCGCGTCCGGTTGCCTGCTTCGCGAGTTGGGCGACCAGATCGACGCCTTCCTTGCCCAGCATCAGCGTCATCACCAGCGCGCGTGCGCGTTCGGGGTTCTCTACGGCGATGCCGTGCACCTCAGCAAGGGATTGCGCGAACAACGCCGTCGACTCCAGGAAGCCGAGGGTCTCCACACCCGACAGCGCGAGGGTGACGCCGGTGCCGATTCCGGGCACGACCGCGGTCGCGCCGACTGCAGCACCGCCGGTCGTGACGGCGGCCAGATACCTGCGCTCGAGAATGCGCACGAGCTCGTCGGGCGTGGCGTTCGGATTGCGCAGGCGGATGCTGCGGATGTGGGCGAGCACGAGCGGACGCTGAATCGCGAGCACCCTGTCGAATCCGCGCACGCCCAGCGGATGCTCATCAGAGCCCACCGGCGGCACTCCCTTGTCCCAGGCGGAGTCGTCGGAGAGGGAGTGGATCTTGTGCACCTTCTTGGCCATGTCCAGATCCTAAGTACGCCATCCGCGAGAATGCCGAAAGCCCGGCTCCACGCGGAAGCCGGGCTTTCAGACAGTGGGTTCAGACGAAGAGGTTCGCCCGCTCGAGGTCTTCGGCGAAGTCGACCTCGACCGCGTACAGGTCGGAGATGTCCACCGGCAGCACCTTCACGCCGTCGTGCGCGATGGCGAGCTCGAGGCCACCCTCGAAGTACTCCTGGTCGTCCACCTCGTCGAGGCGCTGCAGCAGCTTCGGCTTGTCCTGGGCCGCGATGTAGTTGATCCCCACGGCCTCGCCCAGCGCACCGGCGCCGACCTTCTTCGACAGCTCCTTGATGAAGCCGTCGTCGTCGACCGTGTACTTGACCTCCTCCTCGCCGACCGAGGAGGTGTTGACGCACACGAACGACTTCCCCTCGTCGATGAGGGGCTGCACGCGGCGCAGCACGTCCGGGTGGAAGACGACGTCGCCGTTCAGCCAGAGCACGCCGCGGTCGCCGGTGACGCGCAGCGCGCGCAGCAGGCTCTTCGACGTGTTCGTCTGGTCGTACACCTCGTTGTAGGTGAACGCCACGTTCGGCGCGGCCTCGAGGATCATCTCGAGCTTGAAGCCGACGACGATCAGCACCTCGGCCTCGCGGCCGTAGACCGAGCGGAGGTTGCCGAGCTGCTGGGCGAGGATCGTGCGACCGTCGCGCAGCTCCGTCAGCGGCTTGGGGTGCGGCCGGCCCAGGCGGGTCCCCATGCCCGCCGCCAGGATCACTGTCTGGATGCTCATCGCGTTCCTCTCTCGTTACCTGTCGGTGCGGCGCTCGGCGCGCCGTGGGCCTCGACCCGCGCGACCTCGCGGTCGCGGATCTGCATGAGACGCTCGCACGCCGCGACGAACCGCCGCGTGGAGGCGCCAGGAGTCGTGTCGCCGAGGTAGAGCTCGCGCAACGCATGGCGTTGGTCGCGCGTCGGGTCCTCGGCGAGCTCGCGGTCCACCGTGGCCAGCACGTCGCCGAGGGCGGCCACCGGCAGCGACGGCGCGAGCTCCAGCAGCGGGCTCGCCGCGATGATCACGTCGCCGACCGGCCGGGTCACGACGATCGGCTCGCCGGCGGCCAGCCAGTCCATCGCCACGCCGGAGACGTCGCAGACCAGCAGGTCCGCCGCCGCGAACGCGGGGGCGACGTCGCCGTGGGTGTCGGTGCCGTGGCCGGGGCCCTCCGCGGGCGCGGGCGCCGACGCGAGGTACTCCCGGATCGCCTTGTCCGCCTCCCCGTACGCCGCGACGCGGACGCCGGTGAGCGGGTGCGGGCGGTAGAGCACCCGGTAGCGGCCCGACTCCACGAGGGTGCGCACGATCGTGAGCCCGTGCGTGGCCACCGTGCCGTACTCGGCGGACGGCTGGCCGCCCTCCCACGTGGGGGCGTACAGGACCGTGGGCAGCGGCCCGCGCGGCGTCCGCGCGCGCAGGCGCAGCTGGTCGTCCAGCTGGGGGCGGCCCACCGGCACGCACCGGTCGTGCGCGTCGTACAGGGTGCTGAACCGCGCCATGCGCTCGACGGCGGCCTGCCCGGCCACGAACGAGAAGTCGTACGCCTTGGTCTGGTTCGACACCGTGACGAGCTTGTCGCTGTCGCCGTGCATCAGCGAGGCGTGCACGAGCTGCCCGAAGCGCAGGCAGGTGAAGTTCTGCGGGTTGTGGTTGACGTAGAGCGCGAGCTTCGTCGGCGACCGGCCGAGGACGTCGTCGAGCGTCGTGTAGTGCGCCACCGTGCGCACGTCCAGCCCGCTGTCGCGGCGGATCGCGCGGGCCGTGCGGGAGTCCTGGGTCACGACGACCACGGGGTGCTCGGCGTGCAGCGCGCGGAACGTCTCGTACCACTGCTCGATCTGGTAGAGCGCGTCCGGGGTGTCGGCGAAGTAGACGAGCACCTCGTACGGCCACGACGTCCCGAGCAGCGACTCGTCCTCTCCCAGCCCGTCGGGCATCCCCCCCGGGAGCAGCCCCAGCCGACGGATCACCCGACCCCCGAGGGACCGGATCCGGCGCCGCAGCGTGGCGGACCGGGGTGTGGCAGGCATGAGTTCTCCTGGGTCGTCGTCGATCAGCGGGGGGCGCGTCGCAGCATACCGGCCAGCCGCGCGCGCCAGGTCGCCCGGAGGGCGCGCCCGCCGCGAAGGACCCGGCGGCGCGCGGCCCTGGGGCGGCGGTGCGCCACCTCCTCGAGCACGGCGGCCCACCGGGAGACGACCGCGGCGTCCGAGTAGTGCTGCGCGCTCGCCGCCGCGGCCTCCCGCATGCGCCGCACGCTCTCGCCGTCGAGGGTGACGAACCGTCCGATCGCGGCCGCGAGCGCCTCGACGTCGCCGTCGGGCACGAGGAACCCGTCCACGCCGTCGGTGATGATGTCGGCCGGCCCGTAGCGGATGTCATAGGCGATCGGGACACAGCCCCGTGACATCGCCTCGGCGAACACGAGCGGCAGCCCCTCGGCGCGGCTCGTGAGCAGCAGGAACGAGGCGTCGGCGAGCCGGCCGGCGGCGTCCGGTACGTATCCGTGCAGCGTCACCCCCTCGACACCGGCGGCCCGCGCCTCGACACGGGCGCGCTCCGGGCCGTCGCCGTAGACGTCCAGGGTGAGCGGCAGCCCGGTCTGCCGCCGGGCGCGGTCGATCCCGGCGACGGCGTTCCCCACCCGCTTGCGCCAGTGCAGCGACGCCACGACGGCGCCGCGATACCGGGCCGCGCC
>JACYYJ010086203.1_pt1 | contig 15166 bp, 14 predicted proteins | sample 8236861 | NCBI WGS metagenome assembly JACYYJ01 (sample SAMN14103086, study PRJNA606662) | landfill metagenome | isolation source: landfill solid waste | place: India:New Delhi, Okhla landfill site | collected 2017-11-05
GACAGGCGATACGATTGAACAGTCGCCGAATCTCGTTGACTGTCAGAGGAATCAGTTTACCGGGACCGGATGAAGATCTGAACCGTCTCGGGTTTCTTGCCGCTCCTATATCGGTGACGGCTCCGGTTGTGGAGTCGACAGGTGAGCGTAGTACGCCGCCTCGAATTCATCCGGCGGGACGTATCCGAGACGGCTGTGCAGGCGACTGCGATTGAACCAGTCGACCCACTCCATCGTGGCGTACTCGACGTCCTCGAGGGACTTGTAGGGACCCGGATGGAACGGGTTTCCCTTGGCGATCACTTCGGTCTTGAACAACCCGATCGTGCTCTCGGCCAGAGCGTTGTCGTATGCGTCTCCGACGCTGCCGATCGACGCGGCAATACCCTCCAGCACAAGGGTTTCCGCGAAAGAGATGGAAGTGTACTGACTGCCGGCATCGCTATGGTGGATCAACCCCGTGCCGACCGGATGGCCCGTGTGGTCACGTCGCCACAATGCCATCTTCAAGGCGGTGGTGACCATCGCGGTGTCCTTGACGGTGGCGGCATGCCAGCCGACGATCGCCCGCGAGAAGCAGTCGATCACGAACGCGACATAGACGAACCCCGCCCAGGTGCGGCAATAGGTGAAGTCGGTGACCCACTTCCGATTCGGGACCTCGGCGGTGAAATCACGATCGACCAGGTCAGGGGCGCGGCGGCTGTCCGAGCCGCCGGGCACGGTGGTGCGGTGCCGACGGCCCCGGACCGCTCCGGACAGCCCTTCATCACGCATCAACCGGTCGACGGTGCATGCCGCGACGTCGTGGCCGTGTCTACGCAGGTGCACGGTCATCTTTCGGCGACCGTAGAGACCTTCGGCGGTGCCGACGGTCTCACGCAGAGCGTTCGTCAGATGTGCATCGGCGACGGTCCGGCGGGATGGAGGAGCGGTTTTCCAGTTCCGATACGTGCGTGGGGCGACCTTGACGCCACGCTCGGTGAGCACGGCGCAGATCGACTCGACCCGGTGTCCTTGTGCACGCATCTGGTCGATGAACTGGCAGATCAGCGGCGGCGAGGGTCGAGCTCCCTCGCGAAGAAAATCGAGGCCGATTTCAAGATCTCGTTGGCCTCACGGAGGTCTCGGACTTCGCGTTCGAGCTCTTTGATTCGTTGCTGTTCAGCGGTGGTCACGCCGGGTGTCTTGTCGGCATCGATCAGAGCCTGGCGGGTCCAGGTGCGCAGCGACTCGACACCGACGCCGAGCTTCGGGGCGATGGCTTTGCACGCCGCGAACGGCGAAGAATATTCGTCGAGGTGGTCGAGGACCATCTTCACCGCTCGTTCACGCTGCTCGGCGGGGTAACGCTTGGACATGATGTGCATCCTTCTCAAGAAAGGAGGCGGCATCAAACCCGAGACGGTTCACATTGCGAGTCCCCCGTCTGGCCGGTGGACGTCCGCGCACCAGGCCGGACCGGGTCCGCGTTGACAAGGCATACTCCTCGCGCGCCCACCGTGCGCTGCTGCGGCGGCGCCGCATCGGCGCGGTCATCGCCGAACCGTCCGATCAGGCCGGACATCGTCGCCGACGCGGATCAGGTGGTGGCAGACCGCCGGCATTCGATTCGGCTGACTATCGCGGCCGCAATGTGGTTGAACGCCGGTTCTGCCATCTCAAGCAGTGGCGTGGATTGGCCACGCGATATGACAAACTCGCGACCGTCTACCGCGCTGCCGTAGTGCTGAACGCCGTCGTCGCCTGGACAAAGCATTTGTCAGACATACCCTAGTCGCGCGAGGCCCGGACGCCGGGTGAGACGAGCAGTCGGCCGAGGACCGCGAAGAGCGCGAGGATCACCAGCGAGCAGATCCCGGCGAGGGCGGCACCGCCCACGACCAGGGCGTAGTCGCTGCGCGCGAGACCGTCGACGATGGGCCTTCCCACCCCGCCGAAGCTCACTGCCGCGGCGATCGTGGCGGTCGCGACGATCTGCACGGCGGCGGTGCGCAGGCCGACGAGGATCAGCGGCAAGGCCACCGGCAGCTGGGCCCGCAGCAGGATCTGGGACGAGGTCATCCCCATCCCGCGGGCGGCGTCGGTCAGCGCCGGGTCGACCCCGCGGATCCCTTCGTAGGAGTTCAACAGGATGGGTGGGATCGCGAGTGCCACCAGCGGCACCATCACCGGAACCAGCCCGATCCCGTACAGCACGACCAGCAACACGAGCAGGCCGTAGGTGGGGAGAGCGCGTGCGGCGTTCGCCGTGAGGGACACGAGCACACCACCGCGGCCCGTGTGACCCGTCCACAGACCGAGCGGCAACGCGAGGAGCACGGAGATCACGAACGCGAGCAGGGTGTAACCGAAGTGCTGGGCCAGTCGCGTCGGGATCCCGGAAGCGCCCGACCAGTTCGCGGAGTCGCCGAAGTACTCGGCCAGATAGTTCAGCAGCGTCGTCATCGGCGCACCTTCGAGCTGCGGCGCATCCACGGCGTGGTGAGACGCTGGACGAGCACGAGCACCGCGTCGACGACCAGTGCCATCACGACGGTCGCGATGATGCCGATGATCGCCAGATCGAGCCGGTCGAGTTGCACCGAGGCGGTGAACAATGCCCCGAAGGCGCCCATGCCGATGAGCGCTCCGACGCTCACCATGCTGATGTTCGCGACCGTCGCGACCCGCAACCCCGCGATGACCGCGGGGATCGCCAGCGGCAGGTCGACGGTGAGCAACCGGCGCGGCGTCGAGAATCCCATCGCCACCGCCGACTGGCGGACACTGTCGGGCACAGCGCGCAATCCGTCGACGACGTTCGGGACGAGGCCCGCCAGCGCGTAGACGGCCAGCGGAAGGATCACGGTGGTCCGGCTGATCCCGGTGAACGCGATGAGCAGGACGAAGAAGGCAAGCGACGGAATCGAATACAGGACACTGCAGACCGCGAGCACCGGGGCGTACACCCGTGGCCACCGCACGCACGCGAGGCCCAGCGGCAGAGCGAGGACGAGGCCGAGCAACGACGCGCCGAGGGCCATGACGAGGTGATCGCCGAGCAGTTCCCAGAACGTCCCGAGATAGCCGGGAATCCGCAGGCTCACCGCGACTTCCGCATCTCGAGCGGAGACGGGGTGCCGGCCTCCCGGTTGTTGTGCGCCGCACGGACCGCCGCGGCCACCTCTTCGCCACTGATCACCCCGAGCGCACGTCCGTCGTCGTCCACCGCCACGGCATGGCCCGACGGTGAGAGCACGGCCGCGTCGAGCACGACGCGCAGCGGATCCCGTCCGGGAACGAACGGTCTTCCGGCCGACAGAAATTCCGCATCGGCACTGCCGTCGCGCCACCCCGTCGGGCGTCCGTCGTCGTCGACGACGAGAAGCCAGCCGTCGCCGACGGCGAGTTCGGCGGCATCGCGGGTGACGATCGGATCGGTGCGCAGCGGCAGGTCGGCGGACGAGAAGAACGACATGAGCCGCACTCCGCGGTCGACGCCGAGGAATCCGGCGACGAAATCGTCGGCGGGGGAGGTGAGAAGCTCCTCCGGGGTCGCGTACTGGGCGAGCACCCCACCCGGCCGCAGGACGGCCGCGCGGTCGCCGAGCTTGATCGCCTCGTCGATGTCGTGGGTGACGAGCACGATCGTCTTGGCCAGCACCGATTGCAGGCGCAGGAGTTCGTCCTGCAGATCCTTGCGGACCACGGGATCGACCGCGGAGAACGGCTCGTCCATCAACAGGATCGGGGGGTCGGCGGCCAACGCGCGGGCCACACCGACACGCTGCTGCTGCCCGCCGGACAACTGCGACGGATAACGTTGCGCCAGTTCGTTTCCGAGTCCGACCCGGGTGAGCACGTCCATCGCGGTCGCGCGGGCCTCCTTACGACTCGCGCCGAGCAATCGGGGAACGGTGGCGACGTTGTCGACCACCGTGCGATGGGGGAACAGTCCGGCGTGCTGGATGACGTATCCGATGCCGCGGCGCAGGATCCGGGGATCCTCGTCCCGGACGTCGCGGCCCCCGACGAGCACACGCCCGCCCGAGGGTTCGACCATCCGGTTGATCATGCGCAGCGAGGTGGTCTTCCCGCACCCCGACGGGCCGACGAACACCGTCAGGGTGCCCGTCGGGACCTCCAGCGAGAGCCCGTCGACGGCGACGGTCCCGTCGGGATAACGCTTCTCGACGTTGTCGAATGTGATCACGCGGCACCGACTTCCGTCAGTTCAGATCGTTCTGCTGCAACCACTCCTCGGCGACGACATCGATGTCGCGGCCGTCGGTGACCACCTGTCCGACCAGGACGACGAGGGTGTCGGTGGTGAGCTTCTCGGACACGGCGTCGATCTTCGCGACGTCGTCGTCGTCGAGATCGGCGCGATGCACCAGCGGGGTCACGTTCTGGGCTCCGAAGACCGATTCCGGGTCCTCCAGCGCCACAAAGGGTTCGGTGCTCAGCGACGGATCGGTGGTGAAGATGTTCGCGGCCTGGATGGTGCCGTCGGAGAGTGCGCGAATGGTGATGGGGCCACCGGTGTCGGTGGGGACGAATTCACGGAACTCGACCCCGTACACCTCGCGCAGACCCACGACACCTTGCTGACGCGTCTCGAACTCGGGCGGTCCGCCGAGGACGAGTTCGCCGGCGACCGGCGCGAGATCGGCGATGCTCACCAGGTTGTAGCGCTGCGCGGTCTCCTCGGTGACGACGAGGGCGTCCTTGTTCTCACCGGGGGCGGAGGCCAGGATCTCGAGCCCGTCCGGAAGGGCTTCGGACAGGGCCGCATTGACGTCCTCCGTCGTCGAGGCGGTGCTGTCGGGGTCGACCCGCGCGAGCAGTGCGCCGTTGTACTCCGGGACGAGCGTGATGGCACCCGAGGCGACCTGGTCGTAGTAGATCTCGCGGCTGCCGATGTTGAACTGGCGGGTGACCTCGGCCCCCGTGCTCTCGAGCGCCTGCGAGTAGATCTCCGCGAGCAGGACGTTCTCCGGGAAGTTCGCCGAACCGACGACGATCGCGCCTCCGTCCGCTGTGTCTCCGGCGAGGGGATCCTCGTCTCCGCCGCCGGAACAGGCGGCCAGGGCGAATACGGACACGGCGAGAAGCGCGGTGGTGCGTGCGAAGCGTTTCACGGGTTGCTCCCTCGGATGCGGCACGGTCGGTTTTCGACTCTATCCCGGCGGATACCCACTGTGCCGGATTTGTCACGAGTGGATCACCAGTCGTCGCCGGCACGCTCCGAGGTCGCGAGGGCGAGGACGCCGCTCTCGAGACGGTATCGGCTCATCGAGTCCAGCGCGGGGGTATAGGCGTGCACGGTCACCGCCGGGACGGGACCGTCGTTGACGACCTCGTGCACGTGCCGACCGTCGAATCGACGCGTGACACCCGTCGACAGATGGGTGCGGGAGAGCGTCACGCGTTGCCCGGGAAGATCTTCCGACCACGGCTGGTCGACGGTGTCCTCCCGGACCTGTCCCTGCGCGACGGCGAATGCACCGGCACTCCCACCGTGATCGTGGATCCCGGTGCGCTGCCCGGGAAGCCAGCTCAGCAACCACACCTCGTAGTCGTCGGCGACGGCGAGCCGGGTGTACCAGCGTTCGGTCTCGTCGAAGCGGACGAGCGGCCGCCAGCGGGAGACGTCCGCGGCGATGTCCCGGACGATCTCGGCGAGATCGACGCGCACGGAGGGGGACAGAAGAGCAGCAGCCATCGTGGTTCCTCGAAACGGGAGCCGGACGGGATCGTAGGGTCGTCCGGGCAGGAGAAGTGGGTCGGGCCGGGATCAACGACAGGCGCGACAACCACAGAAACCACCGGCGATGCGGACGTAGTCCACATGAAGCCTGCGATGCCGCAGGGTCGCCGGAAGATGCATGTCGCTCACTTCAGCGGCCGGATGCGGCGCTGTCAAGGTTTTCACTCGTGTGACGTTCGGAACAACCGGGCCGGATTGCGTCGCCGTACGGGCTCGTCGCGCTCGTCGCCGAACAGCAACGGTGCTGCGTACGGGCGGTCCGAGCCGAGCACGACGCGGTCGGGGCCGAGTCCGGCCGCCACGGCCTCGACGATCTCGGGACCGTACGACGAGGTGTCGACGAACACTTCGGCCGACGGGATCGTCGCCGGTCCGCCGCGCGCAGCCATCCGGTCGGCGTGCAGCGGCGCGAGTCCGGCGAGCATCGCGAACCCCACGCGCAGTCCGGGGAGGCGAGGGGCCCGTACTCGTGCCAGGCGAACCACGCGGTGTGCATCTGCGCCACGTACGACACCATCGCCGGCCACCACGGCGGAGCCGACGGATCGGCCGCGGCGGGCCCGGGATGCACGAACAGGGGAGCACCGACGCGGTCGAGTTCGTCGAGGAGCGGGGCGCACCGCGCGTAGCCGTCGGCATCCGCCAACGCGGTGGCGGGAAGCTGGAGACCGACGCAGCCCGCCCCGAGCACCTCGCGCAGCGCCGCGGGATCGGGATCGTCGACCGACGCCGCCGCCCACGCCCCGAACGGGCGCGGCAGCGCCAGCACTCCCTCGTGGTAGGCGTCGAGCAGACCGGCCGCGTCGGCTGCGGGCAGCGATTCGATCCCCAGCGGGCTCGACAGCGACACCAGCGCCAGGTCGATGCCGTCCTGCGCCGCGAGCTCGGCCCGCCGGTCGATCGCGTGATCCTCGGGGCGCACCTCGTACGGGGGTTCACCGTCGAGGTACAGCGTCCATCCGACGAGCCGCGGCGCACGGGTGCGTGCCCGTAACGCCGAGACCAGCGGTGCCGGCCAGACGTGCTGGTGGACGTCGACGCGGGGAACGGTCATGCCGTCAGGATGGCAGACCGTCCGCCCGCTGTCCGCTGTCCGCGCGGCCTGTGTCGCCTACTGTCCCGCGCCGCGGGGGACCCATCGTTCGTGCAACTGTCCGCGCCGGATACCCGGACTCGTCCCGGGCGTCGCGAGAGCGGGGGTGGGTGCCGAATGGCGGTGTCCGACCACCGGCTGCGATCCGGACGCCGGGTCGGCGTGGAACTGCTCGCCGTACTCCGAGGGAGGATCGGGCAGGCGACGCGGTCGATCGATCCGGTACGGATCGTCGTAGTTCCTGCCGGTGCCCTTGAGCAGGCTGGTCGGCAGGTAGATGCTCGCCGTGATGCCGGCATTGGTGGTCGAGTCGAAGGTCGGACGCAGGCGCACCGTGATGCCGTGACGGTCGGCGAGACGTGCGACCACGAACAGACCCATTCGCCGTGCGGCACCGGATCCGGTTTCGCCGTCCGCACCCAGCCGCATGTTGATGTCGGCGAGTTCATCTGCGGGGATACCGATTCCGCGGTCGGCGATCTCGAGGAGGAGTCCGCCGTCGACGGCGCGGGAGAACGCGAACGCCACGGTGCTCTCGGGCGGTGAGGCGCGCAGCGCGTTGTCGAGGAGCTCGGCGATCATGTGGACGACGTCGGTGACGGCGCTGCCGACCAGATTGCCGTCGGGCGCATTGCCGATGTTCACGCGCTGGTAGTTCTCGACCTGGGAGACGGACGCGCGCAGGACGTCGACGAGCGGTGTGTCGGGGACCCGGCCGAGACGCTGGCGGGTGCCGGCGAGGACGAGCAGCGAGTCGCCCGTGCGCCGCATGCGGGCGGCGAGGTGGTCGAGTGCGAACAGGTTCTGCAGACGTGTCGGGTCGCGCTCTTCGTGTTCGAGCGAATCGATCAGTGCCAGTTGCTGTTCCACGAGCGTCTTGTTGCGGCGGGCGAGGGTCTCGAGCATCTCGTTGACCTGTCGGCGCAGCTGGGCCTGTTCGCCGGCCAGACGCAGGGCGCCCTCGTTCATGCTGTCGACGGCGCGCGCCACCTCGCCGATCTCCTCGCGGGTGTGGACGCGGACCGGATCGAGTGTGACGGATTCGATCTCGGCGCCGTCCTTGATCGCGGCGAGCGCGGCGGGCAGATCCTGTTCGGCGGTGCGCAGGGTGTCGTCGCGCAGTCGGCGGAGCGGTCGGACGAGCGACATCGCGATCACGATCGCCAGTCCGAGGGCGAGCGCGAGGACGATCGCGATACCGATGGCGTTCTTGAGGGCTTCGGCGCGTGCTTCGGCCGCGAGGTCGTCGAGGGTGGCCACGGCTCGGGTCGCGGAACCGGCGACCTGCTCCTGGTAGACCATGAGGCTCTCGAAGATCGACCCGCGCAGGGCGGCGACGTTGCCTTCTTCGTTGTCGAGGTCGGCCGTGAGGCTGCGTCGGTTCTCGAGCTGGGACATGAGACCGTCCACCTTCGAGGCGTCGGCGGCCTCGTTCTCGACGAAGGTGTCGCGGAGGACGGCCAGTCGCGCGGACTCGACACCGAGGGCGTTGTTCCACATCAGCAGGGCGCCGTCGGTTCCGGCGCTCAGCGCGGAGTACGCGAGGACCTGGTCGAGCAGGGACCACTGGGTGTCCCACAGGTCGAGAAGTGTCGCGCTCTCGCGCTGGACGGTGGGGTCGTCCGTGGTGGTCGTGATAGCGCGGTAGGCGGCCTGGGCGCGGCTGACGAGTCCTTCGGCGCGCTCGCTGGCCACGGTCGGCGCCAGTGTTCCCGACGACGCGCTGTCGAGCAGGCTCTCGCCCTCTGCGAGCATGCGGTTGATCATCGCCGCGATCTGCGGATCGAGATCCTTGGTGTCGATGTGATCGCGCAGCGTCGCGGCGGATTCGCGGGCGACCTGGGCGCCGTTGTCGACGGGGATCGACAGGATCGTCGCTGCGGCGGCACCGGCGACACTGGTGGCGTAGTCGGCGAGCGTCGGCAGGATGGAGACGTTCTCGGCGGCAGCGCTGTAGGCGTCGTTCTCCTGGTAGAGGTCGTAGACGCGGAGCGAGCCGTACAGGGTGGCGGCGACGAGGGGGACGGCGACGACCGCGGTCATCCTGCGCCACAGACGCCAGTTGTCCGGCGTGTGTTGCCGGAATTTCCTCATGAGACCCACAATGTTTCGCCCCCGAACCTCTCTACCTGCCTGAGCCGGCGGCCGGCCGAAACTGGACTTCGGCAAGAAAGAATTTCGCCTTCGAAATTCGGGCCAGGGCGAATCACGGTTCGCTGCCGTCAGGACGTGGGTCAGAGTAGGTAGTACTTCGTTGCGCTCACAAGATCATTGTCCAAGTCCGATAGCTGGTATTCGACCTTGCGTATACATCACGGTCGTGCGCTACGATGCCGCCGGAATTTCCCGTTCCGCCGGGTTTCGATGTCAGGGGGGCGCATGGATCTGCGACGGGTCGATCTCAACCTGCTCGTCGTCCTCGATGTCCTGCTCTCCGAACGCAATGTCACGCGTGCGGCGCGGCGACTGAACATGTCACAGCCCGCCACGAGTACGGCTCTCGCCCGGTTGCGCAAGCAATTCGACGATCCGCTTCTCGTGAAGTGCGGCCGCACACTGCGTCCCACCGCGCGGGCCCAGGCGATCGTCGAACCGCTCCGCGAGGTGCTGCGGACCCTCGAGCGATCCGTGCTGGCCGCACCCGGTTTCGACCCCGCGACGGATTCGCGCACCTTCACGATCATGACCGGCGACTACGCGGAGATCACCCTCCTGCGCCTGCTGGTGCGGGGGAGCACCCCCGCCAACATCCGTTTCGATCTGCTGCCGGTCAACGGTGCCGGTCTCGATGCCTTCCGCCGGTTCGAGATCGACCTCGCGGTGCTGCCGGAATACGTCCTCGAATCCCCGGAATTCGAGACCTGCCGGAGGCAGGTCGTGCTGTCCGACCGCTTCGTCGGCGCAGTCTGGTCGGGCCACCCCTACACCGGCACCAAGCTCACACGCGAAGTGCTCGGCCGCTACCCGCTGCTGTCCTACGCGCAGTACTCCGACGACACCAACCTCGGCCGCGCGTTGCTGCGTGCGGGGGTGGTGGCCCGCGTCGGCGCGACCAGCGGCAACCTTGCGGTTCTCCCGTACGCCCTGGAGAACACCCGCATGATCACTTTCCTGCCCGAGCGCATGGCCCGGCACCTCGCCGAGGTGGCGTCCCTGCGCATCCTGGAACCGACCTTCCAGCTGCCGCCGCTGCGCGAATTCGCGGTGTGGCACGCCGAACGGGATGCCGATCCCGCGCACGCCTGGCTCCGCGCGCAGCTCGACCCGGTCGGGCGTCGCCGCGTCGCAGCCCAGGCGGGCTGACAACGACGAACGCTGCGGACCGACCCGTTCGACGGGGTCCGATCCGCAGCGTTCGAGTGGATCCGGCCCGGTCAGCGTCCCGATCGACGCTGGAGGATCACCGCGATGACCACGATGAGAATCGCGATCACTCCCACCGGCGCGATTCGCGTCGCGACCGATCCCTTCGCGTACTGCATGAGGTCGAGCGGTTCGGCCTCGGGCTGCGGAGGTGCGGCCGGGGAGGGGGTCGCCGACGGTGTGGGAGGCGTCGACGTCATCGCCGGTGCCGGTGAGGCGCTCGCCGGGCTGGGCGGCACCGACTCGTTCGGCCGCGCCTGCGCGGAGTCGCCGTCCCCGGCGCCGGGCCCGACGAATGCTCCACCGGCAGGTTCGTCGCCCGAACCCGCGGCGGTGAGCGGAGGGCTCGCCGGCACGGACTCGTTGGGCTGCGACTCGGCTGCCTCAGCGGTCGCCGCGGAGGAGGAGGACGTGGAGGAGGCCGCTTCGGGTCCGAGCTTCTTCGACAGGCAGTCCGCGAACTGCTCGAGGATCTTCCCACCGACATCCGAGATCATCCCCCGCCCGAACTGGGCGGGCTTGCCGGTGATCTTCATGTCGGTGTTCACGACGCCGTCGGTGCGGTCGCCGTCGCCGGTGAGGGTGACGGTGATGGTCGCGGCCACCGTGCCGTTGCCCCGGGTGTCCTTCGCATTGGCCTCGATGACCGCCCGGCGGGCGCTCTCGTCCTTCTCGACGTACACGCCGGTGCCCTTGAACGTGAGCGCCACCGGTCCGAGCTTCACCTTGACGGTCCCGGTGAACGTGTCGCCGTCGACCCCGGTGAGCGTCGCGCCCGGCATGCACGGCGCGACCTTCTCCGGATTCAGCAGGGCGGTCCACACCTCGTCGACCGGCGCGGGAACGGACAGTGTGTGTTCGAGTTGCATGAGGTCCTTTCCGAACAAGTGGTCCGGGATCTCGGTGTTCGGCGTTGGAACGCCTAGACCCCGGAGGCAGTGGTGACCGCTCGTCGGGTGAGTACCCGGGCGAGGTGGCTCCGATACTCGGCGTCGGCGTTCCCGTCGGTCATGGGAGCCGTGCCGTCGGTGGCGAGCTCGGCGGCCTCGCGGATCGTCTCGGCCGTTGCCGGCCTACCGATGAGCGATTCCTCGACTCCGCGTGCCCGGACCGGGACGGCCGCCATGTTCGTGAGGGCGACCCTTGCCTGTTCGATGGTGCCGCCGGTCGCCTGCAGGGTCGCCGCGACCCCGACGATCGACCACTGCTGGGCTGCGCGATGGAACTTCTCGTAGCGCGCCGACCATCCCGTGTGCTTGGGGATCCGGACCTCGACGAGGATCTCTCCGGGTTCGACCGCGGTCGTGAAGTAGTCCTGGAAGAAGTCGTCCGTCGCGATGGTGCGACGCCCGGACGGTCCGGCCACGGTGAACGTCGCCTCGAGCGCCACCGCCGGCGCCGCGAGATCCCCGGCCGGATCGGCGTGCACGAGCGACCCGCCGAACGTGCCGCGGTGCCGGATCTGGGGGTCGGCGACGGTCGCCGTCGCCTCTGCCAGCAGCCGTGCGTGCTCCGCGACGAGCGGGTCGTGCAGCACGTCGTGGTGGGTGGTGGTCGCGCCGATCACCAGGGCGTCGCCGTCGTCGCGGATACCCCGCAGTTCGGGGATCCTGCCGAGGTCGACGAGCACCGTCGGTGCCGCCATCCGCAGCCGCAGGACGGGCATGAGGCTCTGCCCACCGGCGATGACCTTCGCGTCCTCACCGGCCTCCGTCAGCGCGGCGACCGCTTCGTCGACGCTCGAGGGGGCGACGTAGTCGAACGTGGCCGGGATCATTTCGTGCCTCCTCGGGCGTCGCGGAGCGCGTGCCAGATCCGCATCGGTGTACAGGGCATCTCGACGTCGGTGACGCCGAACGGCCGGACCGCGTCGAGAACGGAGTTGACGACGGCCGGGGTGGAAGCGATGGTTCCTGCCTCGCCGACACCCTTGACACCCAACGGATTACCGGGTGCCGGCGTGTCGGTGCGATCGGTGACGAAGGGCGGCAGATCCACCGCGGTGGGCAGCAGATATTCGGCGAACGACGAACTCAGCAATGTGCCCGACTCGTCGTGCACCGCTTCCTCGTACAGGGCCTGGGCGATGCCCTGGGCGAGTCCGCCGTGCACCTGTCCCTCGACGATGAGCGGGTTCACGACGTGCCCGACGTCGTCGACGCACACGTACTTGCGGATGCGTGCGTGCCCCGTCTCGGTGTCGACCTCGATCGCACACAAGTGGGTGCCGTGTGGGAACGAGAAGTTGTCGGGATCGTAGGTCGCCTCGGAGTCGAGGTTCGGTTCGATGCCGTCGGGCAGGTCGTGCGCGGCGAACACCGCGAGCGCGACGTCGGTGAGGCCGACGGACTTCGACGTTCCCTTCACGCGGAACTGTCCGCCCTCGAAATCCAGATCGTCCTCGGAACATTCGAGCAGGTGTGCGGCGATCGGCCGGGCCTTGGCGACCACCTTCTCGGCGGCCTTCACGACCGCGATGCCACCGACCGCGAGCGAGCGGGAGCCGTAGGTGTCGAGACCGCGCGGTGAGCTCTGCGTGTCGCCGTGCAGGATCTCGATGTCCTCGAACGGGATTCCGAGCCGGTCGGCGACGATCTGGCTCCACGCCGTCTCGTGGCCCTGACCGTGGGCGGACGAACCGGTGACGACCTCCACCTTGCCGGTGGGGAGCATCCGGATGGCGGCGTGCTCCCAGCCGCCGGCGCCGTAGGAGAGCGAACCGAGCACTCGCGACGGGGCCAGGCCGCACATCTCCGTGAACGTGGAGACCCCGAGACCGAGTTGCACCGGGTCGTTGCGCTCGCGTCGTTCGGCCTGCTCGCGCCGTAATGCGTCGTAGTCGAACAACTCTCGTGCCTTGGCCGTCGCGGCCTCGTAGTTGCCCGAGTCGTAGGTCAGGCCCGCGACGGTGTCGAACGGGAACTCCTCGTGCTTGATCCAGTTCTTCTCGCGAAGCTCGAGGGGATCCATGGACAGTTCGACGGCGAGCTCGTCCATGATGCGTTCGATCGCGAAGGTGGCCTCGGGGCGTCCGGCACCGCGGTAGGCGTCGGTGGGCACCTTGTTGGTGAACACGTTGGTGCACGCGAACCGGTACGAGTCGAACTTGTAGATGCCGTTGAACATGAACGCGCCGAGGATCGGCACACCCGGGGTGACGAGGCGCAGGTAGGCGCCCATGTCGGCGAGCAGCTCCACCTTCAGGCCCGTGACGGTGCCGTCGCGGCGTGCGGCGAGGGTCAGCTTCTGGACCTGGTCGCGGCCGTGGTGCGCGGCGAGCATCGACTCGCTGCGCGTCTCGGTGTACTTGACGGGCTTGTGCAGGCGACGCGCGATGAGGAGGGTGAGCACCTCCTCCGGGGTGACCTGCAGTTTGCCACCGAAACCACCGCCCACGTCGGGCGCGATGACGCGCAGTTTGTGCTCGGGGAGACCGAGGGTCATCGCGAGCATCAGCTTCAGCACGTGTGGGACCTGCGTGGCCGACCACATGGTGATCTGCGAGGCGGTGGGGTCGACGACGACCGACCGTGGTTCCATGAAGGCGGGGATGAGCCGCTGCTGCCGGAAGGTCCGTTCGACGATCACCTCCGCGTCGCGGATCGCGTCCTCGACGTTGCCGCCGCTACCGGCCTCGGCGGAGTCGAACACCCACGTCGCGCTGACGTTGGTGCCGAGATCGGGGTGGACGAGGTTGCCGTCCTGCGCCGCGCTCTCGAGATCGAGCACGACCGGCAGGTCCTCGTAGTCCACATCGATCGCATCGAGGGCGTCGTGGGCCTCGTATGCGCTGCGGGCCACCACGACTGCGACGGCCTCACCCGCGAAGTGCACGGTGTCGACGGCCAGGGCCGGGGCGTTCGGGGTCTTCATGTCCTCGGTGATCGGCCACGCGCACGGCAGGCTGCCCTGCTCCTCGGCGAGGTCGGCACCCGTGTAGACGGCGACGACCCCCGGCTTGCCCCGGGCCTCGGAGACGTCGAGACCGGTGATACGGGCGTGCGCGACCGGGCTGCGCAGGATCGCGGCGTGCAGCATCCCGGGGAGCACGATGTTGTCGGTCCAGCGTGTGCGGCCGGTGATGAGGTGCTCGTCCTCCTTGCGGCGGCGTGCCCGGCCGAGTTCGGACTCGCCGGTTCCCTCGTCGGTGGTGGGATCCACGGTGCTCGTCATCGTCATACCTCCTGCGTGGCGGCCGGGTTCTCGCGCAGTCGCTGGGCGGCGTCACGCGCAGCGGCCACGATGTTCTGGTATCCGGTGCAGCGGCACAGATTTCCTTCGAGACCGTGCCGCACCTCCTCGTCGCTCGGGTCGGAGTTCTCGGAGAGCAGATCGATGGTCGCCATGATCATCCCGGGCGTACAGAAGCCGCACTGCAGGGCGTGCTTCTCACGGAACGCCTCCTGGACCGGATGCAGGCTGCCGTTCTCCGAGAGCCCTTCGACGGTGGTGACCGAGTGTCCGTCGGCCTGCACCGCGAGCATCGAGCACGACTTGACGCTGCGGTCGTCGAGCAACACGGTGCAGGCACCGCAGTTGCTCGTGTCGCAGCCGACCACCGTGCCCACCTTCCCGAGCCGATCTCTGAGGTAGTGGACGAGAAGCAGTCGCGGTTCCACGTCGTCCGTGTACTGCGTTCCGTCTACGGTGACAGTGATGCGCATCGATCCTCCAAGTACCTCGCGTAGCGCAGTGATACAGATCACTGACACTCTGCTGCATATCGCGCGTAGAAAGGACCCGAATCGCCGAAATCGCCTTCGTACTCCCGCCGATCGGCGGCGGACGCCGCCACGAGAGGAAACCGGATGACCCGCCGCCTCGACGACAAGGTCGCGTTCATCACCGGAGTCGCGCGCGGTCAGGGTCGCGCACACGCCGTCCGGCTCGCGCAGGAGGGCGCGCAGATCGTCGGTATCGATCTCGCCGGTCCGCTGCCGGGCGTCCCCTACGATTCC
>JACYYJ010038749.1_pt1 | contig 15162 bp, 17 predicted proteins | sample 8236861 | NCBI WGS metagenome assembly JACYYJ01 (sample SAMN14103086, study PRJNA606662) | landfill metagenome | isolation source: landfill solid waste | place: India:New Delhi, Okhla landfill site | collected 2017-11-05
CGAAAATGGTACTTATTACAGTTTTAAGTACTAATTTGAGATGAGGACTAGCGAAAATGGTACTTATTACAGTTTTAAGTACCGATTTGAGATGAGGACTAGCGAAAATGGCTTTTATGGCAGCCCCACTGTTAGAGCTTTTCCATACAGGCGTTTGGCATAACAAGTATCAATCATAAAACCTTCACTCACTCATTGAATACATTGTTTCCACAATAGAAAAAAAGTACGGCAAAAGATCATTTCTTTCATTTATCCATCCTTATGATGTGTATAAAAATCCTTATTATGGAAAGGATGTATGGTAAAAACGTAAGAAATGAGGGAACTTTGGTGATTTGCCCAAACTGCAGAAGCAAGGATATTGGAATTATTGGGACTAACCAGTATTATTGCTGGAATTGTTATATAGAGCTATCAATACAAAATGATCTCCTTCACCTTCACGAAGTAGAAATGGATGGTTCCTTAAGCTCTTTAGATGACCTTTTTTCCGATGAGGAAAGAAGAGTAGAGAGGTAATGATGATGAAGAATCAAGCAAAAAAGGTTCGCATTGCGCTTCAGTTAATCATCCTTTGCCTTGCCGTACTCTTTTTCTATCTATTAATCATTTTATTCCCATTTTATAAAAGCTTATTGCTCATGTTTTTTCAAATTATCCTACCTTTTCTCATAGCGGGTTTGATAGCATATTTATTGCACCCAGTTGTAGAGAAGATTCATCAATACAATATTCCACGAACAATCGCTATATTACTAATTTATTTATTCTTTTTTCTAATAGCTGGTCTAGGAATCTATTTCTATTTTCCGACGATCGTAAGACAATTAAATGAGTTCAGACTGAACATTCCACAATTAATCGAGTCCTATCAGACCTTTTTATATAGTATTTATGATCAAACATCATTTTTGCCAGAAGGCTTTCATGATAAATTAGATGAATTTTTTCTTAACATAGAGAATAGGCTTGGCAATATCTTCACAGCGATAATGGATAATATTCCAATGGTTTTTGATGTGTTTGTCATGATTGCCGTAATCCCCATTTTGTCTTTTTATTTTTTAAAGGATTACAGCCGTTTGGAAAAAGGGGTACTCAAGCTAATACCTACTAGATATCATGCCTTTACAAAAAGATTAGCAAATGAAATGGAAGAGAGTTTAGGTCAATATATTCGAGGGCAAATTTTAGTTTGCTTCTTAGTCGGCTTTATTGCCTACTTATTATTAAAATGGATTGGAATGGAATATTCCATCCTACTCGGGGTTATTATTGGTTTAACCAACTTCATTCCATATTTTGGTCCAATTATTGGTGCCATTCCTGCACTTTTAATCGCCTTTACGATTTCGACTAAAATGGTGTTATTCGTATTGCTTGTCATCTTAGCTGTTCAGCTTACAGAAGGGAATCTGCTTTCTCCTTTTATTGTTGGTAAAAGTATTCGCATCCATCCTGTTTATATCATTCTTGCATTATTTATTGCAGCAAAAGTGGGAGGAGTGATTGGAATGATCCTAGCCGTTCCTTTATTAGCAATCGGGAGAGTGGCGGTCCCGCTTATTTACCGACAGATGAAACAAATTGACAGATAGCCATTTTTTCAATATAATATCCTAGCGAAGTCATATAACGGTAAAACGATGAAAAACATGAGTAGGTAGCTAACATTTCTAGAGAGGAATTTCCTTGGCTGGAAGAAATTCTAATGCACTGGTTACTGAAGCTAGTTTGAAGTGCAGTTTAATCACTGCCGGTGGTATCCACGTTACGGATCGAAAGATGATAGCTTTGGAATAAAGCTATAATTAGGGTGGTACCGCGGAAACTCTCGTCCCTTTGCTTTATAGCAGGGATGGGAGTTTTTTTACTATAAAACGGAGGTATAATAAAATGAAACAATTATCATCTGCACAGGTTCGTAAAATGTTTTTGGATTTCTTTAAAGAAAAGGGTCATGAAATAGAACCAAGTGCCTCTTTAGTACCAAAGGATGACCCAACACTACTATGGATTAACAGTGGTGTAGCTACATTGAAAAAATACTTTGATGGACGTGTTATCCCAGAAAATCCTAGAATTACAAATGCACAAAAATCAATTAGAACAAATGATATTACAAACGTCGGTTATACAGCGAGACATCACACCTTTTTTGAAATGCTTGGTAATTTTTCCATTGGTGATTATTTTAAAGAGGAAGCGATTGATTTTGCGTGGGAGTTCTTAACAGGAGACAAATGGATTGGATTTGATAGTGAAAAGCTATCGGTTACAGTCCACCCCGAGGATGAAGAAGCTTACAAGCTTTGGCGAGATAAGATCGGTTTACCAGAAGAACGAATTATACGAATTGAAGAGAACTTTTGGGATATTGGGGAAGGACCAAGTGGACCAAATACGGAGATTTTTTATGATCGTGGGGAGGAATATGGCAATGATCTGAGTGATCCTGAGCTATACCCTGGTGGAGAAAATGAGCGCTATCTAGAAATTTGGAACCTTGTTTTTTCTCAATTTAACCATAACCCAGATGATAGCTACACACCTCTTCCGAAGAAAAACATTGATACCGGTATGGGACTTGAACGTTTAGTAAGTGTTATTCAAGGAACAAGAACAAATTTTGAAACAGATTTATTCTTACCAATTATACAAGCTACTGAAAAAATGGCAAACACAAAATATCAGACAAAAGCTGAATCAGATGTTGCCTTTAAAGTGATTGCAGACCATATTAGAACAGTCACTTTTGCCGTGAGTGATGGTGCACTTCCTTCTAATGAAGGTAGAGGATATGTACTAAGACGGTTATTACGTCGTGCAGTACGGTATGCGAAACAAATTGGAATTGAAAAGCCTTTTATGTTCAAACTTGTACCAACTGTAGCAACAATAATGGAAGCATTCTATCCAGAGGTGAAGGCAAAGGAAGCCTTTATTCAAAATGTTGTTCAAACAGAGGAAGAAAGATTCCATGAAACCTTACAAGAAGGTTTACAGATTTTAAATACCATTGTTAAACGTGAAAAAGAAGAGAATAGTAGTATATTTCCAGGGGAAGAAGTTTTCCGATTATATGATACCTATGGCTTTCCAAAAGAATTAACAGAGGAATATGTCGCTGAAGCTGGGTTTACAATAGATGAAGAAGGTTTTGAAAAAGAGATGGAAAAACAACGCGACAGAGCTCGAAATGCTAGACAAAAGGTTGATTCAATGCAGATTCAAGATGGTGTCCTAGCTAGCATAGATGCGAATAGTACGTTCATTGGATATGACCAATTACGAATTGATACGACTGTTTCAGCGATCGTGGCAGAAAAAGAAACCGTTTCTTCTATTCAGGATGGTCAAGAAGCTTATTTAATCCTAGCAGAGACGCCATTTTATGCAGAAAGTGGTGGACAAATAGCAGATAAAGGTTTGATCTTTAGCAAAAATGGAGAGGCTGAAGTACTGGATGTCCAAAAAGCACCGAATGGACAAAATCTGCATCGGATTCTAGTGAAAAAAGGGACCGTTTCTACGAATGAACAAGTAACGGCTCGTGTAGATGAATCATCACGTCAGTTTATTATAAAGAACCATACGGCAACCCATTTATTGCACCAAGCATTAAAGGATGTATTAGGAACACATGTTAATCAAGCGGGCTCTCTAGTCACTAGTAATCGTCTTCGCTTTGACTTTTCCCACTTTGGCGCTATAACCGAAGAAGAAATTGTAGAAATTGAGCAGCTCGTCAATGAAAAAATATGGGCATCCATTCCAGTAATGATTAGCAATAAAAAATTAGCGGAAGCAAAAGAGATGGGTGCGATGGCATTATTTGGTGAAAAATATGGGGAGATCGTACGTGTTGTTCAAATTGGTGACTATAGTATCGAATTATGTGGTGGATGCCATGTACAAAATTCTGCTGAGATTGGCCTATTTAAAATTGTTTCAGAATCTGGTATAGGTGCTGGAACGAGAAGAATAGAAGCTGTAACTGCCAAAAGTGCCTACCAATTTGTTAATGGAAAGCACCAATTATTAAAAACAGTTGCTTCTAAATTGAAAACGAAGGAAGAGCAAGTTACTGAACGGATTGAACATCTATTTAAAGAAATGAAGGATCAAGCGAAGGAAATGGATTCACTCAGTAAGAAACTGTCTCAACTTGAAGCATCTTCCATTCTAGAAGATGTAAAAGAAATAAATGGAGTTAAGGTTTTAGCCAAACAAGTGGATGTCTCTGATATGAACCAGCTCCGTCAAATGGTTGATGATATGAAGCAAAAATTAAAATCTGCGATTATTTTATTAGCAACTGTTCAAAATAATAAGGTTCAATTAGCTGCAGGGGTGACCAAAGATTTAGTCCAACAATATCACGCTGGTAATCTAATCAAAGAAACGGCTAAAATATGTGGTGGCGGCGGTGGTGGCCGTCCAGATATGGCACAAGCTGGTGGAAAAGACCCAAGCAAGATTCAAGAAGCATTACAATATGTAGAAAAATATGCAGAAAAGAAAGGCTAAGTTTGGTAATTTTCTATTATAAAAGGTATAATAGGGACACAATAGAGTAAATTAGTATCGTTTGGGGGTGCTTCCATGGATGGAATGGATAAAACAATGAAATTTAATTTTGCTGAAGAACCCGTTGAGAAGGATGTTAGCGAAGTACTTTTATTAGTACATGAAGCATTAGAGGAAAAAGGTTATCATCCAATAAATCAAATTGTTGGTTATTTACTATCAGGTGATCCAGCATATATTCCCCGTCATAAGGATGCACGAAATTTGATTAGGAGAATTGAGCGTGATGAAATATTGGAAGAATTAGTCCAATATTATATTAGCTCGAATAAGCATAATGGGTAAAATTCTAGGGTTAGATGTGGGCTCGAAAACAGTAGGAGTCGCAATAAGCGATGGTTTGGGCTGGACAGCTCAAGGCTTAACGACCCTACAGTGGCAAGAACCTGTTTTCGAGTCTGTAAAAAGCGAATTAGCTACAATTATTCAAGATCATGAAGTAGAAAAGGTTGTCATTGGTTTACCCAAAAACATGAATGGCACAATTGGTCCTCGAGGTGAGGCATCACAAGAGTTCGCCAAATTTGTCGAAAACCATTTTTCACTGCCGGCTATATTATGGGACGAACGTCTTACAACCATGGCGGCGGAAAAAGTTCTACTTGAAGCAGATATTAGTCGGAAAAAGCGCAAGAAGGTCATCGACAAAATGGCTGCAGTAATGATATTACAAGGTTATTTAGATAGTAAGTAAAAAAGGAGGTCATTTGAGTGCCACTAGAAGAAAAGGAACGTATCATTATTCCTGACGAAAATGGTGAAGAACATTTATTCGAAGTGCTTTTTACTTTTGATGTGGATGAAACCGCACAATCTTATGTAGCAGTAGTACCTGCTGAACAAAAAGAAGATGAAGAGGTAGAAGTATTTGCCTTTCGTTATGAAGAAAAACAAAATGACGATGACTTAGCACTTTATCACATTGAATCAGATGAAGAGTGGGATATGGTAGAAGAAGTGCTCAATACCATTGCAGAAAATGAAGATTTACAAGAATAGTGAAAGCTGGCTAGTGTCATCTAGCCAGCTTTTTTATACGTAAAGTATAAATTTTTTTTGCAGGAAGTAAAGCGATGAAGCAAAAATTTTGATGTCCAAAGTATCCGAATGGAATTTTTAGAGGAAATACCATTGAAGCTATTGTAAACCAGATACGTGTGTAAATGAGTAAAAGAATTAAAAATTTACTAATACTCCCAAATTTCGATAGGTTCAGTTTTCCTTTGCTGAATTTTGTAGTATAATATATCGGGTGAGAGGGGGATTCCTTATGGGGAAAGAGACCGATGAAACCAATCTAAAGAAAAATAACAAACCTACATATAAAGAAATTGCTCAACAGCGAGGGAAAGAAGCTAGTGTGGCGAGAAAGATATTCTTGATCATTTTTCTTGTACTATTATTCATCATTATTGTAGGTGGATTTCTAGGATATAAATATGTCAAAAATGGCCTGACACCTGTTGATCCTAGTAATAAGGAAACGATAAATGTTACGATTCCACTCGGGTCAAGCACCTCCAATATTGCTTCCATCTTAGAAGAGAATGGGATTATTGCTAATAGCTTAATCTACCGATTCTATGTCAAATTTAACAATGCCTCTGACTTTCAAGCTGGTGATTATGCATTATCACCTTCGATGACATTAGAGGAGGTTACAGAGGAGCTTCAAACAGGTTCTGTTACCCAGGCAGGAGCCGTACGTGTCACCATACCTGAAGGACGTAACATAGAGGAAATAGCGGAGACTTATGAAAAAACAGCAAAGATAGATAAAGACGCCTTTTTAGAAAAGATGTCAGATAAAGCTTATATACAAGAGCTAATAAAACAGTATCCTGATATTTTGACAGAAGATATTTTGCAAGAGGATATTCGTTACCCGCTGGAGGGATATTTGTTTCCGGCAACTTATCAGTTTGCCGAAGAGAAACCAAGTATTGAAAAAGTGGTTACAAGCATGCTGAATAAGACGAAAGAGGTATTTATGCCTTACCTAGAACAGATTAAAGGCATGGAGCAATTTAATATGCACGATATTTTCACTTTTGCATCATTAGTAGAGGAAGAGGCACCAAACAATGAGGATCGTCGACTCATTTCTGGAGTTTTTTATAATCGAATAGATGAAGGCATGCGACTCCAAACAGATCCAACGGTAATTTATGCACATGGTGAACATATTTCAAGATTAACGTATGATCACTACGAGATTGAATCACCCTATAATACGTATACAGTAACAGGCTTACCGATTGGCCCTATTGCTAATTTCGGTGTTAGCTCTCTACAAGCTGTCTTAGAGCCACAAGACTCCAATTATTTATATTTCTTGGCAGATCAAGAAGGAAATGTACATTATTCTACAACCTATGAGGAACATCAGACACTAGAAGAAAAATATATTCACTCACAAGATTAAACGTGGATGGAAGCAGGGGAGAACATTATCCCTGCTTTTCCATTGCAAACTCTACTATACAATATCGCTCGGGGAGGAGCCTATAAGTGATTCAACCAGTCATTACCGATTATTTAAAAGGCTTAAAAAAGGACAAGCCAGAATGGACAACAATATTGGAATTAGAAGCCCAAAATGACCATGTTCCTATAATGGACCAAATTAGCATGGATTTTCTAGTTCAACTACTTCGTATAAAAAATGCCAAAAAGATATTAGAGATTGGTACAGCGATTGGTTATTCTGCATTACAAATGAGTCAAGTATCAAATGAAATACAGGTTGTTACGGTCGAAAGAGATGTAAACATGTTTGAGCGTGCATTGTCAAACATAGAAAAATTAAAGAAACAAAAGCAGATCCATCCGATTTTTGGGGATGCTTTAAAAGTACAACAAGAAGTGGAAGAAAGAGCGCCATATGATCTTCTTTTTATTGATGCCGCTAAAGGACAATACCAGAAGTTTTTTGAACTATATGAGCCAATGCTTAAAGAGGATGGTTTAATTGTTACCGATAATGTGCTATTTCGTGGACTTGTCGCAGATAGTACAGATGCCTCGAAAAGATTACAAAAGCTTGCGGAGAAAATTGATCAATATAATCAATGGCTAATCCATCATCCAGATTACGTAACCACGATCGTACCTATTGGAGATGGAGTGGCCTTAAGTGTACCAAAACGGAACATAGGAGTGTAAACAACATGGAAAGAAAGAAGCCCGTTATTATTGGTGTTGCAGGGGGCTCCGGCTCCGGAAAAACCTCTGTTACAAAATCCATTCAAAATCGTTTTATCGATCAATCTGTTCTTGTTATTGAGCAAGACTTTTACTATAAAGATCAGTCGCATATGGAATTGGAAGAGAGGTTACAAACAAATTATGACCATCCATTAGCATTTGATCATGACCTACTAATTGAACATATCCAAGCACTGGTGAATCATCAACCAATCGATAAACCAATTTACGATTATAAGCTTCACACAAGGTCTGACGAAACGGAAAAGGTTGAACCAAAGGATGTTATCATAATTGAAGGTATTTTAATATTAGATGATCCCAGATTAGTCGATTTGATGGATATTAAAGTATTTGTCGATACAGATGCGGATTTACGTATTATCCGTCGTCTATTACGCGATATTAATGAGAGAGGCCGCTCTATTGATTCCGTCATTCATCAATATTTAGAAACCGTAAGGCCTGCACACTTGCAGTTTATTGAGCCGACTAAACGCTATGCAGATATTATTATTCCTGAAGGCGGCCAGAACATGGTTGCGATTGACTTATTAGCTACAAAAGTAGAGACGATTTTAGCCAAAAAATAATTTTAGATCCGTCAATAATAGAAAACTATTGAAAAATAATCCGAAATCTGCCATAGTAGTGGTTAGTATAATATTTTATCACGATGAGCAACTCTCAGTTAGCTTCAAAAGATGCCACAAATATCTTTATTTGTGGTATAATCTTTATTTACATGATACTACCAGCTAAAAGGATGTCTCGAAGTATAGCACCATTTACATACCAAACGAATTTCTGAGCTGTAATAAAGCTGTAAAAAATGGTGATAAATAAATGAATTTTTCATACAAATAAAGAGATATTCTCACAATCAATCAGTTAGTAATTGGAATGAAGGAGTGTAGGAACATGCCAGAAGAAAAAAGCTATTATATGACAGACGAAGGAAAAGTAAAATTAGAACAAGAACTGGAATATTTAAAAACAGAAAGAAGACAAGAAGTTGTAGAAAGAATTAAAATTGCAAGAGGATTTGGAGATCTCTCAGAGAATTCGGAATATGATGCGGCTAAGGATGAACAAGCATTTGTTGAATCACGTATCGCACAAATTGAGAATATGATCCGTAATGCTGTAATTATTGAAAATGATACCGATAATCCTGATATAGTTTCCCTTGGAAAAACCGTTACATTTCAAGAACTGCCAGATGGTGAAGAGGAGAGCTACACCATTGTCGGAAGTGCCGAGGCAGATCCTTTTGAAGGAAAGATATCCAATGATTCACCAATAGCCAAAAGTCTTTTAGGACATTCTATTGGAGAGGAATTGACCGTACCTACACCAGCTGGTGACATGCAAGTGAAAATCTTAAATGTAGAATAAATAAAATGGATACCCTTTAGGTGGGTATCCATTTCTATTATGTATATTCTGCATTTACATATTTAAATGAACGGATGATGGACATGTTACTTCATGAAAAGGGAAGGTGGTTTTCAGTCTTTCTTCAATGAACCCCTCTTTGTTTGTTTCTAAAATAAACTGAAAGATAATTTCTTCTGATATGGAGTGAAATTCTAGCGTAATACCATTGAAAAAATAGATACATAATAACTTTTTTTCTTTGTCATAGCTAATGGAGTCAAAGGAATTTAATTCCCATAATTGACGATTAAAAGTTGTAGTTTTCATCAAAATCACACTCCTAACCCTTTCTTAATATAATATATTCCATATTTATGGACAAAATCCTGCTCATATGACAAAAAAAGAAAAAATTCGTTACAAATATTACATTTTTTCATGATAATATTCATTTGCTGTATCAAATAAACTTCTAGTATAATAAGCAAATAGGAGGTTTTGTCTATGTCAGAGGAATGGGAAAGCCAAACTAGAAAAAATCGATACGTTAAAAAAAGAAAAAACACAAAATTAATCACAGGACTAAGTATTGTTGGTATTATATTGATCGCCATACTCATTTTCATGCTCATCTTTGGTGGGGATGATGAGAAAGATCAGAAAGAAGAGAACAATCAACCAACCGAACAACAAGAGCAACAAGATCAAGATCAACAGCAAGAACAAGAAGATAATAGTGGAACAGAAGATCAAAATAATGAAGAAATGGATGAGAGCCCTAACCAACAAGAAGATCAAGCTTCCGATAGTGAGGGTGAAGTAGAAACAAACCCCGTAGAATCAGAGGATGAAAATGTCTCCGAAGCATATGAGGGGAATTGGGATCCCGTTGGAACTGTTCAGGAGGGCCCACATACGACAAGTTATGATGATGGCTCAGTAGACCGTCAGGAAATGAGTAAAGCAGTCGAAGTAGCGACAGGCATCCCTGCGGAAGAACAAACGATTTGGTGGGTAGGAAGAGCTGGAGACCAATCGGTAGAATACACAGTAAGTAGAAAGGATGAAGAAACTACTTATCGTGTCCACCTTACTTGGATCGAAAATGAAGGATGGAAACCGACATTAGTAGAACAATTAATAGAGAATAAACATAAATAATAACAAAGAGATACTTTTTGGGAGGGATCATCATGATCGGCATTATTGGAGCAATGGATGAAGAAATAGAATTATTAAAAACAAAAATGGAAATCGATGAACATCTCGTAATAGCCAATAGTCACTTTTTTATTGGTAAGCTGGAGGGAAAAGAGGTTGTCCTATTAAAATCAGGCATTGGAAAAGTCAATGCCGCAATGACTACAACCATTCTTTTTGAAAGGTTTCACCCAGAGTATGTGATAAATACTGGATCAGCAGGAGGATTTCATCATGACTTAGAGGTCGGGGATATCGTCATTTCCACTGAGGTCGTTCACCACGATGTAGATGTTACAGCATTCGATTATGAATATGGACAATTACCAGGTATGCCAGAAAGATTTTTATCTGACCCAATTTTAATGGAAAAAGCCATGCTAGCAGCTAAGAATATTCAAGAAATCCAAGCAATGAAGGGTCTTATCTCTACGGGAGATACATTTATGCAGGATGAGGACAAGGTGTCTTTTGTTAGAGAGAAATTTCCTAATCTGATTGCTGCCGAAATGGAAGCTGCAGCTGTTGCACAAGTATGTTACCAGTATGAAACACCTTTTGTGATTATTCGTGCATTATCTGATATTGCAGGGAAGGAATCTTCTGTTTCCTTTGATTCATTTTTAGTAAAGGCCGCTGAGAATGCAGCAAATCTAATTATGGATGTTATTAAAAGCTCATAACAAATAGGAAAAAGCAGTGGGAAAAGAAATCCTACTGCTTTTTCCTTTGCTATTTTTTTAATTCATTACGGTAATATTCATGAAATACTTTCATTAATGCTCTTTTTTCAATTCTAGAGACATAACTTCTGGAGATATTGAGCTTTTTCGCAATTTCACGTTGTGTTAGTTCGTCTTTATTTCCTAAGCCAAATCTGGCAATTATAACTTCTTTTTCCCTACTGTCTAATACACGTAAGTATTTTTGTACCTTTTCAAGCTCCATGTGCAATTGTATCGCTTCGGTAATGTCTTCATTTTCTGCTTCTAGGATATCCATTAAGCTAATCTCATTTCCTTCTTTATCCTGCCCAATAGGATCATGAAGAGATACATCTTTTTTGGTTTTCTTAATTGCACGCAAATGCATGAGGATTTCATTTTCGATACAACGAGCAGCATAAGTAGCTAGTTTCGTCCCTTTTCCGCTCGAGAAGCTTTCAATTCCTTTAATTAGCCCAATTGTACCGATTGAGATTAAATCCTCAGCGTCCTCACCGGTGTTTTCAAATTTTTTGACGATATGTGCAACAAGTCGAAGATTATGTTCAATTAATTTATTACGTGCCTCATCATCTCCTTGTTGCATTCGTTCAATCATTTCTGCCTCTTCCTGTGGTGGAAGTGGTTGTGGAAAGGTATTATTTTTAACATAGGCAACAAAGAACAATGCCTCTTTAATAAGTGCAATAATACCGAACAAGATTGACAATCTAACACCTCCTCACTAGGTATACGCCCATATTTCATTGTATGTCGACATGTTGTCCATTGTGCTAGTGGATTTATGGTGGACTGTAATCCTGTGTTATTGTTTCGGACGCTAAAAAGTAGAAAAGGGCAAATTATCACTAATTAGTTATAATAATCAAATTATTCCTTTGGTAAAAGCCTGTTAAAAAGTATAATAATGTTATTACCATATATGATTGGACGTGTGATTATGCAAAAAAAGATATTGCTAATAGAAGATGACCAAGAAATTAGTGAACTGATAACAAGTCACTTACAAGAAGAAAATTACTCGGTACTTTCTGTCTTCGATGGTGAAATAGCACTTCGAATTTTTGAAAAGGAAGCCATTGATTTAGTTTTACTAGATATCATGCTACCGAAGTTAAATGGGATGGATTTTTTAAAAAAAGTGAGAGAAATTAGCTTAGTTCCAGTGGTGATCATTTCAGCTAAAGGAAGTGACATCGATAAAACGTTAGGTCTAGGATTTGGTGCAGATGATTATTTGAGCAAGCCTTTTTCCATGCTTGAATTAACTGCAAGAGTGAATGCTGCCATTAGAAGAGCTACACAATATGTTTCCATTAGCAACGACACTACTTTCGGCTCCATACAATTTGGCAAACTTACACTCAATTTAGATACTTTTTCAGTAAATGTGAAAGGGAAACATATACAACTAACTTCAAAGGAATTTCAAATTTTAAAGCTATTTATGACGAACCAAACGAGAGTCTTTACAAAAGAACAAATTTACCAGTTTATTTGGGAAGATGATTTTTACGGTAATGAGAATGTCATTAATGTTCATATTCGTAGACTTCGTGAAAAAATTGAAGAAGATCCTTCTAAACCTCAATACATTCAAACCATTTGGGGAATTGGCTATAAATTAGGAGAGTAATAAATGAATATAATACCATATGTAATCATTCCAGTACTATTGATCGTGATAGGTTGGCAGTATTTATCAAGGCAAAAGTTAAAAAGTGAACTCAACGAATTGCACAAAAATTTAGCTCGTATCATAGATAATGAAACAACTGAAAAAGTACTAGTGCAAACAAATCATTATACTGTTCGAAATCTACTTTTACAAGTAAATAGACTTCTAAGTTATAATCAAAGAGTAATTGCTGATTTTAAGAGAACAAAAGAAAGCTTGAGAAAAATGCTATCTAATATGTCACATGATTTAAAAACTCCCATGACAGTTATTTTAGGTTATGTTGAGAAATTAAAGAAAAGCGACAAAATTTCTAAAGAGGAACACAATGAAACAATACATCGCCTTCATGATAAAACGTTAAGTGTTATTAATTTGATGAATCAATTTTTTGATCTTGTCAAAATAGAGTCAGGGGATATGGATCTTCCAATGAGCCGTTTATCCATAAATGAAATTTGCAGGAAAAATATTTTAGAGTATTACCATTTATTGCATTCAAAAGGGCTTCGTGTAGAGGTAGATATTCCAAATATAAATCATTATATTCTCGGAAATGAAGGTGCATTAAACCGAATATTCAGTAATCTTATTTCGAATGCTATTCGTTATGGAAGTGATGGGGGTGTGATAGGTCTAACGATAAGAGAAGAACTTGAGACTGTTGCAATTGATATCTGGGATAAAGGTAAGGGTATTGAAGAAGTGCACCTGAATCGAGTGTTTGAGAGACTTTACACGCTAGATGATGCAAGGAATCCTGAATTTCAAGGGAGTGGCCTTGGATTAAGTATTACGAAACGTTTAGTAGAAACAATGAATGGTGAGATCCATTTATATAGTAAGCCTTTTGAAAAAACAATCTTCACTTGCATTTTTAAAAAAATTACCTATTAAACATGGTCGTCCTCCCGAATTACAGTCTCTTTACTTACTTAAAAAAGTATTAAGATAGCACCATTTATCACTTAAGAAATTTGTAAGGAATATGAAAGAAAAAAAACAAGATTGTTTATTATGATAGAAGTATCGAAGGAGGTTCATTCATGGATTATATTGTTCAAACGAATAACTTAACAAAAAAAATAAAAGGGAAGGACCTTGTGTCAAATATTAATATTCACATAAAAAAAGGTGAGATTTACGGTTTTCTAGGCAAGAACGGAGCAGGTAAAACGACAATTATGAAAATGCTTACAGGAATGACTTCACCAACAACTGGAGAGGTTTTGCTGTTCAATGAACGACTTACAGAGAAATCAAAATTATCCCTAGCAAGAGTCGGCAGTATCATTGAATATCCAGTTTTTTTCGAGCATTTAACAGCATTCCAGAATTTAAAATTGCATTGTGAGTATCTAGGTTTTTATGATGAAAATGACATAAAACAAGCATTGCATTTAGTGAATTTACAAGGAATAGATAATCAAATCATAAAAGAGTTTTCACTGGGAATGAAGCAGCGACTTGGAATTGCAAGAGCGATTATCACAAAGCCTGAATTAATCATTTTAGATGAGCCAACTAACGGCTTAGATCCTATAGGTATAAAAGACATACGTCATTTAATTCGAATGCTAAATAAAGAATATGGAATGACATTTCTTCTTTCTAGCCACATTTTAGGAGAGTTAGAGCATGTTGTGGATCGGGTAGGTGTCATTCATGATGGTAAATTATTGAATGAGATAACGTTAGCTGATATTCGAAATGGGAGATCTGATTATATAGAGCTTGTGCCAACTAATGTTCAGCGGGCTGTTTTTTTATTAGAAAATGAACTTCATATTTCAAACATGAAAATTATAGAAGACCACAAAATTCGCATATATGATATGTCCTATAAACAAAGTGAAATATCGAGAACACTGATTATGCATGATGTAAGTATTGAAGAAATGAAAAAACACTCAAGCTCATTAGAAGACTATTTTTACCAGCAAATCTATGGAGGTGGTAATATTGACTAATTTGATGCGTTTGGAGTGGAAAAAATTAAAGCAAAAATCTATCGTGGGGGAAGTGGTTATTTATCCACTAATTTTAATGTTTTTACCTGTGTATTTTATTGAAGCCGTTAGTCCTGATTTTGGTAAGGACTATGCGACAGTTATTGAATTGAATATGTTCATTCAAATGGGCTTTATCTTATTTGGAGGCTCTTTGATCAATCAAGTTTTTATTGATGAATATAAAAACAAAACAATTTCACTAGCTTTCAGATATCCAATCAGTCGGAAGAAGCTTTTTACAGCGAAGATTTTATTTATTGGACTCTTTGTGTTTCTGCTTACCATGATTTCCTATATGTTAACAGGTATTGCCACGTATATCGTTGACCAGGTACATCCAATTATTCAAGGTGATCTGACTAGTTTT
>JACYYJ010095423.1_pt1 | contig 15161 bp, 17 predicted proteins | sample 8236861 | NCBI WGS metagenome assembly JACYYJ01 (sample SAMN14103086, study PRJNA606662) | landfill metagenome | isolation source: landfill solid waste | place: India:New Delhi, Okhla landfill site | collected 2017-11-05
ATGTCCATTGGGCTATGGATCATGAACTTTTTAATCATGTCATCGGTCAATGAAAATGCGTTTGTTTCGTATGACATTCCATCAGCAATATTATCGTTCATTATTGGGATTACATTTACTTATACATCATTTTATCTATTTTTAAATAAACGTATCCATATGTTTCATTTGTTATTTGGTAGTTTATTTATGACAACAGCAGTAGTAAGCACGCATTTATTTGGTGTTTTTTCTTTACACTTGTCTATTCAATACAATCTTATTGTAACCGTCATATCGTTAACGATTGTATTTGCATCTTTTCTAATTACTTTTTGGTTGCTGTATTCCACTACAGCAACAGGTCCAAAAAAAGGATGGATAAGACCTCTAAGTAGTATCCTGATTACTATTGGCGCAGGACAAGCATATTACGCTTTAACTGTTGCAGCTACGATCAAAAGTGGGAATAACAGTGGGTTAGAAAATAATTTTGCTGGACAATCGATTGCCATATATATTGCATTGTTTATTTCCTTACTTATGCTAGGAGGATTATTACTCACCAACACACTTATAAGCAAACGATTAGAGAGACGAGACACCTATATCCGAGATATTTCTGCTGCGCTCGATGTTTCCTCCATTGTAGCAATTACAGATCCAAGAGGTAGGATTACGTATGCAAATGATAAATTTGTGGAAATATCTAAATATAGTAAAGAAGAGATTATCGGGCAAAATCATCGAATCCTGAATTCAGGCTATCATCCGAAATCCTTTTTTAAAGAACTATGGAAGACAATTGGGACTGGGCATGTGTGGAAAGGGGAAATTCGTAACAGAGCAAAAGACGGATCTTATTATTGGGTAGATACAACAATTGTTCCGTTTATGAATAGTAAAGGAAAGCCTTATCAATATTTGGCCATTCGGAATGATATAACGGAAAAGAAAAAAACAGAGGAGCTCATTCATCGATCCGATAAGTTAGCGGTTGTTGGTCAATTAGCTGCAGGTGTCGCACATGAGATTCGAAATCCATTAACTTCGATGAAGGGATATGCTGAATTTCTTACATTGGATGAGGACAATAAAGAAAGAAAAGAGTATTTAGAAATTATTCTTGATGAAATTGAGCGTGTCGATACCATCGTTGAAGATTTTATGGTTTTAGCAAAACCAACTGTAGATAAAGTGGAGATACAAAATATTATCCCTGTTATGAAAGATGTCCTTTCCTTATTAGATTATGAGGCTAGAAAAGGGAAGATAAATTTACAATTCACATATAATCGCGAGGAAATAAATGCAGTTATTGATGAAAATAGAATGAAACAGGTATTTTTAAATTTTGTTAAAAATGCTATTGAGGCAATGCCAAATGGTGGCGACCTCTTTGTTAATATTACGGAAGAGGAGAACCAAATAGACATTCGAATTCAAGATACAGGTGTAGGCATAAAACCAGAAAAGCTAAAACGAATTGGAGAACCATTTTATACGACAAAAACATCAGGGACTGGACTTGGGTTGATGACTAGTTTTAAAATTGTTGAAAGCCATCGAGGCAACGTCTTTGTTGAAAGTGTTGAAAATAAGGGAACTGAATTTCATATTGTCTTACCAAAACCAGAACGAGGTTAAAAAAGTTCCGTCTACATAGTAGGCGGAACTTTTATTATCTATAAATTATGCAGCTGCTGTTCTATTTCATCTTTTCCAATTTGCTTATTAGCGGATTCTAGACGTTTATGTTCTTCAACTGAATCACCAGGAAATGTTTCTTGGTGATCTGCTGTAACATCGAAGGACGGCTGGACAGAGATTTCTGACTTCTTTGGTGCATTTGTCTCAAGCTTTTGCTGAATGTTATATTTTTTCGTCATATGATTACATACCCCTTTCTCCTTTATTTTATGGAATTTTGTAATCCTCATCCTGTGATTTAGCTTTACCTAAAATTGCCCATAAAGTATGATATAGCTAGAAAAGGGGGAGAAAGTTGATCAACTTATTCGATATTCAAAAGGCGAGAGAGACGATTCAAGATACTATCCATACAACTCCTCTCATGACATCGAAACAATTATCAGAGAAATGTGGGAATAAAATTTTTATGAAGTGTGAACATTTACAAAAAACAGGTTCCTTTAAGATTAGAGGAGCTGCGAACAAGGTTATGCATGAAGCAAGGCATGGTGCTAAATATGTAACTGCTGCATCATCTGGTAACCATGGTCAAGCAGTAGCATATATAGCCCAGCAGCTAGGAATAAAAGCAAAAATTGTGATTCCAGAAGACGCTGCATTACCAAAAATACATGCCATTCGAGCTTATGGAGCATCTATTGAAAAATGTGGAACTACTTCCACTGAAAGAATCCCTAGAGCAAAAGAAATTGCGGAAAAAGAGAACGGTGTCTTTATCCCACCATATGACGACCCTTACATAATGGCTGGCCAAGGCACAATTGGTCTTGAAATTTTAGAACAAATGGAACATGTGGATATGGTTTTAGTACCAGTAGGAGGAGGAGGTCTAATTTCCGGTATCTTAACAGCAATCAAAGAAAGTAAGCCTTGTGTTAAAGTAATTGCCGTTGAACCAGAAATCGCCAATGATACATACTTGTCGCTACAAAATAAACAAATAACCTCAATCGGAGGATCGAGTACCATTGCTGATGGATTACGAACTTCACAACCAGGAGAGCTTACATTTCCAATTGTTCAAAAGTATGTAGATGATATTGTAGTTGTATCAGAAGAAGAGATTCGTGGGGCGTTTACATTTATTTTGGAACGTATGAAGCAACTCGTCGAGCCATCCAGTGCAACTGTTGTAGCTGCGGCAATGTACAGAAAATTAGGGGTTGAAAACAAACAAATTGTATCCGTGTTATCTGGTGGTAATGTGGAATTAGGAAAGGTAGAAGATTACATTCTTTAGCACTATTCGGAAGGTTTGTTTAACTCCCAATATTCAATCCTCGGAACTTTATACAAAAACCAATAATCGTTCCAAAAGGAAACTGCAAGAAAGGATTACCAATACCAATTTTATATCTATACCTTTAAACATGTAGAAACACCTCCAAAAAGAAAATGAAACATGTATGCAATTTTGGGAAATGTCTTATTCACATTTTTTGTTGTACATAAAAGATTTTTATCCTTATCACTAAGATAACGACCAGCAGAAAATAAAAAATAGGGGGAGAGGTACATGAGAGACTTTCATTGCTGTGCGACATGTGTAAATTTTCTTGCAAAGAAAACCGAGCAGGAGCGGGGAATGATTTATCGATGCACAAGGCTTGGGTACGATACTCGACCAGAATACAAATTTGACTGTTGGGATCCAAAACCACACGTAATAAAGCTGATGGAGAAAGAGAAAAAGAAAAAGAAATCGTCTTAATTAAAGCTCATTTTGAGGATTTGTCATCCTTTCCCTTTAATCCAATTAATCGACTAGGTATAATAAGGAAAAGGAGGGATGACATGAACGTAAAAGAAGCAATAGAAAAACGGCGTGAAATAACAAACTTCCTTGATAAGGAGATTCCTAAGGATATTTTAGAAAATGTATTAGATGCTGCTTATAAAGCGCCTGCTGGAAACAACTTATTATCTCGTGAATTTATTTTGGTTACAAAACGTGAAAACCTCGATTTATTATCAAGTTCAACACCATTTGTGCCTTGGTTAAAAAAAGCTAAGGCAGCAATAGTTGTTACAGGTAGACCGGATATTAGTAAATATTGGGTTCAAGACGGCTCCATTGCAAGCGGATATCTTTGGTTGGCTGCAGTTGAAAATGGATTAGGGGCTGCGTTTGGTGCTATTTATCATGCAACCGACAAACAGGAATCAGAAAAACGAGAAAGTTATGTAAAAAAGACATTACAAGTACCTGATGATCGAAGAATCTTATCTATTATTGGTTTCGGATATCCGGATCAAAACCTAAAACCCAAAAAAATGTTGCCTAGAGACTCTGTCGTATATTACGAAACTTTCTAAGGACATACTATACGTATGTTCTTATTTTTTATGTATAGGGAGAGATCTTTAGGATGACCCTTTTTCGACTTGGTTATGTTGCAATGAGTGTCCATTTACAGAACAGTTCACCATCCCAGACTATGACTTTTAAACGATTTAATGATATTGGGGATGAAGAAGCTTCCATACATAAATTAGAAAGAATTGCTAAGACCAATTTAACGAATTGTTTAAGGCTATTAAAACATAATAAAGCTTACGATATAACTTTTTTTCGATTAAGCTCAAAACTTATTCCTTTAGCTACCCATGATGCTTTAAAAGGATGGAACTATCGTGAGGCTGTTCAACTAGAATTACGAGCACTAGGAGACTATGCCAAGCAGAATAAGATGCGACTCGGTTTTCATCCTGATCATTTTGTCGTACTTAATACTCCAGAGAAAGAAAAGCTAAAATTTTCGTTAAAAACGTTACAATTTCACCATAATTTACTTAACGGCATGGACATGACAACAGCACACCGTTGTGTTCTTCATCTAGGTGGCAAATACGAAGACAAAGGTCAATCGTTAGAACGCTTTATTACCAATTGGGCTTTCGTACCGAATAGGCTTCAAAATATGATTATTTTAGAAAACGATGACAAAATTTATACGATGAACGATATTTTATACGTTTGCGAAAAATTAAATGTACCTCATGTGTTTGACCTTCATCATCATATGGCTAATTATGAGGAAGAGGATTGGGAGAAGCAATGGGATAGAATATTGGGTACATGGAGCCACTCGGAACATCCAATAAAAATGCACATATCTAGTCCGAAAAGTGAATCCCAATTTCGGGCTCATGCTGATTATATTGACCCTAACATGTTTTTGCGATTCGCCAATACAGTGAAAGGAAGTACGCCTCAAATTGATTGTATGATTGAGGCGAAGGAGAAAGATGGAGCTTTATTTCAATTAGTAGAAGAATTGAAAAAACATCCGGATGTGGAAATGGTTGACCAAGCGTCTTTCTATATAAAGGGATAGCAGATAATGGTGCTAATAGTTCTTTTCATAATGGAAAATATATAGGAGAACGTTTTTGTTCAAATATTTTTCATTAGGAGGAGTTATCGATGGGTAGAGCACAAAGCCAAAGAACAAGAGATAAAAACAAAGCTAGCTTACCACAAACTCCGAAATATGAAATTGCTTCAGATGGACGTGATATTGAGTTTTCAGAGGAGCTTGCCGACCATGATGACATCGTTGCGCAAGAACGGTCCCGTAGAGCAGATGCTCGTGCAAAGCATAAGAAATAAATAAAAGAGATGCTGCCCCGTGCTGGGCAGCATCTTTTCTAAAAGTTAGGAGTTGTATTTTCCATGAATACATTTTTAGGTAAAATGATAGAAGCAGAATATGATGCGTCAGACTCCGAATTTACATTAAAGCAGGTGAAGAATCTGGAGACGGAATCTACCATAAGCTTCAGTCATTTACATGTTCTCCTAGATTATTTACATCACCAATTAAGTCAGAATGAAGAATGTGTTCTTACATTAAACGATCAAATGCCTGTGCGTTTAAGTCAACGAGAAATTCAGCTTTTAATCGATGACTTTCAAGGCATCCAAACAAAATTTGACATTATTTAACAAAATTCGGGTGGTGCCAGGCACCCAAGACCTTCCGCAACAATGCTGAGAATTGTCCGGCCATGTTTTCTAGGTTTTCGACAATGAGATAATTGGTATTGTACATGCTTTCCATGATTTTTTCTTGTTGTTCATTTTGATGATCCATTTGTATTCCTATTGTTTGAATACCTAATTTTCTTGCTTCTTGAATGGCTTGTTTTGTATCCATTACTCCATTTTGGAAGTAATCAAATGCAGCAGGCTTACCGTCCGTTAAGACGATTAAAAACTTATGTCTTTCGGATTGCTTAGCTAATTTGTTTGCTGCATGTCGTATTGCAAAGCCATCACGATTATCTTCTTCCGGCTGAAGTTGCATAATTCTAGCTCCACTATTGCTTTGTAAGCTGTTGGTAAAAGAGATTACCTCATGAAAATAGTTCGGTTGATACGTTGGGTCACTTTCCATACCGTCTTCCCAAAACCCGATAACCGAATGCAAAATGTTCAGCTGTCGTAACGTTTCATGAAAAAGGGCAATTGATTCCTTTGCTTTTTCCATTTTGTTCATCATAGAAGAAGAACAATCTACAAGCAAGGTGAAACTACTATCAAAAGTTTCGTCCTCTTCCTTTTTGCTAAATAACTTCGGATTATCATCTGTAAAAAAGCGGGTTAATTTTCTTCCTAATTTCCCGTAATGAAGGGTTCGAAAATGAATTTCCCTTTTTTTATCTAGTAATTCTGAAAGTAATTTAACGAGTCGTTTCTTTTCAAAGCTGATCTCTTGTAAAACACGATCATAAGCTAAAATATCTGTTTCCTTTAGAGGTTCAATTTCTTTGTCAATTGCAATCGCATATCGATTTTCTTTTCCTTTATTATATCCATCTTCGTCTTGTGAGATTTGTTCCGTAGTTGCTTCTGAATGATCATTTAAATCTGTTTGTTGTGAGCTTCCTTGAACCATTGCCATCACTTGGTCAGTCGCTTCACTTTCCCTAGGCGTTTCGGTAAATCGGGTATCTTGATGCTCACCATCGACATCATCAAATTGTAAGAAGGTTTCCTTCGTTTCCTTCTTTCGTTTCCTAGTCCAAGAAGGCATTAATTCATCAAACGATTCATCCTCCTCTTGTGTTGTAACCGGAATGTCATTAATTTTTGGCAACGTAAAATACATATTAATCATATCTCTTGTAAAATAGTGCTGTATTAAATAGTAGACATCATAGGTAATAGCTAAGACATCAACCGTATCTGCTACTTCAAAAATACGGAATACGTTTTCCTTGATTTTTAAAATGGCATCCTCAGGTAATTCTAAATCTTGTTTCTTTAGATAAAATGAAGGATCCAATAAAGTTAAACAGATAAAACAAAATAATGCGTCTAGCTTAAACCCTCTTGACAGATTTACTTTCAATTGGTCGCGGAAAAATAGAGCATATGCTGATCGCCGATAATCAAATGCTTTTTGTGTACCAGGGCGTAGCTTCAGAATCAGTTCTTCTAAACGTATATCTTCTAAAAAGGCAACAAGCTGTTTTGAAAAAGAGGGAAGAGTAAGCTTTTTATTCTTACTTAAAAAGGTAAGTAAAGCATTTCGATCACTATATTGGTAATTGCCTAAAGCTCGTAAATACAAATCGCTTTTTTCTCCATGATGACTTTTGCTTGTACGATTTTCCCAGAAGCTGCTTATGGTAACTTTTGGTGTATAAATATCTAAGAATGAGACCTGATTGTATTGAATAGTAACATCTTTACGCATAAATGTAGTCGCTAAGTCTTGTAATTGCATAAACATGAAATAATCCATTTCTTTTTCAATAAAACTCATTTGGAAATCATTCCTTAAAGTAAGTTTCTGCTAGATTTATAACAAAGTTCTTCTCGCGTTCATCTTCAAGCTTTTCCGCTATTGCATGACGAATAGCTGTTAACGGTGACAAGTAGACAGCTAAATCACAAGCATCTAGCAATGCTCTAGTTGAAGCTGCTTCTTCTGAGATTTTACCTCTTTTCGTTTCTTTAATGATTTCGTCGGCTAATTTCACCATATATTCGATCACTTCTGCATTCTCAAGATTGGTTTGCTCTTTAATGACTTGCTTCAGCTGTTCCCCAGTTAAATAAGCTACATGAAAAATGACAAAACGGTTCTTTAACGCTTCATTTAGAGGGGTTGTTCCGACATAGCCTTCATTTATCGCTGCAACAACACGGAAGTTAGGATGAGCTTTTACAACCTCACTTGTAAATGGATTTGTGATTGTTTTACGGTAATCTAACACACCATTTAAAATAGGGAGTGTTTCTGGACGTGCCATGTTAATTTCATCAATATACAATGTATGGCCATTTTTCATCGCTTTTATGACAGGACCTTCGACAAATTCAATTTGCGACTGCCCATCTATTTGTTTAATTGTTTTAAAACCCAATAAACTTTCAGCATCTAAATCAATTGAACAATTGATACTATGCATCGGTTGTTTATAGATAGCAGACAATGTTTCAGCTAATCTAGTTTTCCCGCTACCAGTTGGCCCTTTTAGTAAAATGTTTTTGCCCATATAAAAAGCAATCACTGTATTCCGTACTAAGCTTTCCGATTCAATAAAGCCAGGGGTTGTAGTTAAGTGCTCATAGCCAGAATTGTTCTTTTGAATCGATGATATATATGTTTGTATTTCTGTTGGAAGTTCCGTTAACATCAATAATTCTCCTTTTGATAAAATATGAAACCTATGTACTATTTTATGTGTTAAGAGGTAATACGTAAATGAATAAGGTTCCGTATAGAGATTTGGATTATTGTGGTTATAACCTACTAGGTGGGGGGAGAAATCTGGAGTAATGAATAAAACGTATTTATAGACTATAAAAAATGGCTAAGAGGGGAGATTATTTTATTCCCTTTCCGTTTTTTGGGGCTTCCTCTGAGGGATAATCTTATAAACAATTTCCGAACCAAAAAGTAGGATAATACAAGCCGAAAATGGAATACGCTTTCCTTTTCGGCTTGTAATAAAAATATTATTTAAAAACCAGGATAAGGATTCTATAAGTAAGTATACATACTTTCGGTTTCATCCCGGTATCCAGTAATTAATAAGGATCAGCATCATGACCTTTTTCAACTGCTTCTTCAGGTGCATCGCCACCTTTTGTACCTAAAGGATGTGCTCCACTAGTGAAGCGCTCCATTTTACCCATTTTATCCTTTTTATCCTTCATCATTTTATTTGCTTCCTCTAAACCTTCTCGTAATCTCCGGCCATATTCCTCGTCAGCAGACTCAGCTAGTGCAATCATCTTGTCTTGAATTTCCTTTTCACAAATGGATAAATCATTTACAAGGTTTGTAATTAGCTCATCCTTTTCCCAATCTTCGAAATTACGATATGTCTCTCCAGCTTGCTTTGTATTATCATTTCGATCAATGGACTCACGAACTAGTTTACCTTCTACTTGAGGCGTATGCTCTTGGCCAATTTGTTCAGCTTCTTTTAATCCACCCATAGAGGAAGGCTCATAATTTACATGTAAGTTTTGACCTGGGGCTTTATCGTTGTCGTAACGTAGCTGTCCACCTTCTTGATTGGTAGCAACACGTTTTTTTGCTCTGTTAATTGGTAATTGTAAATAGTTGGCACCTACACGATAACGCTGCGTATCGGAATAGGAGAAGGTACGTCCTTGTAGCATTTTATCATCACTGAAATCAAGACCGTCGACTAAAACACCTGTACCAAAGGCTGCTTGCTCAACTTCGTTAAAGTAGTTTTCCGGATTTCGATTGAGCACCATTCTCCCAACTTTTTTCCATGGGAACTGGTCATTTGGCCAAAGCTTTGTATCGTCCAATGGATCAAAATCCAATTCAGGATGTGGACCATCTTCCATTAACTGGACATATAGCTCCCACTCCGGATATTCTCCACGTTCAATGGCTTCATATAAATCCTGGGTAGCATGGCTAAAATTTTGACCCTGAATTTCTGCAGCTTCCTTCATGGTTAAGTTTTTAATCCCTTGTTTAGGCTCCCAATGATATTTCACTAAATGCGCTTTACCTTCATTATTAATCCACCGGTATGTGTTTACACCGGAACCTTGCATCATCCGATAGTTTGCTGGAATACCCCAAGGAGAGTAAACAAATGTAACCATGTGAAAGGATTCAGGAGAATTTGCACAAAAGTCAAAAAATCTTCTTGGATCTTGGTAATTCGTAACAGGATCAGGGCGGAATGCATGGATCATATCTGGAAACTTCATTGCATCCCGAATAAAAAATATTTTTAGGTTGTTTCCTACTAAATCCCAGTTCCCATCCTCCGTATAGAATTTAACGGCAAACCCTCTTGGATCTCGAACTGTTTCAGGGGAATGTAGTCCATGTACGACGGTTGAGAAACGAACAAATACTGGTGTTTTTTTTCCTTTCTCTTGAAAAACTTTTGCTCTTGTATACTTTGAAACCGGCTCATCTCCAACTGTGCCATAGGTTTCAAAATAACCGTGAGCACCGGCACCTCTTGCATGTACGATTCGTTCAGGAACTTTTTCTCGGTCAAAATGACTAATCTTTTCAATGAAATCATAATTTTCCAAAGTTGCTGGTCCCCGATTTCCAACGGTACGAATATTTTGATTGTTTGTAACTGGATGCCCTTGACGATTGGTTAGGGTGTCCTCGTTTTCAATATTCGTTTGATTTTTATCCTTATGTTCCATGTTCGTACTCCTTTTCTAAAAATTTCAACTAACCTAAGTATAATGTTTAGAAGTGATACACTTCACATTCGAAGAAGTTACTTATAGATTGACCTTTGATGAAAAAAATATCAGTATTCCATGTTTTTTTGTCAGTGGTAACATTTGGTAACAGATAACATTTTCTTGTCAAATCGTGTACAATAACGTGAAAGTTTACTATAATGAAGAAGGAAATAGTTTTTTACACAGAGGGATGGTTATATTGAACTCTAAAAAAGCGATTCATATTTTAAAAGAAAATGGATATAAACAAACAAAGCAAAGAGAACGGCTTATCGATATTTTTCTTGATAAAGACCAGTACATGCCTGTTAAGGACGTATTAAAGGAATTTCAAGAGGATTTTCCTAGTGCAAGCTATAACACGGTTTATCGGAATTTATATACTTTAGTAGACTTAAATATACTAGAGTCTACGTTATTAAATGGGGAGCAGCAATTTCGACTACACTGTGATATAAGCGGCCATCATCACCATTTTATTTGTACAAAATGTGGAACAACGAGTCCAATTGAGGTTTGTCCGATGGAGGATGTTAATGCATCTTTACCGGGGTATCAAATTAATAATCATAAATTTGAAGTATATGGATTATGTCCAGAATGTAATTAAGAGAGTGCTCTTTAATGGGAAAGAGTGCTCTTTTATTTTTTTTGAAATAGTATTTTGAATAGTAACACTTTAAAAATTGTGTGCAATTTAAATTGGGTTTGGTTACAAGGTGTGCTATAATGAACACAATGATTTTTAATTCATACTATACCAATAGGAATTATATCCTTTAATGGTAGGAGTGAGGAAATTGGGTAGAGAGTTTATTGATTTATTTGACGAATGGTCTGATACGTATGATCAAACGGTAGTAGGTCATGACGAAGAATATAAGGAAGTATTTTTAAACTATGAAAATATTTTACAAGAAGTTTGTAACCGGGTAAGTGGTAATATACTTGAGTTTGGCGTTGGTACAGGTAATTTAACATTAAAATTAAAAGAAGCAGGATATAAAGTGCTTGGGATTGAGCCTTCACAAAAAATGAGGGAGCTAGCAGCAAAAAAAGTTAATGTATCGATTGTNNTTCCGTTAGAAAAGTGGGACACTATTGATGGAATTGTTAGTTCCTATGCATTTCACCATTTAACGGATGATGAAAAAGTAGAAGCAATCCAAAAATATCGTACCCTTTTACCAGTGAATGGAAAAATTGTTTTTGCAGATACCGTTTTTGAAAATGAACAAGCAAAAGGGAATATGATAAAATGGGCAGAGGAACGAAACTTTTTAAATTTAGCATTAGATTTAAAAACGGAATATTACACAACCATCCCATTTTTAACAAAAAGCCTTGAGGATAATGGGTTTTCTGTTGATTTTACACAGATGAATGATTTTGTGTGGATTCTAAATGGGACGAAAAAATTCTAAATAAGGGGACGGTAAAAATGCAAAAAATGAATGTAGAAAGTTTTAATTTAGACCATACAAAAGTAAAAGCGCCATATGTACGTCTAGCAGGTAAAACAGAAGGAACAAAAGGGGATGTTATCTACAAATACGATATTCGCTTTTGTCAACCAAACAAAGAGCATATGGAAATGCCTGGGTTGCATTCATTAGAACATATGATGGCGGAATTCAGTCGTAACCATCATGATCGTGTTGTCGACATCAGTCCGATGGGATGTCAAACTGGCTTTTATTTAGCGCTCTTAAATGATGGAGACCGTGATCATGTTATGAACTTGTTGGAAAAAACGCTTCAGGATGTTTTGGACGCAACTGAAGTACCAGCATGTAACGAAGTTCAATGCGGTTGGGCTGCTAGTCATAGTCTAGAAGGAGCAAAAGAAATTGCTAGAAATATGCTAGCAAAACGGGATGAATGGTCTGAAATATTCGCTTAAGAAATAGGAGGCTTTAAGATGGAGTATGTTCGTAATGTTCAACAATTAATAGGAAAGACTCCACTTATTGAAATCCACCAATTTAATTTACCTGAACATGTTCGCATCTTTGCAAAGCTTGAGTTTTTTAACCCAGGTGGAAGTATAAAGGACCGCCTGGGTGTTCATTTAATCAAGGAAGCGATGAAAAGTGGTAAATTAAAGCCGGGTGGTACGATTATTGAACCGACTGCAGGAAATACAGGGATTGGAATTGCGTTGGCTGCCGTTGGGTTAGGCATTAACGTCATTTTTGTCACACCTGAAAAATTTAGTTTGGAAAAGCAGGAATTGATGAAAGCGTTAGGGGCAAACGTCGTAAATACCCCAACAAATGCTGGCATGCAAGGTGCGATTCAAAAAGTAAACCAATTATTACAAGAAATTCCCAACTCCTATTCACCCGAGCAATTTGCAAATCCTTCTAACCCAAAAGCTTATTATGAAACACTTGGTCCAGAAATATATAACCAATTAGATGGAAAAGTCGATATATTTGTAGCTGGAGCAGGAACCGGTGGAACGTTTATGGGTACTGCTCAATATTTAAAAGAACAAGACGAATCTATTAAAACCGTGATTGTAGAGCCAGAGGGTTCTATACTGAATGGGGGAAAGCCTGGACCGCACGATACAGAAGGAATTGGGATGGAGTTCTTACCGTCTTATATGGATACTGCATATTTTGATGAGATCCATACCATACCGGATTCAGAAGCATTTGCGTTCGTAAAGCAACTTGCACATAAGGCTGGACTTCTTGTCGGAAGCTCTTCTGGTGCAGCTTTTGCAGCCTGCATAAGAGAGGCGAAAAAGGCAAGGCCTGGGACAACTATTGTAACCATCTTTCCGGACAGCAGTGAACGCTATTTAAGTTCGCGTATTTACCAATATTAAATAAGGAGGGGCATTAAAATGCGAAAAAAAACAATGCTTATTCATGGTGGAATCGAAGGGGACGAGTCAACTGGTGCAGTTAATGTTCCAATCTATCAAGTTAGCACCTACAAGCAGGAAGCAGTTGGCAAACATAAAGGCTATGAATATTCCAGAACTGGAAACCCAACTCGCCATGCATTAGAGGAATTGATTAAAGATTTAGAAGGCGGTGTAAGAGGTTTCGCTTTCGGATCGGGTATGGCAGCTATTACTTCTGTTTTTATGCTGTTTTCTGCAAATGATCATGTCATTATGACAGATGATGTTTATGGTGGCTCCTACCGCTTGGTTTCTAAAGTATTAAATCGTTTTAACATTGAAACGACATTCGTAGATACGAGTTCCATTGATGAGATTAAAAAGGCAATCCAACCGAATACAAAGGCGATTTATGTAGAAACACCTACTAATCCATTGCTAAAGGTAACAGATTTAGAAGCAACATCACAATTTGCCAAAGACAATGAGTTATTATTCATCGTGGATAATACCTTCAGTACACCTTATTGGCAAAATCCAATGAAACATGGGGCGGATATTGTTCTTCACAGTGCAACGAAATATATTGGTGGCCATAGTGATGTAGTGGCAGGCCTTGTAGTGGTAAATTCGAATGAGTTAGGAGAAGAACTTCATTTTATCCAAAACTCTGTAGGTGGCATTCTAGGACCACAAGATTCATACTTGCTTATACGTGGGATAAAAACCTTAGGTGTACGAATGGAAGAAATTGAGGAGAACACAAAAAAAGTAATCGAGTTCTTACAAGCACATCCACTTGTACAAAACATTTATTATCCAGGTCTTACCAATCATCCAGGACATGATGTCCATACGAAACAAGCTACTGGGTTCGGAGGAATGTTGTCCTTTGATGTTGGAAGTGAAGCAAAAGCAGCGCAATTATTAGCGAATGTGAAATATTTTACGCTTGCAGAAAGTTTAGGGGCTGTAGAAAGCTTAATTTCTGTTCCAGCTAAAATGACCCACGCATCCATTCCGAAAGAAAGAAGAGAAGAATTAGGTATAACGGATGGATTGATTCGTATTTCCATTGGTTTGGAAGATGCTGAGGACTTAATAGAAGATTTAGCAGAAGCACTAAAATAAGAAATGAAGCAGTGTCTAGATAGTTAGACACTGCTTTTTACCATTTTTTAGGCTAAAGGAAAAGAGTAATTACAAAACATTTTTTTCATTTCATAATACATAGCGCCTCCACCTCTTTAATCTTTGCATAATAGACATTGTCGATACAAGAGGGTAGGATATAGTAGTAAAATACGAGCTAAGAAAATAGAAGGGGAATGAATATGAATCTAAATAATAGGTATAAAGAAGAAATGAAAAGCAAAATAAATACCTTCTTTCAGGAAGAGCGAGGGGAAGAAATTGGGGAACTAGCTACACAAATCGTATTGGATTTTGTTCTAAAAGAATTAAGTCCATACATATACAACCAAGGAATAAAAGACGCAAAGACAATCGTTGAGCAAAAGGTGATGAATTTAGAGGAGGACCTTTCTTCATTAGAAAGGCGCATTTAGCAAATTCATAAAAAACTCCTTAAATCCTGCACATCAATCAAGCTTTATTAATATAGTAAGTTATGAGAGTAGACAATTTGATTGAGGTGAACCTAATGGAGTTCGAAATTACAAGAGATTATATTAGTATTGGGAACTCAAGGTCAGGAGAAAGTCTAAATAAAGTTCGTTTTATCGTAAGCCATGATACAGGAAATCCTGGATCTACTGCTTACGGAAACCGTAGTTATTTTCAAAATTCCAATCCTAGCTCATCTGCCCACACGTTTATTGATGACAAGTATATTTTAGAAATTGTTCCACTTGATGAAAAAGCATG
>JACYYJ010027341.1_pt1 | contig 15126 bp, 19 predicted proteins | sample 8236861 | NCBI WGS metagenome assembly JACYYJ01 (sample SAMN14103086, study PRJNA606662) | landfill metagenome | isolation source: landfill solid waste | place: India:New Delhi, Okhla landfill site | collected 2017-11-05
CATCGTGACTAAGGTGCCGGGGGCGACGCAGTCTTTCCGGTCGGGGGTTCCGGTTAGACCCACTTTATACTCGGTATTGAGTCGGGCCAGAACAGACGCGTACTTTGGAGCAGCCCCGGTGTGGATCTCGTCTACCATGACTACCGAGAACTCGTCGCGCAACTTGCGCAATAGACGAACACCGGCCTCGCTGTAGAAAGTCTGCACTGTAGCAGGACACACATCGTGGCGCTTGAACTGGTCGAGCGTACGGCTGAAGCCAATGGAAGCTCGCTTCTTCGTCTTGAAGTATTCCCGAGATTCCGCTGGAGTAACACCACTACCCCGAGCATTAGTCAGCGGCTTCTGGGTTTTAGAACCGCAGAAAGTCTCATAGAAGCCCACGAGCCAATCCCGCTGACTGGCTAGGATCAGTTTATTCTTGCCGATCTTGCAGATTGCAGCCGTCCCCATCACGGTCTTACCTGAACGAGGCGGAGCTTGCAATACACCTTTCTTCTTTTCAAGAATGGCGTTGACCGCATCGGGCTGATAGTCCCGTAGTTCGCCAGTGAACTTGATGGGGCGCTTGAACGGTTGATCTGGATGTCGATTGACTACCTTGTAGTCGATACCTCGGCGCTTTAACACTCGACCCATTGATTCGAGACCGCCGTGCGGCACACTGAAGAACTGCTTCTGGCCTATTTTCACATTCTTGGCAAGCTGAGTAGCCCCAAGAAAAGAAGCGCAGTTATCACAGATGTCAGAGTGACGATCAGGCAAATACTCGCAACCTCCGCAAGCCTTGTCGTTATAGAAGCGAAAGGTATAGCGTTCCAGCAGTTCTTTACGAATACTAGACGGAAGTTTCTTGCTACGGATAAGCAGGGCTTCGCGCCCATACACTTTGACAGTCATGCTATTCCACTCTTCTTAGAAGAGTCGAGAAGTTTAAGGATCTCGACCATGTGACGTATCGAATGCCCGGACTGGTCGATATCCCGGATGATGTTGTCCACGGTATCGATCAGAGCCTGAGCCTCGGTCACCAGTTCATTGCCAGTGGAAGTAACTTCGTCCAATGTAGCACGACGACTGGCTTCGTTAGACAGGCCTCGCATTCCCTGACGATAGGCTGTCCGTATGTACTTGTGGAGCTGCTGGATAGCGCCTTGCAACAAGGAAACCTGCACAGAAGTCCGTTGGCGGATTTCAACGAGTCGGGCACGGATCGACATGTCCTGTGCCGTGGCTTCGTAGATGGTCCGGGAGCTGAATTGCTTCTTACCAAATAGGCGGCGACTCAGCCGTCCGGCGTGGAGACCGAGTACTTCTTCCATGTCCTCTTCCAGCTTCAACCGGGACCGAACAGTCTTCAAGATATTGCGGTACTTCTTATAGTTCGTGTCAGACTTTAACTGTTCGCGAAGTTCAGACATCACTGTTCCTCTAGCAGGGTTTCGATATGCTGGTTAACCCGAGGGCTGACCGCCATAGTACCTACGTTTGGGTAGTTGTAGATCACAATGTCTGGCGTTCTCATCAAGGTCATAGAGCTATCTGCCCGACCCCGAGTACGTTGCATGAACGCCACCAGATAAGCACCACCATTCAACACCTGATTGCCGCTGCGAAACGCCAAGCCTAGAAATTCGTCGCGTCGCTCCACCTTATAGATTTGGAACATACACGAAATATCAAGCGGTACCAAGGTGACAACCCGGCGTGGCTTGATAGGCTGGAAGGCGTATAGGTAGAACGGCGAGAAGGTATAGAAATGGTGCGGTTCGATCGGAATACGTATCTTAAGACTATCCATCTTGGTTGAGCCCCGTCACAAGCCAGCAGTCCTTGGTCTTGATCTTCAGGAAGGCGTCGTCGACGAGTTCAGCACTGACCGAGTCTTCGCACTTCCTAACCATCTCGTCGAACTGGTCAAAGTCAACAGCAAAGCCAGACTTCAGCTTGCCGGGGAATTTCGCTTTAACGGAGCCATTGGTATTGGAGACCGAAAGCAGTAAGCCTTTCGATTCAGGGACACACCGGATTTCGCTACGCTCACGATTAGCAAGTGCTCGACCGTTGTCCAGGAAGGAGATCAGATCGGTCTTATCGAATTCGGCTACTGTACCCTTCGCCTCACGAACTACCTTGGACTGTGACAAGACCTGTGCCATAGTTGGGAATTCCGAATCCAACGTAGGAATTGCCATGAGGGCAGTGATGGTACCGTCTGTGACTTTAAGCGCCGCGCGACTGAGGCTGAGCGTTGCACCACCAATGAACACTGAAGTGATCAACAGCATCATGTCGAGCGGCAGTACGAACTCAGCATCACCGATCAGTTCACCAGTGGTGGCGAAGGCCATGCGCGTAAGGTCGAACGTAGCAATGAACGACCTCTTCTTGCCAAGAGACACTCCACACGGCATAAAGCCATGCAGCATAGAGTTGGGCTTGAGCGCCACACTCTGCACAATGCGACGCAGTGACGCCATCTGATCGGCATCCAGCTTGATGGGCTTACCGAATTCCAGTTCTTGCGCCTCGGTTTCCACCGCATCTCCAGTAGCAAGCTCTGCCTGATAACGCTTGTCCTTCAGATGGAGGATGGTGTTGGAATAATTGCATTGAAGTTCATTGCGGCCACGAATAGCCTGCTTGAGTGCATCCAGACTGATGCCAAACTGGCCGGAGCCTTCGGCTTTGACGGGAAGAGTTATTTGCACCGAGTTCACCTGACTACTGCTACTGACAGTCAGTTTGCGGCCCCCACGGAACACGACGTTTCCATTTTCGGGGGCCGCAATCTTAGCCAGAGCAGCGAGAGCATCGGTGAGGACGGATGCATTTATAACGAAGTTCATTATTTGTCCCCACTAAATACCACTATTTACGCTTTAGCGAATGGTGAGGGTCAGGGTAACTTCCTTCTCAGCTTCGACACCATCCACGGTATGATAGACGCGGAACGTGAAGTCGTAATCGCCAAGCGGCAGGGTTGATGTCAGACGAGTGATGCGGATGGTGTTATAGACCTTGCCGAACTCGGGCATAGTGACGGGGATCTGTACCACTTCGGCAATGATCGCCGCGTTAGGCTGCTCGACCACCTCAATACGCAACGGAATTGCATTGCGTGGTAGGCGATTAGCTGACACTTCGGCTTCGAACACTTCCAGCCAGTTGAAGTCGAAGCTATTGCATGCAGCATTCTCGCTGGCATCCAGGCTGGCGGTCCAGTTCAGTTCGGCACTGGCAGCGACATCGGGTTCCGGCGTACCTTCGATCACCGTAGTATAGCGGCCCATTCCGCGAACCAACGAACCCACGAGCGGGCCGAAGGTCCAGTGCAGTTTTGCGGCGGTGGCAGCAGTCCAATAAGAACCAAACCCAGCATGATCGTTGCTCCTGAAGTCAGGGATGCCGAGCCACGGACGATTCCGTGCTTCGGCTTGAGTGAAAAGAATGGCGATGAATTGAGTAGGTGCCGGGTAGCCAGTCTGGTCGCGGTTGGACTGACGAGGGAGATTGACACTACCCGCGAAGTAGGTGACACCACCAACGGTCAGTTGATGAACAGCACCGTTGGTGAACTCGGTTTGAGCAATAGGCGTGTAGCCCACAACTTCTGCGGTCGAGTTCTGCATCACCACGATGGGCAGAATGGTTTGCTGGATAGGTGCCTGAAGCGGCAGACCAAATTCAACTTTCATGAGATCCTCACAATAATAATGGGTAATGGGTTAGTGACCTTCGCTGGATCGTTACTTATACTTCTGCCTGGACGACAGCAGAAAATTGATATCGAATGGGTCGATATCGTATCGGGCGGCAACTACATCCACGCTTTCGGTCTTGGTGGCCGCAACTGCTTCCCGGAGAGGAGCAGCCGGTCCCTTCAAGAGTTGCGCGATGGTGTTGCCATGATGGGTGAGACGCAAGATCCGATGAACAGCGGCCTTGCTCAAATCACCGCACATATAGCAGACAACAGCTTCCTGTACCTTCTTGCGGAGACTGTAGGGATTAATGCGACACCACGTGGATTGGAGCTCAGCCAGCACTGACGTCTTACTAGCGATGCCAACGTAGTCCATGGCAGAGAGCTCCTTCATCTGCAGGTCAAACGGCTTCTTCCCTTTGGGGTTTAGACGCTTACCCAATTCTTTCTGGACGTCCAAGCCGGGCGACCAGATAGTCAAGTTGGTGCTTTGCAGTTTCGGCTTGGCATCGAACACGAATGCTACGATACGTTGATGGTCAACGCGTTGACCAATCTTGCTGAGATCCTGCAGGGATTCGGCAATAACCGGCCAGCATTCCGGTGCGTCGAACGTGCCAAGGACTTCACGATACTGACACACCGGACCATTGCACGACATGATGGAATGGCTGACGTTCATCCCACGCAATGCCTGACTGAGCATCAGTGGAGTGTAGTCCACGACGCCCCATGCTTTAATTATCATTTGACCTCCGAGGGATGACCTTCGACCAGACGAGAATAGCCCTTCTCCTTGACCACGGTAAAGCTGCGACCAGGATAATGTTCGTCAGATCGCGGAGTGATGATAACGATGGAAGGGATGACTTTGACCATGACGTCCAGGAACTGCACAAACGCCTGTCTAGTTTCCTCGTGCATGTTGGCGCTTGGTTCATCAAGTATGAGAACCGAGCTTCGTTTCTGTGGCGGAACAAACGCCAGCAGCGACATAACCAACACCAAGGAGAAGAGCTTGTATTCCGCACCAGACAGCTTACGAACGTCAGAAGTCTCCACCCGGTTACCATACTTCCGATGGCACAAGAGTTCGATTTGAGTATCCCATACGAGTTCAAACGTATAGGTCTCAGGGAACACCACACGAGCATACTTGTTGACTTGCTCCATCAGCAGTTGGCTGATCTGCCGAACGACCATGCGTTTGATCTGCTTGTCGCCGTAGCCTTCGACCAAGACAGATAGTGCCTGTTCGTCTTTCAGACCTCGTTTGAGTTCCAAGAGACGGGACTTCAGTTCTCTACGTTGCTTGTTCTGTAGCTCAGCTACCGCCAACTTAGACTGGATGTTTGCCAGTTTGGTGCTGTACTCGCGGACCTTGTCACTGTTGTCCTTGACGGCCCTAGGCTTGAAGTCCAACATATGCTGATTAGGCATCAGGTAGCGCACAGCGTCCAACAATTCTTCGGCCTTCTCACCGTCGGTTACTGGTTCAGGCTTCTCGACAGGCTCAGGCTTAGGCGGCAGCTTGGACAATTCGACGTAGGCGGCGGATCGTGGCTTCAACTTCTTGGCCTGAGCAACTAGTTCATCGAGTTTAGTGCGTAAGTCCCCACACTCCTTTTGTTCCTGCCGGAAGTCCTTCAGCTCCTGACGATAAGCAGCATACGTACGAGCGGCGATCAATCGCTTTTCCCATTTCTCGAGCTGAGCTTGATCCTTATCGGGATCTACATCCACGGACTGACCACACGTTGGACACTTGCCGCTGCCAAACTTGGCAGCATGTGATGCACGATGAGTCCACAGTTCAACAGCTTCCTTACATTCAGCAACCGACCACTTGACTTCCTTCACGGGTTTTGGTTCCTGGGCCATGTAACGGCTGAGCCGGCGCTTGATGTTCTGTATCTGATCCAGCAGGTCTCGGTATAGGACATGGTCAGCACGTAAGTCCTTCAAGTCGACAGACAGCCACTTGCGGTCGATCGACTTCAGGCTCTTCTTGTAGTCCTTCAGTTCCTCGAGATACTCTTCGTATCGTTCCAGGTCCCGTAGGTACTGACGATGCGCACGATAGTCAGCTTCAGCATTGCGCTGTAGATCCTCGAGACTCGCAGACGTCAGAGTACCGACATACTGTTCGCAGATCTTGCGCTGACGTTTGGACGATTTAAGGAACGCTTGGTACATCTGCTGCTCTTGCCATTCCTTCTGGCTATCAGCCAGTCGGTCCAGCTGCTTCTGGTACTTCTTCATCGCCAAGCGTAGCGGTTCCACATCAACCTGTTCGAGCTTGCGATATTGACTACGTAATTCGTTATAGAGGGCGCGATCCTTCTTCAATCGGTTGAGGGCTTGAGTGAAGATCTTACGCTCTACGTCCAACTTGTCTAGTTGGAAGAACGACGTGAAAAAGCGTTTCCGTTCGGCAGAAGAGCCCATGACCAGAGGATGTCCGATACGCGAGTCAAAGTAGACGTACGTATTGAACTCATCTCTAGTGATGGGCACGTATCTGCTGATTTCTTTACCGACTGCTGTCGTTCCCTTGGCAACGGATGTTCCATCGACGAGCAGGTTGGCGGAACGGCCGCTGACTTGGATCTCAACTTTCTTACCTTTGTGGTTGACGATGGTAAGATTACGACGGCCACGCTTCGTACGATCCTGAGTGGTTCCCAGGGCCGGAGCATTGAACTGGATCTCGTGGATCTGCGACAGCAGGAACGACTTGCCACTACCGTTCGCGTTCCTCGATCCCCGACTTGTACGATTCAGACCGTAGATGGTCGAAACGCCTTTCGGTATATCGAAGGTAACTTCACGGTAGGGCCAGCAGTCTGCAAGGCTAAGTGTCTGGTAGTGGTTCATGCCTATACACGATACCGATCGAGCTCGCGCTCCATTGCACGGGCCAAGACCTTACCTAAGCTCTGGGTCTTGCGCAGCTTGAACTTATCGAGCTCAGTTCCGGTCAGCTTACTTTCAACTTCTTCGGTCAAGGTTATGGTCAGTGGTTCGTACTGCTGAACTTGAACAGTACGACTGATCGTAATAGTTATTTTAGACATTCCAGGAACTATAGGGTTAGGTTAGGCTCTCTAAGACATCGTTCAGCATTGGTACCGTAGACGGGAACGGCTTCTTAGAGATCAGAAAGCGTAGACCTTGATGCTTGTTGGAGTTCCAAGACCAGATACCGTCCTTTATCTGATCCCACAATCGTAGTTCGGCCATGGAGCCAATCTCAAGAACACGGCGTCCGTGGAAATCGGCCAACGCTACGTGATAGTTATACTTGAGTCCCAGAGCAAGAAGTCGAATCCACAGACGGCGACCATCAAGTGTCTGAATACGATCAGACATTATAGCACCGAACCGTGGAAGCATGTGCTTGAATATCGTGTTGGTCACGGTGCCGCCCGCAGACAGGGGTGCATCCAACGCCAGCCAGACAGCTACCTGAGTAACAGTAGAGTGACCGACCATCTTCTTGTTGGACTTCTGATACTTACTCAGGTAGGCGATACGCTGATCTTCAACGAGAAAGTAGTACCCCTTCTCGTTACCAGTGACGTACAGCACTGAATCCCCGCGGTCTTCCAGGACTTTGGGTTTCTTCTTAAGAAGACTGTCGAGCAGCTTCCGGTTCAGGCCGTCGTTGGTAAGGCCGAAGTCAGTTGAATCGGTTAGGCTAGGCATGGCCTCGATCTCTGGAACTTCCCGATTCATTTCTCTAGACATTCCAGGAACTGTTCGAACTGCGGCTTGGTGAACTTGCCGACCAGCTTGGACTTGATGGTCTCGTCATCGTCAAGAATAAGGATCGTAGGTACGCCACGAACATGGTACTTGGCGACCAGACCCTCGGGATCGTTGTCCACATCGACTTCTTGGATTTCCAGATTGCGGCCCGTCGCAACGTCTTGCACGATCGGAGCGATAGCCTTGCAGGGAGCACACCAAGTAGCACTGAATTTCAGAATCTTCATATTTAACCTCTTGAGACTAAGGACTGTTCGAAGTCCTTGGATTTAACTGTGAACTCACGCGCGTCACCAACCGACCTTCGTGGTTTCATTTCTTGAACCGATTGAACTCGGAATTGCGGAAGATCAGACGCATCATGATTTGCGTGAGAGTGTCCGGATCCAGGTCTTTGCGACGAGCAGACTTTGCGACAACGAGCGACCCTTCGTCGTAAGCCATAATACCCACACCCTTATTTACTAAAGGTCTAATTTTCTCGACCATCTCTGCAGGGCATGCGATGTAGAGCTTATTGCAGTAGTCGAGATACTGATGATACTTGTGATCGGAGCGGAAGTCGGCCATAGAACTCTTGACTTCGATGATCACAACTTCGCGCTTCATGTTCATGGCGATCACGTCAGCTCGAAGCATACCCTCCCGCCTGGAACGGAGACCAAGCTCAGTGTTAACGCACCACTTCTTCCGGGTGTAGTATTTGGCAACTCGTTTTGTTATGCTGGCGGTGATTATCTTGCGAGACATAACTAGCTCTCAGGCCACGGTTCGGTTTGAAATTCGATGATGTAGAGGTTCTGCTGATGCCGGTCACGGAAGTAGCCTTCGGGCATCGATCTGATGAATTCGACAGCCGCTTCGTGGAACTGAGGCACTTGGTTCATCGGGTCGAGCGTGAACCGTGCAGTCTCCACATCGTCGACGATGGTAAGGATCTCTACTGCTTGGTCTGAGACCGAAGCTTGAAAGTACGTTGCCATGATTCACTCATTAGTTTAGAGGTTGGAAGGATGGTGCGATCAGGACCGAGCAGATAGTCAGACAAGAACGATCGCGGTGACATCTCAACCTTCGGCCCCGACCATTGCTCACATTCGCCGATCCACACATCCCAAAGAGCGTCCACTAGGTCGATGAACTGTTGCGGACTCTTACGCTGGCGATATCGTTCCAGGTACTCCGCTTTGCAGTCGCGACTAGGGTAGAACAGGATGAACGGGATACCCGATGCCTGAAGTGACTGGCGAACAGGCTCATGGCTACTGACCAATACCAGCCGCCCTGCCTGAACCTGAGCCTTGATGTATTCTACGTAGTTGTTGGGCCAGACCGCGGGATCCTTATCGAACGTACTGGAATCGACATCCTGGAAAGTCCCATACTTCGAGGTTAGGTAGGACTTGCCGACGCCGGGAAAGGCACTGTAGACTTGGATGGTTGTCATCGTAGTCTCCTAGATTAAGGCGCGTTCCAGCAGATGTTCCGCCCCGGTGGGAGTTCAAAAGCTATGGGCGAACGGGCCTTAGGAGGGATGTAGGCATTGGTCCAGGCACCAGACTTAACATGCTGACCGAACAGGTCGATCACATTTATTGCCTCAGGTTCGGGAAACCGGCCGATACGGGAAGGCGGTCTCGGATCGCTGGAGTAATGGAAGTACCACCAAGAACCTGTGGTCTGGGCTAAGATGATGACATCACCACCTGCAGACTTCAGCGACTTACCTGACTTAATCCGACTCTGCACTTCCCCATCGGGAACCTCAAGGTCCGGGTTCCCGTCCGGGTCAACCACATATCCAGCAACGAATCTGGCCCCGTAGGCAAAGCAGTCCATTAGGTCATGGCTATGGGTAGCGAACAACTTCCCGGTGGGGAGTTGTCCGCCGACCGCCAAGGCTTTACCGCCGTCGGTCATCAGGTCAGCAAATGTGAGATACGTGACCGACGTATTGACAGTCACCCGTTCTGGCTCCACCGTCAATGTCTGACGCAGGTTTATAGAAACTTCGGCCCGGAAGCGATCCAGACCAGCCGTCATTAGCTCCAGCTCCACATCTTCCACTACATAGTTTTCCAAGTTCTTTTGAATTTGTTCGATGTTCATCACATCTCCACTATGGTTTGATATAGAACAGCAGACAACAGTTCTTCAGCGGGCAAGGCATGGTTAGCCGCCTGGATCTTGGCGTGAACTAGGTCGCGATTGACTTTCGCCAATGTTCCCAACGTCAGCTTCAGGCTCTTGGTCTTGGCGGCAAGTTCCTTATTGGTCTTCGACCACCACGCGAGCTTCGGATGACGTTGCCCCTTCAACGCTGCCTGATTCAACAGGAACAGGTTGGCCTGGAGCAACAAGCTAACGAAACGATAGCCGTCTTGGACGTCGAGCAAATGACGCTGAACATCCGCAAACTGGCGCTGATATACCGCCAGCATGACCTTGACTGCCAGCTCTTCATCAGACTGGCTAGTGGACTGGACAATCTGGCTGACGTGCTCTTCCGACAGGAGTTTCGGCTTCTTACCGAGACCATCGTAATACTGCTGAACCGCTTGAAGCAAGTTGGCAAGCGTACGCATTTCGCCATTGCAGCTCTGTACCAGAGTTGGGATCAACTTCTTGGCATAGAGCATCTGTTCAGCCTTGATGATGCGGACACACTGCTTCCGCAGGTCCTCTTCAGTGTGCGGCTCCAACACGAACTGAGTGCAGCGGTTGGCGATAGCGCGACCGACACCAGTGCCGAGCTTGGATGGATCCATGGTACACAGGATCCACAGCGTATCGGGGCTTGGTTCTTCCAACGGCTTTAGTAGTGCCTGAGCAGCCTGTGGATTGCTGAGCACACCTTGGAATTCGTCGATCACGATAACGCGCTTGGCATGTCGCGGCTTGAACTTCGACAGTTGGATTAAGCCACGAATGTCTTCAATGGTACGTTGGTCCGTACCGTTGATTTCCTTGTAGTCGGGTCCGAGTGCCGCCACGTTCTTAACCTTGTTGATGGCGGCGGCAACTGCTCGACTTAATGTGGTCTTACCAGCACTAGAAGGGCCAACGAACAGAAGAGCGTTCGGAACCTTCTGTTCACTGATCATCCCCTGGAGCCGCTGAACAACGGCGTCGTGACCGATGAGACGCTCCAGGCGGTTCGGGCGGTATTTGAGATGGAAGGCAGTCATTGTGCGATCTTTTCTAATAATGGGAAGTTATGTTTGTTGCGCTTGAAGGTCTGCACGAGAAGCTTCTTCGGGTCGTGCGAACTGCAGACCTTACAGTAAGGGTTCTTGCAGGGGCCGAACTCGTCCCATAGACGAGCCATGCCCTTACTACTCTTTACGTTTAATGCAGCTTTGTGAGCAGCACGATATTGCTTGAGCCGGCGGAACGTTTCCTTCTGGATAGCGGGAGTAATCTTCTCGCTCCACATGACGGGATCCGCCGGGTTGTCACGTGGCACGAACAGGTTCATGACCCCTAGGATCTTCAGCTTGTGTTGCTTGTTCAGCAGCCAAGCGTAGCTGAAGAGCTGTTCCTTGTAGGCTTCGCCGGGATCCTTTTCCTTCTGGTGGCGATTGCTCATACTACACGTCTTGAAGTCAACAACGTAATATCCGTCGCCGACTTTGAATAGACAGTCCACATGACCCTGGATCCCCTTGTAGTCGATACTGACTTCCTCGTACTGCATAGGGAAACCACAACATTCCTGCTGAGTAGTGAACTGTTCAATAGTTCCACATTCTCGGCAGAGCCAGTTACCAACAATTCGGTCGCTGAATTGTGGGAGCGCTCGTTGCATCACTTCGTGGACAGTAGTGCCGACCGACACATAGTACAAACTGGCAAGGCCAAGCGACTGATGGAACGGATTGATGGCTACGTCGACTACGAAATTGTGCGGACAGAACGGTAATTGTGAACAGCGGAGGTTGAGTAGACGGCTAGGGTCACGCTTACTCACCACCATGAAATCGTTGAACGCCTGTTTATAGGTTCTCAGTATCTCCTGGGCTGGATCGACTTCGGGCCGTAAGATCATATGCAGATTCCAGAAACAATAGAACGATCCCAAGGATCGTGAAGAACGCTGCCACTACGAGCAGCGTTGCTATGCCGAACGCGATATTAAGTATCCAGTCCATAACATTCCCTAATCCATTCCCGGGCCAGTGCCGAGCGCACTACGTCATCAGGAGTGAACTCGACGATACCAAGGGAACCGATCTTACGTAAGATCTGTAGGGCTAACGGTAGGCCCGATTTCTCGCGCTTGTCCTTCAAGTCGTTCTGCTTGGTGTCGCCGACCAGGATCAATCGGCTGTTAGTGCCTGTCCGTGTGATCACCGTATCAAGCTCACGGAACGTGGCGTTCTGACATTCGTCGAAGATGATGACAGCATCGTTCACGGTGCGACTACGAAGGAACGAAGTGGATTGGAATTCCACAATGCCCGCAGCCTTCAGGTCACGATAGCTGTTAGGACGGCCAAGCAAGTCGGCCATAGCTTCTTGGTACGGAATTTCATATTCGGCCATCTTCTCAGAGAGATCGCCGGGTAGCGCTCCTTGGTCACGGGTCTGTACTGCACTCCGTACCAAGAAGATACGATTGATGCCAGTCCTCGGATCGAGCACCGCTTCCAGTGCCGCGTTCAGGGCCAGCAGGGTCTTTCCGGTGCCAGCACAGCCGAAGAGTCCAAGGTTCTGACCATGCGCCCAATACTCGAAGACTAGCGACTGATTGTTAGTCAGTGGGGTTACAGTCTTCAAGTCGTGGATAGACCAGTGCTTGCGCTTGTTCTTCGGTAGCTCCGTAGAACCGTCGATCCGACGCTTAACCTTCGACTGCTCTTCAAACCGATACTGATTGCGTTTCTTGCTCATCAAAATAACCGCTTCGTTTTAGGGTTTACGAACTCACAGTAGGTGACAAAGGCAGAAGGAACCTTACTCCACTTCTTGTGAGCGTCGGACCGTACCTGACCCGGAGTCCCAGGCACCGTAGTCACTAGCTTTACTAGTTTCCGGTTACGTTGGATACGTGCCTTGTTCTGTAGAAGGAAGACCTTCAACTGATCGTCCTTCACGTCGGCCAGTGAATTGTAGGACAGACACAGCTTACGTGCCTGAGCCGGCTTCATGATCTGAGGAATATTGTCGATCGCGTCCCCTATCAATGACTGAAACATCACCATCCTGTTCGGAGGTAAACCGAACTTCTTAACACAGTCCTCCACACGAATGAAATGTTGAGGCTTGGTGCCCACGAAGATATCGACGTGGTCGTCGAGTACTTGGAACATATCCTTGTCTCGAGTACCAATCGTAAACTGACCATCCAGCTGACAAGTGCTAGCCAGCAGATCATCGGCTTCGTATTCAGGCTTCTGTTCCCAGGGAATACCTAAGTCAGTCAGGATGGTCTGTAGGTGAGGGAGGCTGACCTTGTAGATCAGGTTGTCTGTCTTCTCACCCTTTCCGTCCGACCGATTGGACTTATATTCAGGGTACAGCTTGTATCGAAAGACGGCTTCTCCATCGAATCCGACAAACAGCCTACGTCCCTTCGTCACCATGGCATCTTTAGCCATGATACTGAGGAACAGCCGGGCCACCGAATCTTTCGGGTCCTTAGCACCGACTACACTGTAAGCGCGGTGGAGATAGAAGTTGCCGTCCACTAAAAACGTGTTCATTGGATAGTGCTCCGTGGATGCACGATCACCAGAACCTGTTCACTAAACTCACCATACGGCATGAAGTCCTCATCTAGTATCTCAATCCGGTAGATAGGTTCGAAATTCTGGTCCAGTTGATCTTGGATGTACTGCTCCGCATGGGGGATGAGTTGATCAACCGATTGACCGTCAAACAGATCACGCAAAGTTTGGACCAAGAACACGTTAAGACGGCCGAGATGCTCGGTTATCTGTATGGACTCTGGCATAATAACAGGCGTGACTGAAACAGCCATACTACACCTCCAGAACGATATGAGTCAGCTGGCCAGGATTAGTTGACAGGAAGTCGGTCACTGCATCAACATTAAGAAACCGAACCGTGTTGTCGCCGGACGATACGAAGTAAGTAGCGTCCATGTGCTTGCAATATTGCATAAACAGTTCAAAGTGGTCGGTCAGTTGGTAGCGACCGGCCGGGAGGTACTGACGCAACGTGTCGGCCTCAGCTTGGCCGAATGGTGGAAGCAGTGTGAGACTATGCAGATTAGTGACCGCATCTTCCTCTATCTTCCACACCGAACGTCCCGTGCGCCAGTCTACGAGGATCCGCTTACGAATCGAGAGACTGGACTCGTAGATCATTCTTTGGATTAATTGATACATGGTATTGCACCTCAAGTACGTTGCATTAAATTGCTGAGTCTATTCTAGGAATTCGGCAAGTGGGCGCAGACTTTCTGCCAGTCGCTTAGCTGGAACTCAGAACGTTCGACCTTCTCATGAAGGTCCCTAGACGATGATTGTTAAATTCTCTTTCGTACGGGTGACCGCAGTGTAGCGATGCTGAATTGCGGATGAGCGGAACACGTGAGATTCGTCGATCACAAGAACGTTCTTGAACTCCGATCCCTGAGCCTTGTGGACGGTCAGGCAGTAGCCGAAGGTGAAGCTGGTATAGCTGGTTTCCTGCTTCCAGTGAAGACTCTGGTTCGTGAAACATGCCCAGGGAACAACGACATGAACAGGCAAGCTGTTGGGAATGTCAGCGCTCATGAGCCACAGGTCTACGACTTCGCAAGTGACCGGAGTGTTAGGTGTACCGACCCCGTCCTGCTCTGTCCAGTAGCTGACGGCAGAGACCGGCATGCCCGAGACCATACGAGTGTACGTCACTTCCTCAACACGAGGTTCACTACACCCGAGTACGTGCCACAGGCCTCCGTTAACGAACGGAAGTTTGTTCTTCAAGCAGATCAGCGTTTCTCCAGGACGCGGCTTACCGTGGAAACCGAGGAGACGTCGAGCTCGGGCGTTGATGGCGTTCCGCGTATTGTTGGTACCACACAGGATGACCGAATCTGCTTCTGTATGGCGCATGATCAGTTCGTCACGCCTGGACTGGAACCAGTCACTTGGGCGCACTTCGACCTTCCCACTTTCGGTTTGGTGAACACCAACTTCTAGCCGGTCGCCGCGGCGAACACGATGTGCCAACTGGATCACTGGATTGTTCCGTGCTGTGCGATGAACGGTAGTGAGCAACGCTTCGGGCTGTTCGGCGAAGAAGAACGGCGGACCCTCGATCGGAGGTAGCTGTCCAGGGTCACCGATTGCTAGGATCTTCAGGCCATAGTCCGCAAGATGTGCGCCGTTCTCCGTGCCAACCATCAAGGCTTCATCGACTACGACAGCGTTCGCTTCCAGTACTGGACGAGGCAGATACTGTACCTTTCCAGTCTCGCTATCTTGCATCGGAGTGTAGATTGCTGAATGGAGAGTCTGACAGTCCATACCCTTTAGCCGCATATTCTGGGCGGCTTTGCCGGTGGGTGCAGTCCACAGCACATTGTGCCCCATGATGTCGGAAGCCCTAGCCCCGACGGTCGACTTACCAGTGCCCGCACTTCCGTACAGACGGAATATCTGTTCTGGTCCGTTGCGCCAACGCCTGATCGACTC
>JACYYJ010127068.1_pt1 | contig 15102 bp, 8 predicted proteins | sample 8236861 | NCBI WGS metagenome assembly JACYYJ01 (sample SAMN14103086, study PRJNA606662) | landfill metagenome | isolation source: landfill solid waste | place: India:New Delhi, Okhla landfill site | collected 2017-11-05
AACGAGATCAGGAACAGCACGATGGCCGAGACCATCGCGGCGGTGAGGTAGCGCAGCTCTGTCGTGCGTGGTGTCTTCCTGCCCGGAACGAGCAGTGCGACGTCAACGAGGATGCCGGGTATCAGGATCAACAGCGTGATGAACAGCCCGATCGGGCTCATGGCGGCGATGATGAGGCCGGCGACGAGCGCTGTGATCGTCGCCGAACCGCGAGCCCCTGTGACGCGCGGAGCGAGGAAGGTCATGATGCTGTGCACTCCAGCGACCACGGCGTAGAGCGGTGGCGACAGTGCGGGCAGGCTGAGGAGCGCGGGCGCGAGCGCCAAGAAGACTCCGACCTGGACTGCGGCGAGCGCCGCGCAGATGAGGAGCACGCGAGTGCTCGGCAGACGGGACGCAGGATGGGGAGACGTACGCGATGTAACCATAGACGTTCATGAGCCTATTGGACGCGGCGAGCGCGGTGTCCCCCTGCCCATTGGCAACGGGACACCGCGCTCAGAGGGAACCTACTCCGCTGCGGTGCGCCGGCGGGTGTAGTACAGGATCCCTCCGGCGATCAGGAGCAGCAGGCCCGCTCCGACCACACCGACTGCGATGGTTCCACCGGTGATCGCGAGCGGGGGCTCCTCCGGCCACTCGGGAACATCGCAGGCGGTCGCCTCCGTCATCAGATCGTTGTGGTCGAGACCGGCCGCATTGGCGAAACCTCCACGTCCGTCCGATCCGGGAGCCGGGCATTCCACGGAGCTCGCATCAGCAGCGTCAACGCGCAATAGCGCGTTCACCGTGATTCGATACGTGTGCACCGTGCCGGCGGCCAGTTCCACATCTGTTGCAACAACGTTCTCGGCTGCGCCGGTCTCTCCCTGCCCCGTCCACGTCGCCGCCGGGACGACTCCGTCGGGGGCCTCCGTCACGGTGGCGTCGAGAACCTCGATGCCCGCGCCATATCGGAGCTCGTCCGTAAGGGTGTAACCCCCGGATGCGGCACCGTCGTTGGTTGCAGTGATCACGTAGTTGACCGTCCAGTGCCCGTCGGCGCCCTTCACCGGGCTGCCGTCCATCGACTTGGCGATGGCGATCGACGGAAGCGATGCGCAATCGGTGTCGGTGACCGTCCCACCCGTCTCATCGGTCAGGGTGGCTGCGTTGTTCAGCCCCTGCTCGATGAGGTTGTCGCCCGTGGGGCTGGTGCAGGCCGGCGAACCGGAACCATCCTCGCCCACGACGTCGGAGTCGAAGTGCAGCGGTACGTTCACGAGCACCGTCACCCGGTAGACGTGCGGCGCGTAGGCGTCGTCGTCCAGGCCGATGATCCTCACGTCGGTGGCGATGCGCTGGTTCGCGTCACCATCGAACGATCCGTCGATCTCGATGTCCTCCGGTCCCGTCACCGACACAGAGTCCACGGTCACGACCTGGGCGAAGAGGAACTCATCGTCCAGATCATATGTGGTGGCCTCAGTACCGACGTTGCCGACTGTGAGATCGTAGACGACCTCCCACTGACCGTCACCGGCCGGGTTGGCGGAAACGAGCGCCTTGTCGAGGGTGGGCTGGCCGGGTCGGATGCATTCGGCATCCTCACCTTCCAGGCCGTTCCAGCCGACAGTGGCCGTGTTGTTGAGCGTGCCGGGAAGCGGCGTGCCTTCCGCAGTCGTGCAGCTGTCGCCTGCCGGCACTTCGACGCCGGACAGGACAGCGACGTATCGCACGGTCACGATGTACGTGTGTACGACCGACGCTCCTTCCGCGCCGGCGATCGGCTGGCCGGTGACGATCCGCAGATCGTCGATGCCGTCGAAGCCCTCGTTGATCGCGACGGCGTCGGGCGCATCGCTCGTGACGCTCTGAACACCGACGATGGAAACGCCCTCACCGGGTGCGAGCTGGTCGTCGAGGTCATAGCCCCCGGCACCTGCGCCGCTGTTGGTGACCGTGACCTCGTACGTCGCGTCGTAGACGCCATCCTCGCCATCGACCGGAGTCACAGCGCCCGAAAGCGACTTCGTGATCTCGATCAGTGGCGGCGAGACGCACGCTTCTGCGTCCTGGTCCTCGCCGTTGTGGACGAGACCGGCAGTGTTCGAGAACCCGCCTTCATCGCCCGAGCCGGGCGCCGGGCAGACCAGGTCATCGGGAGCGACAGCCGCACGGTCCATGGAAGCGATGACCTCGATCCGGTAGGTGTGCGTCGCGCCGCCAGCGAGCGTGACACCGCTGGCGATCACGTTCTCGTCCGTGCCCTCTGCACCCTGGCCGGTCCAGTCCTCGTTCGTGTCCACATCGTCCGGAGCAGCCGTGACTGCGACCGAGACGATCTCGATGCCGTCGCCGTAGCGGAGACGGTCGCTGAGATCATAATCTCCCTCGGCCGCACCGATGTTGGTCGCGGTGACGTCGTACACGTTGGTCCATGTCCCGTCGCCGTTCTCGATGGGGCTGCCGTCGACGACCTGCTTGTCCAGCTCGATCAACGGGAGCGTCGGGCACACGTCGTCCTGACCGACGATGCCGTTGCTGGTCAGCGTGGTCGAGTTGCCCAGGCCACCCGCCTCACCGGTTCCAGCCGCCGCGCACTGCAGGTTGGCCGGATCCATCGTGGCTTCATCCATCTGTACTGTGACCTCGACCTGGTAGAGGTGCGATTCCCCGTCAGGCAGAGTGATCCCCGCGGCGACGAGGTTCTGCGGATCGGTGTCGGACTCCCCCAGACCGGTCCAATCCGCGTTCGTCTCCACACCGTCCGGTGCCTCGGTCACGGCGGCATCGACGATCTCGATGCCCTCACCGAAGTGCAGACGGTCGGTCACGTCATAATCGGCGTCAGCTGCACCCACCTGAGTGGCGACGATGTCGTATACGACGGTCCACGTTCCGTCACCGTTGGGAGTGGGGCCTTCCGAGACAGACTTCTCGACTGTCACGATGCCCACGGTGATGCAGGCGGAAGCGTCGTCGATCAGATCGTTGTGCTCGATCTCAGCCGTGTTCGACAGACCGCCGTTCTCACCCGGGTCCGCCGAGCAATCGGTGATCACCGGCGCACCCTCGGTACCGTCGACGAGACCGATCACGACCTCCACCTGATAGATGTGCGTTGCGCCCGCAGGCAGCGACACCCCGGTGGCGATGACGTTCTCCGCCGCGCCTTCAGCGCCGAGCCCCGTCCACGTCTCCGACGGCGTCACACCCTCGGGGGTGTTGACCACAGAGCCGGAGACGACCTCAAGGTCGCCATCGGCGCTCATCCGGTCGGAGACGTCGTAGACACCCGCTGCGCCGCCATCGTTCGTCACGACGATGTCGTACGTCACCGTCCACGTGCCGTCGCCGTTCGCGGTCGGGCCGTCGGACACCGACTTCGTGATGTCGATCGACGGCGGGGCCGCGCACGCCTGGTCGGGCTCGAGGTCACCGTTCGGCAACGTCAGCTCCGATGTGTTGTTGAACGCCGTGTCGGTGTCCTCACCGTCGGCGGCGCACTGCGTCGCAGGCAGGGTGCCGCCCACTTCGAACTGCAACGGCGCATCGGCGACCACGGTCAACGTGTAGTTGTGCGGTGCGTAGCCGACGTCATCGTTGCCGAGCAGCGAGACATCGGTGGCGATATCCAGATTCCCCTGACCGTCCCACGCCGGGTCGGTCAGCACTACACCATCCGGGGAGTCGGTGACCTCCGCAGAGACGATGTCGACCTGTTCTGTGAAGTGCAGCTCATCGGCGAGCGAGTAGGACGTCGACGCGGTCGAAGTGTTCGTCACCTCGAGTGCGTAGACGATCTCCCACTGGCCGCCTCCGATGGGATCAGCGGACACGATCGACTTCGTGTGAGTCGGCTCACCTTCGACCTCGAACCCTGCCGGGTCGCAGTTGACGGTGGGGGCGACACCCGAGTCCTCGGGAACATCTGCCGCGGCGCACGCCGTGTTCACCACACCGTCGCCCGAGGACGCGTCGGCCACGATCTCGTACTCGCGCGTCTCGCTCTCACCGGGTGCGAGCTCGTCGATGACGAAGCCGCCGAGGTCGGGCTGCTTGTCGTCGGAGATCTCGATCCCCGTCAGCGTGCCCTGGCCGGTGTTCTCCACGACGATGCGGTAGCGGATGGTGTCCCCGACGGCGAACGTCGGGTAGTCCTCGACCGTGTTCGCGTCGTGCCACTCGCCGTCGGCATCCTGTACGTACTTCTTCAGCTGCGCCGAGTAGTAGTTCGCCACCGTGATGGGGGCGGATGTTCGCATCACCAGCTCGGTGTGACCGTCACGTGCCTGTGCCCGGTTGACGAGGGTGTCTCCGCCCTCGACGCCGTCGGTCGCGAAGTTCACGGTGAACTGCTGCGTGCCGCCCGGAGGGAGAACCCCGCCGATCACGCGGATCGCGGTGGCGTCGGCTGCGAACGTCGTCGACCATCCGACCGTATTGCCGTCTACAGTGCCCGCCGCGCCGTTCGACTCGTCGGCAGGATCGTCCGAGATCGTACTCGGGTCGGCCGTCGTGTAGTAGACCGTAGCCCCGGCCTCAGCCTCGATCTCCGTGAGCGCGTAGTCGCCACTGAAGTCGGTGCCACGCTCATCTCCGACGAACGGCAGGATGTCGATCGTGTCCGTGAAGTCCTGAGCCACCGGATCGAACGACCGCAACGTCACGGTCCATGCCCCCTCGCCTACTCCGTCACCGGCCAGGTTGGGGATGAACGGCGTGTCCGCCGACTTTCCGATCGTCGTCGTGCCGGAGGTGGATGCCGTTACCTGCGCGACGGCAGGTGTGGTCGTGATGGACCCGAGGGATGCCGTCACCGAGTTCTGCAGTGCCGTGCCGGGTTCGACCGATTCCGTGGTGACAGCCCGGTACGTCAGCGCGTTCAGCGCGTTGGTCGGGACATCGTTCAGGGTCCAGGTCAGCACCTGACGCCCCTGTGCATCCGTGGTCACCACCGGAGCCGGGCTGGCGGAATCCGGAACGTACGTCATGCCCAGGGGCAGGGTGTCCACGAGTCGGAAGCCGTTGACCGTCGGGTCGACGGCTCCGGAGGCGTTAGCCGAATACGTCAGCGTGAAGGTCGCCGGGACACCCGGGCGTACGACCGAGCGATCAACCGACTTCTGTACGGCCGGCGTGGCGACAACAACGCGCAGGATGTCTCTGGTCGACGTCGTGTAGGGATAACGCGCGTTGGGTGTAGGCGTCACCTGCGCCATCGGCCCGCTGACCCAGGTGCCAGAGTACTTGCGGAACCCGAACTGCCAGACGTCCTGCCCGACCGGCGTAGACGGCTTGATGTCGGAGGCGATGGCGATGCCGTGGTACGCCCCCTGGTTCAGCGGGGCGACAACGGCTGCCGTGTACTCCGTCCGCACCGCCTTGATCGTCGACTTGTCCAGCGGTTCCGTCGTGGTCCATCCGGTCGCCACGTNNTGTAGGCAGTGTTTCCCGGCGCGGGATTCACTGCCGCAGCATTGCCGACGTAGTACTGCAGGGCGGGCTGCATCGTCGCTCCGCCGAATCCGTTCAGCGAAACTGCCGAGTACGTCACGTGCCGCGTGTCGAGAACGGAGCACCATCCCCACTGTGTGGCGGGAGAGGCGTTGGAGAGCTTCGTGCCGCTGACATTCTGCCGCACCGTGGTCCCGGGCGAGACACGGAAGCTGTCATCCCAGCTGGTGCCGCCTGCGTTGCTGAACCCGCGGTCCCACGAGGACGCCCATCCGGTGCCGAAGGTCACGACCTTGGAGACGCTGTTGTTCGAGGGGTCATCGTTCGCCGTCTGCCCTGTCGGACTCGTGTAGGTGGGTGCGTTCGAAGTCAACGTGGTGCCGGTGCTTGTCGTCGTGTTCACGCGGAACACGACCTCACCGCTTGCGACGACCTGACGATCCACGGGGAGACCTCCGCCTGCGGAGTCGCGCGTGGGGACCTGCAACCGGGAGTAGTCGATGCCACTCAACGTCAGGCGGTAGGTGTTCGTACCGGTCTGGGTGAGACTGCAGTCCTCCACGAACGGCGCCATCTGATCCGCACTGTGCTCTCCAGCCGACCACGGATGCCCCGGCGCGACACTGTTGAATGAGAACGGCTGACATATCACCGCGCTCGTGAGCGATCCATTCGCGGCGGAGTAGTTGAGGTCGTAGCTCACCTCGTCGGGTCCTGGGTCAGACCCGGTCAACGTCGACAGCGTCCACTGCAGCGGGATGAGGACGTGGTCGCTGTTGTACGTCACCAGCCCGTTCGCGGTCTGCCAGCGGATGTCCATCCCGAACGAGTTCTCGATCGGGATCTCCGATACGCTCGCCGGCTGTCCCTCGATCTCGCCGGCCATCGATACCGCGTCGCCGGTCGGACCCGCGACGGTCACCGGGACGGTGACGACGGCCGCAGTGCCCTGTTGCTGCTCGCCGATGTTGCACACCAGCGTGCGACCGTCTTCTGAGATGGAAGAGACCGGATCCACATCCGTCGTGAGACACAGGTCCGGGATAGAGGCGATCGTGCCGTTCGCCGCGGTCACCGAGAAGTTCATGTTCTCAACCGGCTCATTGGACGGCGCCGGAGCGTCATCGTTGACGTTCACCCGCCACTCAGCGCTCACCACATTGCCCGAGGCCACCTCAGCGGGTGTGCCGTCCGCCCATCGAGCGGTGATCTCATACACAGGTGCGGCCATGGCGGGCGCGGCGACGAACACCGTGGACGCCGCGATCAGACCTGCCGTGACCGAGGCGAAAATCGTACGGAAGCGTGTACGCGCACGCTCCGGCCGGCGCGAGCGCTTCAGCATCTTCCGCTCCTGTTACCGATCGCCGACCAATCCTGTCGATTGTCCACTTCGAGCCCCTCCCGTGGTTACCGCACACGTCGTATCGCGCGCTTTCGCTCAGCCCAGGCAATCGGGCGACCGAGATGCGCACAATGAGTGTCTTCGGTTTCACCCGCGACTTCACCCGATCGGCATTCGCCCGCGCGCGACGTTCGATGCCTAGGATCGATTCATCGGCACTGCTCTTCTGTGCCGCTCCGACAGCATCCGACCGAGATGACGATGAGCCACCCTGACCCCGAGCCCATGGCCGGGATGACGACCGCGCATGATGTTCCCGGAGCACCGCGCGCCGTCTCAACGTTGGTCAGGCGGGGGCGCTTCATCGATTGGATGACGGCGAACACCGATGCACCTGTGCGCATGATCTGCGGCGGCGCAGGCTCGGGCAAGACCTCGGCGCTCCTGGGCTGGGCGCGCGAGCGCACCGACGGGAACGCGCTCTGGATCACGCTCGACAGCGATCTCACCGGCCGCTCCGCATTCTGGTCGCTCGTGACGCATCATCTGGCTCGGCTGGGCATCCCCGTCGATCCGGCACTCGAGGTCGCGCTCCTCGATCCCGCGGCTCCCGCAGGGAGCATTCCCGTGCTGCTGATCAGGCAGTTCGATTCTGCCGGAGACCTGACGCTCATCATCGACAACGGCGACCTCGCCGTCGGCAGTGAGATCGCCGCTGATGTGATCCGGCTGCTCGATCACGTCTCGTCGTTTCGGGTGGTCTTCACCACACGCACCGCGCCCGGTGAGACCCAGGTGGAGCGCGATCTGGGTTCACGGGTCGCCGTAAGCCCGCCCGATCTGATGGCGCTGGATTCCGAAGAGGTCGAGCAACTCGCTTCGTCCAGCGGTGTCGTACTGCGTCAGGATCAGATCGGCGACCTGTTGTCGCTGACCCGCGGATGGGCGCTGGCCGTGAAGGCCGAACTGTCGACACTCGCAGACACCGCGGCGGTGGTGGGGCACGAACCAGGAAGCGCGACGCGTGATCTGGGTCTGCGCCTGCTCAGCAGATTTCGCTCCGATCCCGCCTTCTCTCGTCTGCGCCGGCATTCGATAGGGCCGTGGATCTCCGGCGTCGACATCGACGACGATCTGGCGGCACTCCTGGATGACCTCGCGGAAGTCGGGCTGGGCTCCTGGGAGGACACACCGTCGCGCCGGTTCCGCCTTCAGCCGGTGCTGCAGAAAATGCTGCGAGCAGAATTCGAGGACGCTGAACCGCGCGCCGCACGGGCAGAGCACCTCGCAATCGCCGAGTCGCACCTCGCCCGCGACGAATACTCGACCGCATTCGGCGCAGCGGTGCGAGCCGAGGCATGGCCGCTGGCCGCACGCATCTACATCCGTCACGTTCTGAGCATCACGAGCCGACCGGCGATGCCATTGCTCACCTCGCATCGTGTTCCGGTCGAGGCGCAGCGCTCACAGCCGGTGCTGGCGATGGCCGTCGCGATCGATGACTTCGCGAACAGGCGTCGTGCTCGCGCTGTGCGCGGCCTCTCACAGTTGCTGCAGCGGATCGACAGGGACCACCTGACCGGGCGGCGTGTGTCGGTCGATGACGTCTGGACGCAGGCCGTCGTCACGATGTCCCGCCGCCTGCTCGGACAGCACGAAGCAGCCAAAGCGAGCCTGCGCCGCGTGCATCGGATGCTGGAGCGGGTCGATGATCCGAACGGCGACCTCGACTCCGCCCTCTCCATGTTCCTCTCCCAGGGAGCGCTCGTGGCTCTGCTTGCGGACGACCGTCACTATGCCGGCTTCTACCTCAGCGAAGCCGGCATAACACGGCTTCCGGACAGCTCCCCGTCCGAAGAAGCCCGACTGCACGGCATCCGCGCCCTCGTCTCCGTGATGCAGGGCGAGGTCAACGACGCCCGCGACTTGCTCGACAGACGGTCGAGGCTGCCGTTGCCGGATTCGACCGACCAGAGCTACACCGCACTCCCGGCGATGCTCGCGTCCGCGCGCGTTCGTCTCGAGGAAGCCGAACCGGGGAGCGCCGAACGCATGCTGGCTCATACCAGCGTTCACGCGCCCACCACGGATCTGTGGCCGCTGCTCATCCACTGCGCGACTCTCGTGCGGTGGCATCGTCACGGTGCTGGAGCGGCGCTGACGCTGCTGGACGACGAGCTCGAGAAACGAGAGGGACGATTCTCTGCGGGCTCCATCGCCTTGCTGCCGCTCACGGCGCTGCGTGCGCACATTCTGCTCGCGCAGGGGCGAACGGACGCGGCGCGGCACGTGCTGACCTCCTCGCCGAGACATCGATCGCGCCGGTTCCAGCTGACCCGAGCACGGATCGATCTCGCCGACGGGGATCTCCATCGTGCTGCGGGTAGAGCCGCCGTTGGCCTGCGATCGGCCCGCGGCCCGAGAGAGCGGCAGTCATTCGCCATCGTCGCCGCCGCAGCCGCACTTCGTCTGGGAGACCACGAGCATGCGCGGATTCACTCCGCGCTCGCCGCGCGCCTGGCCCGCGTGCACGGGGTCGCGCTGCCCCTCACCGGGGTGCCGCGCCGCGACGCCGAGGCGCTGCTCCAGACGGAGATCGACGTGTGGCCGGCTGTGAGCGCCTTCGCCGTCTTCCCGCCGTCTCCCGCACCGGCCGTCCGCCTCACCCCGCGTGAACGGGTCGTGCTGCACGCGATCATGGAGACCGGTACGGTCGCCGAGATGTCTCGACGACTGTCAGTCTCGGAGAACACCGTCAAGTCCCAGCTGAGATCGCTGTATCGCAAGCTCGACGTCACCACCCGATCGGACGCATTGGACGAGGCGCGCCGCCGCGGACTGCTCTGACCCATCCGCGAACGAGCGCGCCGATACACTGGCGCGATGAGCAACGACGCTCGATCCGAACGAGCATCCACCCCCCTGTCCGTCCGCACCATCCTGAACTATGCGGTCGGATCATTCGGCACCGGCGGCTACGCGACGCTGCCCGGCCTCGTGCTGACGTACTTTCTCACCGACAACCTCGGCGTCGCGGCTCTGGCCGCTGGGATCATCGTCACCTCAGCCAAGGTGTGGGACGTCATCATCGATCCGCTGATCGGTGCGGCATCCGATCGGCAACTCGCACGCACCGGCTCCCGCCGCGGGTTCATGATCACGGGCGCGCTGACGCTGCCGGTCTTCTTCGCGCTCACGTTCGCGGTGCCGCCGTCGTGGGGGCCGCTGGCCGGCGCGATCTGCGTACTGCTCGCCTTCCTGGGAACCGCCACGGCGTTCAGCCTGTTCCAAGTGCCATATGTGGCGCTGCCGGCCGAGCTCACAGACGGCTACGACGAGCGCACGCGACTGCTGGGATGGCGGGTGGTCGTTCTGACTGCCGCGATCCTGCTGTTCGGCGCGGGCGGCCCGATGCTGCGCCGGGCGACCGGAGACCCGGTCACCGGCTACCTGCTGATGGGCGTCATCGCCGGTGTCGTCATCGGCATCGGGATGCTGATCGCCAGCCGAACAGCGGATGCCGCGGCATCCGCCCCCGCTCAGGCGCGCAGCATCCGCACCACGACGGAAGAGCTGCGCCAGGCGCTTCCCCTCGTGACCGTGCGCGGACTCCGGGTCGCGTACGACCGCGACACCGTGCTGGACGGCGTCGACCTCGACCTTTTCCCTGGCGAGATGGTCGCGCTGCTCGGCGCCTCCGGTTCGGGAAAGTCGACGCTGATGCGCAGCCTCACCGGCTTCGCGCCGATCGCCGGTGGCTCCGTTCGAGTTGCCGGACACGACCTGACCAACCTCGCCCGCGGCGAGCTGCGCACGCTCCGCTCCGAGGTCGGACAGGTGTTCCAACAGTTCAATCTGATCCCGCGGTTGAGCGTGCTGACCAACGTGCTCACCGGCGGCCTGCACGGTGCGGGGCCGATCAACCTCGCCGGCGGATTCCGCTCTGCCGACCGGCGTCGCGCACTGGCGCTGCTCGACCGCGTCGGCATCGCGCACAAGGCCGGGGTGCCGGCACGCTCGCTCAGCGGCGGGCAGCAGCAGCGCGTCGCGATCGCCCGCGCCCTCATGCAGCGACCTCGGGTGATCCTGGCCGATGAGCCCGTGGCATCCCTCGATCCGAAGCTCGCCGCCTCCGTGCTGGGCCTGCTCCGCGAGATCGCGACCGAAGACGGCATACCGGTGCTGGTGAGCCTGCACGTGCTGCCGCTCGCGCTCGCCCACAGCGACCGGATCGTCGGGCTGCGGCACGGCGAGATGATCGTGTCCGCGCCCACGTCCGGCCTCGACGCCGAGACACTCGCACCGCTCTACCGCGAAGAACAGGAGGACGGCGATGACGACCACTGAGACCCGCGCCGCTCGCGAGCGCGCCGTGTTGCCCTTCGCCGATCGCGCCCGCATGGAGCGCGCATTCTCGATCCCGCGCACACGCTTCCTCATCGGAATCCCGGTCGCGATCATCATCCTGTTCTGGTCGGCCGGTGGCGTCGGGTTCGACTTCGTGAAACTCGGCGAGGGGGCGGTGAACATGGGCGAGTTCGTCTCGCGCCTGTTCCCGCCGGACTTCTCGAAGTTCGGCGCGATCGTGCTGCTGCTGATCGAGACGCTGCAGATGGCGATCATCGGAACCGCTCTCGGCGCGGTTCTCTCGCTGCTCGTGGCGGTGGCCGCGGCGTCGAACATCGCACCGAGGTGGCTGTACTACCCGGCCCGCTGGCTGATGAACATCATCCGCTCGGTGCCCGATCTCGTCTTCGCACTGATGTTCGTCTCGGCCGTGGGTCTCGGCCCGTTCGCCGGCATCCTGGCCATGACGCTCGGGTCGATCGGCTCGATCGGCAAGATCTTCGCCGAATCGATGGAATCGGTCGATCGCGGTCCCATCGTCGCGATGCAGGCGGTCGGCGCTTCGAAGCGTCAGGTCATCCAGTACGGCGTACTGCCGCAGGCCGCCCCTCTGCTGGTCTCGTACACGTTGCTGCTGTTTGAAGGAAACGTGCGCGGGGCGACCATCCTCGGCCTCGTCGGTGCCGGCGGCATCGGCCTGGAGCTGACCACGGCCATGCGCATGTACGACTACGGCCACCTCAGCGCGATCATCATCTGCATCATCGTGCTCGTCACCGCTCTCGACCAGGGGAGCGCGCTCATCAGAAGGAGAATCACATGACCCTCGAACTCAGCCTCAGTGCACCGGTGAACCTGCGCGATCTTGGAGGTATCCCGGTCGAGGGCGGAGTGCTGCGCGAAGGCTTCGCGATCCGCACCGACGACCTCGCCTACGTCACCGAAGCGGTCGCGGACGACCTCGTCGCCGGCGGGCTCACCGCGATCATCGACCTGCGCTCGCCGCTGGAGGTCGCCACCACCGGCCGCGGTCCGTTCGCCGATCGTCCGGTCTCGTACCACCACCTGCCGCTGATCGCCGACGTCGGCGAGTCGATGAAGGAGGGAGCCGTCGGGCTCGGACATGAGGACATGGGCCGGATGTACGTCGCGATGGTCGAACGTGCAGCGCCCCAGCTCGTCACCGCACTGAACGTGATCGCGTACTCGCCGGGTGCGACGGCGTTCCACTGCGCCGCCGGTCGTGATCGTACGGGCGTGCTGGCTGCGATGCTGCTGTTCGTTCTCGGGGCCGACGACGAGGTCATCGTGACCGACTATGCCCGCACCGGTGAGAACATGGTCGCCATCATGGAGCGCAACCGGCCCGTCATGGGGGCGATGTGGCAGACGCTGGGCATAGACATCGATGCCCACGGCGGCAGCGCACTGCTGGAGGGTTCGATGGAGGTCTCGATGCGGATGCTGTTGACCACTCTGCGTGAGCGCCACGGCGATGCGCTCGCGCCGCTGCGTGCGGCGGGACTCGCGGGCGACACGATCGCGCGGTTGCGGGCACGGGCGCTGGCATGACGTCCGTTGCGACGACGGAGCGCCGCGGCCCCGGCCGTCCACGCGACGAGGAGATCGACGGGCAGATCATCGCAGCGACCCTCGCACTCATCGATGCCGAGGAGGAGGTCACCGTCTCGCGCATCGTGGAGCGCAGCGGGGTGAGCCGGGCGGCGCTCTACCGTCGCTGGCCGGCACTCACCACTCTCGTCGCCGCGGCGCTGGACGTCGGGCGCTCGGTACCGCCGCCGGTGGATGCCGAGGGTGACCTGCACGCGGCTGTGATGGGCGCGGTGTTCGGCGATGCGGCGACGGTGACGACATCCGGATACTCCGAGGTGCGGTTCCGTCACCGCATCCGCCTCGTCATGGCCGATCGCGCCCTGCAGAAGGCGTACTGGCGCTCGCACGTGTCGCGCCGCCGCGTGCCCGTCGAGGCCGCCCTGCGTCGCGGCATCGAGCGCGGCATCCTCCGCGCGGATCTCGACGTCGAGGCGTGCTTCGACGCGATGGCGGGAGTGGCGTACTACCAGCTGGTCGTGCGTGGCGACCGGTTCGACGAGCCGGGGTCGCAGTCGCGGATGAAGGCGGCGCTGGATGTCATCTGGCGGGGGATGCTGGCCTGATGACGCCTGCGCTGGCGGGGTGATCGGTGCGGGTGACCGGCTGCTGCAGCTCCGTGACCCAGTCCGCCTGGTCGTCGGACACCGCCCGCACATACAGTTCCCGGCACGGGCCGGCGGGGACGAAGCCGCGGGCGAGGATCTCGGCGTGGATCGCCTGCCAGCTGGCGGCGATCCCGTCCATCGAACCCAGATGGATGCCGCACACAGCGGTGTCCACGGCGGGCAGCTCGACGATCTCGAAGCCGTCGCGCTCGGGCCCCGTGTACGCGTACCCCGCGACGATGGCGAGTCCGTCCTCGCCGTTGTCGTACTGCGCGATCGGCGTCTCCAGTGTGCCGCGCTCGCCGCCGATGACGTCGGCGACGGCGTCGAAGGCGGGCCCGACCACGCCTGCCACTTCGGGCTGGGTGGTGACGGTAGCGCGCCGCGCCGCAAGGCGGAGTGCGGGCAGCGGCTTCTCAATGATCTCGATCTGGGACATCTGATTCTCCTTCGCGATGAGGTGGAGCCTCCGCTCGACGTCGACGAGTCGTTCGGCTGCGATCCGGTGCTCCTCCTCGACCTCCGCGCGACGCACGCGCAGCAGGGCATCGATGCGCGCGGCTCCGACCCCCTGCTCGAGGATCATGGAGATGTCATCCAGGCCGAAGCCGAGTTGACGCAGAGCCACGATCCGATGCAGCCTCGCGAGCTGCGACGGATCGTAGGAGCGGTAGCCGCTGAACTCGTCCACGTGGGCGGGCACGAGCAGACCTGCGGTGTCCCAGTGCCGGAGCATCCGGTGGGTCACCTGGCCGATCTGCGCGAACGCTCCGATGGACAACATGCTTCCGTTCTCCCGCCTGCCACAGTGTGAGAGTCAAATCCAGTGTCAGGGTCAAGTATCGCGAGAAGATCCGTCTAGCGCTTCACGAACTGCGCGGCGTGCGCGGTCCAACCCGACTCGGCTGGAAGCGCACGCAGCGCCGCGTTCGAGACTGCGAGCAGCACGGCTCCCGCACAGATCACGGCTGCGACGACGAGGGTCACCTCACGCCCGATCAATGACAGCCCGATGCCGGCGACCAACGGTGCCAGCGGCAGAGCGCCCATGCCGAGTACGGCCGAGGCGCTGTTCGCCCGTCCCAGCATCTCGGTCGGCGTCGCCACCATGAAATAGCCCATCAACGCGGCGTTCACGGCGGGCACGAAGAACACGATCGCGGCGAGCACGAGGGTCAGCGGCAGCGGCGACTGCACCGGGATCAGGCCGAACACCCCGATTGTCGCGACGCCCAGCCCGCCGATGATCACGGTGCCGGCCCTGACACGGGAGACGAGCAGCGGTGCGATCAGCGCTCCGACGAGCATCGCGATTCCCGCTCCGGTGGAGAGCAGTCCGATCGTCAGCGGAGAGTGTCCCTGCTGCTGCAACGCGTAGATGACGGTGGTGAGGGCGCTGCTGAAGCCGAGGTTGATGATGGTCGCCACGAACAGCACGCTGCGCAGATCGACGCGTGCGAGCAGCCAGCGGAATCCCTCGCGCACTTCGCGCATGGCATTCGGCTTTCCCACCGCTATCGCAGCCGCGACGAGGCCGGTGTCGGATGCCGCGGCATCCGTTTCTTGCCTGTCCTCCGTCCCGAATCCCTGACGATCGCTCGCGTGTCTCGGCGATTCGGATGTCGACACGCCGTCGGCGTCCGGGATTCGGGACGGCGCGGTTGCATCGACGTGCGCGACCGAGCGTTGCAGCATCCAGGCGGTCGCTGCCGCGACCAGGTGGCACAGCGCCATGACCGCGCCGATCAGCCA
>JACYYJ010038946.1_pt2 | contig 15070 bp, 10 predicted proteins | sample 8236861 | NCBI WGS metagenome assembly JACYYJ01 (sample SAMN14103086, study PRJNA606662) | landfill metagenome | isolation source: landfill solid waste | place: India:New Delhi, Okhla landfill site | collected 2017-11-05
TCGGGTCCCGGTCACGGTCGCCGGCTGCCCGGCGGCAGCGCGGAACAGCCCCGGGTTCTCGATCTGGGCGTCGACCGGGTCGAGCAGCGGGCTGCCGTCGACCGCGCCGGTGAAGCCGGGAACCCGGAACCCGGCGCCGGTCAGCGGGCTCGGCAGCTTGTCCCCGTGCGCCGACCCGGCGGCCAGCTGGTCCCCGGCCAGGCAGTCGAGAAACAGGCGGGTGCTGGCGTCGAGCTCGGCCGCGACGAACAGCGAGCCGTTGACCTGGACCAGGCTGCCGTCGCGACCGGCGGGAATCGGCGCCATCTTGGTGGCGACCGCCTGACGGACGAGCACGTCGCCGCCGGTCGCGGTCCACGTCTGGTCGGGGATCGACGCCGTCACCGGGTCGAACCACGCGGTGTCCTCGGTGGGGGCGTGGCCGGCCGGGACGTCGGCGTGGGCCACCGCGTGGGTGTCCAGCCGGATCGGCGCGGTCGTGCCCTCCTGCGTGTTGGTCGCCTCGAGCGCGACCCAGCCGTGGACGGGGAGCTGCGTCGTCCCGTTGGCGATGATCCCGCCGTCGTAGGCGAACGGCGCGATCCAGTCGGGCAGGATGGCGGTCACCGTGGCGTTGGTCAGCGTGACCTGGTCGCCGGCGTCGAGCTGCGCGCCGGGCGCCAGCGCGACGCCGTCGCGGGTCAGGGTGCCCGTGAGCGTCACCGGCACGACCCGCCACGCCTGGTCGTAGCTGTACTGGCAGACCTGGGGCTCGCTGACCGCGAGCGGCGCCGCCCCGGCCGTCGCGGGGAGCGCGCAGGCCACGAGGGCGGCGATCGGGACCAGGCCGGCCGCAAGGCGATTCGAAGGAGAGGGCATCGGGGAATCCATCGTCAGTGGGGAGACGGCCTCGGGGCGCCGCGGGAGACGTCGCGGCGCCCGGGAGGCTCGGCTCACGCTCGGGTCGAGCGCGAGCCCGGGGACATCCGGCCGTCGAGCGGCGGCCGGACGGTGGGCGGCTAGCGCTTGAGGTTCAGCTTCTTGCTGGCCTTCTTCGCGAGCTTGCCGTCGGTCGGCGTCACCGTGACCCGCACCTTGACGCGCTTGCGCGACTTGAGCAGCGACCGGCCGGCCTTGCTCAGCTTGAGCGACGCGCGCTTGATCTTGTTGCCGGCGGGCGCCGTCACCGTGCGCGACGCGACGACGGTCTGCTTCTTCTTCTTGCCCTTGCCGATCTTGTACGACGAGACCGTCTTGACGGTGATCTTGTACTTCACGGACTTCGTGTTCGGGTTGCTGACCTTCAGCGTGACCCGGTTCTTCTTGCTCTTCTTGAGCGCGCCGCTGCGGACCTTGAGCGCCTTGGCGACGTACGGCGCGGGCGGGGTCGCCGGCTTCGCCGGGACGGCGAGCGGGGCCGCGGCGAACGCCGGGAGCGTGACGGCCGTGAACGCGTAGCGTCCGGCGGCGCCCTTGACGGCGTCCCAGCCGCCCTCGCCGTCGGTGATGAAGCCGGGCCGGTCGGGCGAGCCGATGCTCGTGTCCGGGTTGCCGGCGGTGGCGTCCGGACGCGCGTTGCCCCAGAACGACGCCGAGATCGCGTTGTCGGCGATCCCGATCACGCCCGGGATGCAATCGTTGCTGGCGCCGTAGGCCTCGGTGTCGGCGCGGACGAAGACGCTGCCGAACGGCCGCGTCACGACGGGCAGGTTGTAGCCGGGACGGGCGTAGCCCTTGGACTCGATGATCGCGGGGCCGGAGTGGCCGGGCGGCGCGACGCGGAACTCGACGGGGCCGGCGCCGGTCGGCGTCCAGTTCGAGCGCGGCAGGTCGAGGACGACCGGCGGCGCCGTCACGGTGTGACCGCCGTCGGAGAAGCCCTCCGGCTCGGTCAGCGAGCCGGGGGTGCTGTCCTCGACGTGGATCGTCCAGTAGCCCCGGGCCTGGACGGTCTGGACCTTCTCGACCGTGTTGGACGCCGCGATCGTGACCCAGGCGTTGATCGGGAAGTGGCTGTTCCCGGTGTGCGTCACGTACTTGTGGCCGACCGACGCGGACGGCGACAGGTAGCCGCCGCCGTTGTTGCGCGGCGGGTCCTGGCCGCTGACCTGCTCGACGTAGTACGTGCGGGTGATCCGCCCGCCGGAGCTGTCGGCGAACCAGCCCGAGTTCAGGTCGGCCGGAGCGGACGTCGAGGTGATGCGCTGGGTGAACGCCCACCACTCCTCGCCGGGGGCCGGGGCCGTCCCGCCCGTGTTGATCGTGGTCGGGGCGATCGTCTCGTCACCGATGGTCACCTTCGACAGGCTGCGGCGGTCGGTGTCGGCGGACGGCTGGCCGAGCGGCACGCCGGAGTAGTTGATCGATACGCCGCCGGTGCGGGTGTAGAGCTGCTCGAGGATCCGCGGGTCCCTGAGCTCGAGCCCGAGCTGGACGTCGTGCAGCGGCAGCCGCTGGCCCGCGGTGGCGACGATCGGATCGCCGCCCGGACGCGAGACGTTGAGCGCCAGCGAGTCGATGATCCCGTTGGGAGCCGGGGGGTCGCTCGGGAACGTGTTGTTCGTGAAGTTCGCGAACGGGCTGATGCACTGCCAGCCGGTCGCGTAGTCCGATGCCTGCGCGGTGCCGGCGGCCGAGAGGCCGAGCGCGGCGACCGCGGCCGAGGTGCCGATCGCACCGACGGCGCGCTTGGCGCGGGATGGGACGTTGCCGTTGCTCACTCTGAGACTCCTACGGGGATCTTCCGAAGACGGACCGCCCGCGGCCCGCGGGAGCACGGACCGACCAGGCGTTAGGGCGACCATAGAAGGGCACCCTACGTCGGGAACCCTAACCCTTCGCGGCCTCGCGCGCGTGGCGGGGCACGGAACGGCCCCCGAACGGGTGGTCCGGCCGGTTCGCCGCCGCCCTCAACCCCACGTCCGCTTCGGCCGGTCGGGGCGCAGGAAGACGACCGCGATCAGGGCGAAGACGAGCGCGAAGCCGAGCAGGACCGCGCAGGGGATCAGCACGTCGGACAGCGGCCGACAGCCGGCGTCGGGGCCGCAGAGCGGGCCGCCGACGCCGTCGAGGATCACCGCGCGGTAGCCGTCCATCGCCCAGTTGACGGGCGAGAGCGGGGCGATCGGCTGGACCCACTCCGGCAACGAGCGGACGGGCACGAACCCACCGCCCAGGCCGCCCAGGACCATCGCCCCGAGGTTGGTCACGGCGTTGACCTGCTGGACCGTCTGGAAGACCGCCGTGACCGCCAGGCCGGCGGCCAGCACGACGAGCGTGAAGCAGCTCGCGATCAGCGCGATCAACCACCACGACCCGACGTTGTCGAGGTCCAGGAACAGCACGCCGAAGCCGAACAGCACCACGTGCTGGACCACCAGCAACCCCGCGGGAACGACGACCTTGCCGGCCAGCAGGCTGCGCCGCGACAGTCCCGCGGCGCGCAGGCGTGGCCAGGTCGACCAGCCGTGCTCGCGGAAGATCGAGAAGGCGAGGATCCCGGCGCCGAAGAACGCGAACACGCACGCCATGCCGGGCACCGTCTGCGCCGAGCCGGTGACGCCGAGGTAGCCCTCGTCGGCGATCGCCAGGTTCATGGCGTTGCTCAGCAACACCATCAGCACGATCGGCATCGCGACCAGGATCACCGCGGGCACCGGATCGTGGCGGAGGATCCGCAGCTCGTTGCGGACGATCGCGCGAACGCCGCTCATGCCGCCGGCTCCGCTGCCGCGACGTCGGACGCGACCGCCGCCCGCCGGCCGGTCAGGGCCAGGTAGGCGGCGTCGAGCGACGGCCGGACGATCTCGACCGCGTCGAGCGACGGCGCCTCGTCGCCGAGCGCGACCAGCAGCTCGCGCAACCGCGTGCTCGGGTCGCCGCCGGCGACCCGCACGACCGTACGGGCCCCCGACGCGGCTGTCGCCGCGCCGTCGTGCCCGTTCGCCGTGGCCCCGACGCTCGGCGCGGTGCCGCTTGCGGCCAGTCCGTGCCCGGCGGCCGACTCCAGCACCGACATCCCCTCGGCCGTCCGGATCGCGTCCGGCACCGGCCCGACCACCGTCAGCAGCAGCGCGGTCTCGGCGTGGCGCGCGACCAGTCCCGCAACGCTGTCGGCAGCGATGATCCGGCCCGCTTCGAGCAGGGCGACGTCGGCGTCGAGCTGCTCGACCTCGGGCAGGTAGTGGGTGGTGTAGAGCACCGCGGCGCCCTCGTCCGCCGCCGCCCGGACGACCCGCAGGATGTCGCTGCGGGTCCGCGGATCGGCGCCCGCCGTCGGCTCATCCATCAGCACCAGCCGCGGAGCGTTGATCAGCGCGCCGGCGGCGTGGACGCGGCGTCGTTGACCGCCCGACAGCTCGCCCGCGGGGCGGTCGGCCAGGTCGTCGAGCGCGAACGGCCCGAGCAGCTCGTCGGCGCGCTCCCGCGCGCGCCGCGGCCGCAGACCGTACATCTCGCCGAGCACCCGCAGGTTCTGCCGCACGGTCAGGGCCGGGTAGATCCCGATCTCCTGCGGCGCCAGCCCGACCGTCGCGCGGACGATCGAGCGCCTGCGGTGGGGATCGACGCCGACGACGCGCGCGGTTCCGGCGTCCGGCTTCAGCAACCCCGACGCGACGCCGATCAGCGTGCTCTTGCCCGCCCCGTTGGGGCCGAGCAGCGCCAGCACCTGACCGGGCGCGACGGTCAGATCGACCCCGTCGAGGGCCGGCGTCGGTCGCCCGCGGTAGCGCCTGACCACCCCGTCCAGCGCGAGGACCGGCTCCCCGCCTGCAGCGCGGGGCTTTGTGTCGGCTGGTGCGACATACGGCCCCGCAGAAGCGCCCGTCCTGACCGATCCGTTCACCGTGTCACCCGCCGCCGCCGGCTCGACAGCCGCTCGAAGTCCCGCCGCTCGCAGACCATGAACGCCGCGACCTTGTCGGGCATCTGGATCTCGGCCTCCTTGCGGAAGCCGAGGAAGCTCAGCAGCGAGAGGAAGTTCTGGTTGGTCACGTCCGGCTCGCCGACCAGCCGCAGCACGTCGGGCCGTGAGAACAGGAACCGCGCGACCGCCCGGCCGACCGCCACCGAGTAGCGGCCCAGATGCTCCTCCTCGCCGATCAGCACGTGCGCGCCGAGGTCGCCCTCGCGGACGGGCGCGTGCGCGCCGAGCACGTCGCGGTGCGGGTCGTAGACCTCGATGTAGCCGACCGGGACGTCGTCGACGAATCCCAGGTACGGGCTGCGTGCCGGGTCCTGCACCTGACGGACCAGGTAGTCGCGGATCCAGTCCTGCGGCCACGCCATCGCCCAGAACTCGGCGACGTGCGGCTTGTTCATCCACGCCGTCAGCAACGGCGTGTCGTGCTCGGGGACGACGGGACGGGCCCACAGCCGACGGTCGAGCGCCGGGTCGTGCTCGGCGTAGGCCGACAGCTCCGGCAGCAGCGGCGTCGTCGCGGCCGGATGCTCGGTACTCATCGCGCGGTCTCCGGTGGGGTACGGGTCGCGGCGGACGCGGCGACCGCGTCTGCGGCCGGAACGGCGGGATCCGCGGCCGGAACGGCAGGCTCGGCCGGCGGCGCCAGCGGGTTCTCGACGAAGCCGAGCGCGGCGGCGATCGGGCGCTCGGGGTCGTCGGCGTAGCCGCGCCCGAGGATCCGCACCCGGTTGAGGCAGAGCTTGACGAAGGCCGGGGCCTCGAAGTCGAAGAGGTCGAACCGCGGGCCGAGCTCGTCCTCGAAGCGCTCCTGGTACGCGGCGACCGCGTCGCGCGCCGACGCCCAGAACGCGTCCTCGGACAGGCCCATCCGGTCGGCGAAGACCTCCGCGACGTAGCGCAGGACGCAGACCAGCAGCCCGGACTGGATCCACTGGCTGGCGATCGTCGACTCGACGCCGTGGCCGAGCGCCGCGCGGACGTCGTCGGGCATCGTCGCCAGCTCGGGCAGCGGGTCGGCGGTGATCGTCGCGTCGTCGGCGACGTCCTTGACCACCAGCCGGGCCGGGACGCCGTCGCGGACGATCAGCAGGCAGTTCTGGGCGTGCGGCGAGAAGGTGGCGCCGAACCGGTAGAGCACGTGCAGCAGCGGCGGCAGGACCACGTCGTGCAGCCGGTCGACCCAGGCCGGTGCGGACAGCCCGCTGCGGGCGACCAGCTGCTCGGCGAACGAGACCCCGGCGGCGTCGCGGTGCAGCAGCGCGGCGAGCGTGAACGCCCGCTCGCCCGGTTCGAGCCGGGGCGCGAGCGGGTCGCGCCAGAGCGCCCCGAGCATCTCCGTGTGCTGGTACGGCACGCCAGCGATCCGGGCGAACGAGCGGTGCGCGACCGAGATCGCGGCGACCTCGCGCAGCAGCACCAGGCCGCGCTCGCGCAGGAACGGATCGCCGTCGATCATCCCGGCGAACCACGCCGACAGCGCGGGCGCGGCGAGCGTCGCATCGCGTGGCAGCCCCCGGTGGACCGACGTGTTGAGGATCGACAGCGGCAGCTTGATCGCACGGCGCGTCGGATCGTCGGCGTCGGTCAGCGTGCGGATCGAGATCTGTGGGCGGTAGCGGCCGTCGAGCGGGCCGAGCACCGCCAGCTCGCGGCGGGCGATGTCGCCCGCGTGCAGCGCCAGGATCCGCTCGTCGAGCTGCCACGGATGGACCGGCAGGAACCAGGCGTCGTCGGGGTCGATCCCGGCGGCGCGGGCCCGTTCGCGCAGCTCGTCCGCGCCGTCGCCGCCGACCTGCTCGACGAGCACCCGATCCAGATCGAGGCCGTCGATGGTGGCGGCGTCGGCCCGCGCCCGGCGGACCGCCAGCCACGGGATCTCCACGGTCGGCTGGGCCTCCGGCGCGTAGCGCAGCAGGTCGGACGCCGCGAACCCCATCCGGCCCTTGCTGGCGACGATCCACGGGTGGCCGCGCATCTCGCCCTCGAGCTCGTCGGCGTCGAGGTCGACCAACTCCGACGCGGGACGGCCGACAGCGAGGCCGTAGGCGTCGGCGAGCACCGTGCTCGACAGCTCCTGGACCAGGCCGGACGTCGTCTCGGGGCTGGCGCCGATCGCGGGCGCGCCGAGCGCGACGACCTCGACCGCGTCGATCTCGGCGAGCTCGGCCCCATCGAGCGTCCAGCGCAGCGACGCGGGATCGACCCGCCAGACGCCGAGCGAGCGGCGAACCGCCCGGTAGGTCACCGACAGCGACTCTCCGAGCGCCGCCCGGAACGCCCGCTCGGTGCCGATCGCCGGATCCTCGTTCGCCGCCGGGTCCGGCGTGGCGTCGTCGCGCAGCGGCGTCCCGACGATCACGTCCTCGTAGGCCAGTTCGGTCAGCAGCTTGGCCAGCAGCTCGCGGTTGGCCCGCGACCAGTGCTCGGGGGTCAACGCCGCCAGCAGCGGCGACAGCGCGCTCACCCGTCCGCTCCCGGGGCCCCGGCCCGCAGGTCGCCGAGCCCGAACCGCTGGAAGACCGTGCGCTCCGGCGTCCGGTACACCTCGCGCCCGGCGATCCGGTTGACGATCACCGCGTTGCGGTACGTCGCCATCCCCAGGTCGGGCGTGCCGACGCCGTGGCGGTGCAGCTCGGCGTTCTGGACGAACAGGTCGGTCGGCGTGCCGTCGGGCGCGCGCAGCCGGTAGTCGCGGGTGACGTCGGGGCGGCCCGCGTCGTCGGTGGCGATCAGGGCCGGATCGAGCGGCAGCGGCGGCGCGGCGTAGCCGGTCGCCAGGACGACCGCCGACGTCGCCAGCTCCGCGGTGCCGTCCTCGTCGCGGTGGGCCAGCGTCAGCCGCCAGCCGTCGCCGTCGCGGACGATCGCGCGCACCTCCGTCCGGGCGCGGTAGCGTAGCGGCGGCTCGGCGCCGCCGGCCGCCGTGCGGCGGTAGAGCAGGTCGTAGATCTCCCCCGCGGTGTCGCTCGAGATCCCCTTGTAGAGCAGATCCTGCTGGCCGCGCAGGGCGTCGCGCCGGTCGCCGTCGAGCGCGTGGAAGTGCGCCACGTACTCCGGCGTGAAGTGCTCCAGGCCGAGCTTGCCGTACTCCATCGACAGGAACCCGAGCCCGCGCGTGACCCAGTCGATCCGCGTCGTCGGCGCTGCGTGGCGCAGCAGGTCGAGGACGATCTCGGCCGCACTCTGGCCGCCGCCGACGACCGTCACCGACGGCGTCGCGAGCAGCCGCTCGCGGCGCGGCGCGTAGTCGGCGGAGTGCAGCAGCGTGCCGTCGGCCGACGCCGTCGTGCCGGCGAGCACGTGCTCCGTCGCGTAGGCCGGAACGGTCGGGACAGTGCCGACCCCGAGCACCACGTGGCGGGCCCGGTAGGACTCGACCACGCCGTCGGCGCGCGACGCCTCGACGGTCCAGCCGCCGCCCGCGTGCGGGCGCACCGCGGTCACGCGCCGCCCGAACCGGCAGCTCTCCAGTCGCCCCGCGACCCAGGCCCCGTAGTGCTGGAACTCGCGCCGCAGGATCTGGAACCGCTCGTGGAAGTAGAACCGGTAGAGCCGGTCGTGCTCGTGCAGGTAGCTGAGGAACGAGTGGCGGCTGGTCGGGTCGGCCAGCGTCACCAGATCGGCCAGGAACGGCACCTGGATCTCGGCGTCGTCGAGCAGCAGACCGGGGTGCCAGTCGAATCCGTCGCGCCGGTCGAGGAAGACCGCCCGCACGTCGTCGACCCCGTCGAGCAGCGCGGCGAGCCCCAGGTTGAACGGCCCCAGGCCGACGCCGACCACGTCGAGGACCACGTCCCCGCCGGGGCCGCCCACCGCGTCGCCCGCGGCGGTCCGGGCGGTCCGGGCGGTCGTCGGGGACGGCGAGACCTCGGCGCCCGTCATCGCTCCGCCCCGGCCGCGTTGTCGTGTCCGTCCATCGCGTCCCACCGTCGGCCGCACCGCGTCGCGTCGGCGGTGGCGTCGGGCCAGCGCGCGGCGACCGTCGCGGTCGTCCAGCCGATCAGTGCCGCGGTCTTGCGCAGGAACGGGAACTCCGCCAGCTGCTCCCCGCCGAGCGACGCGCAGAAGCCGCGCATCCGCGCGTTCCGCACGTTGGGCTCGCAAACCGCCCGGTCGGCGGCCGGCTCCGCCAGCAAGCCGGTCAGCAGCGCGACCGCCAGCGCCCGCGTGGCGGGCGTGCCGAGCCGTTCCGGCGGCCCGACCAGCAGGTGGAACCCGCGGTCGCCGGGACGCGCCTCGTAGTGGTCGGCCAGCGGATCGCCGCCGACGACGTAGCTCTCGACGTAGCCGAACGGGCCGTCGGCGTCGGCCACGACCCAGCCGCGCTGCTGGTCCATCGCCCGCACCTCGTCGATGTAGCGGACCGTCGCGGCGATATCGCCGCCGACGCCCCACCACGGACGCACGTGCTCCCCCGCGAACCAGCCGCGGAGCAGGTCGCGGTGGGCGTCCGGGTCGAGCGGCGCGAACCGCAGCGCGACCGCCGCTGCCTCGACCGCGCTCATGCGGCGCCGCCCGCGGCCCGCAGCGGGTTGGCGATCGACCCGTAGACCGACTGCTCGGCGATGTCGCCGACCAGCTCGTCGAGGTCGCAGGTCCGGGTCCGCAGGTTGGCCTTGCACGGCCAGCGCTCGTCGTCGAGCAGCCGGTCGAGCAGGGTCGCCGGGTAGCGGCCCCCGAGCTCGCGCTGCCGTGCGATCACGGCCCGCAGGTCCGCCAGCAGGATCCGCTCGTCGATCAGCCCCGCCATCCCCAGCGCGCCGATCACGCCGAGCGCGTTGTTGACGAACGGGTAGTAGACGAGCCGCTGGTCGGCCAGCGCCTCGGGGAAGATCGACTCCGTGACCTCGCCCAGTCCGGGCACGACCTGGGTCAGGTCGGCGTGCGCGGCCTCGCGGTGGAAGTAGCCCTGGCTGTCGCGGTGGACGGCGCGGACCGGCCAGCCGTCCTCCATCTCCAGCACCACGTTCTGGGCGTGCGGCTCGAAGGTCAGGCCGACGTCCAGGTAGATCCGCAGGACCGAGACGACCAGCGCCTCGCAGTAGATCGCGAACCAGCGGCGGGCGACCACCGCGGGGTCCTCGCCGTGCGCGGCGGCGAGCCGGTCGACGATCCGCGCCAGCCGGCTGCGGCCGTCGTACGGGTGCTCCTGGCAGAGCGACGTCACCGCCGCCGCGTCGAGCCCCGCGTCCGCGGTCCAGCGATTCTGGCGCAGCAGCACCGAGAGGCCGTCGATCAGCCGCCCATCGTGCCGGACCGCCAGGTACGCGGGATCGTGGACGACCCGCCAGCGCGGGGCGACCTCCGCCATCCGCTCGCCGACGACCGTCCGCCCCAGCCGGGCCGCCTCGACCGCGCGGTCGAGCTCGCGCGGCAGGATCACCCGCATCGAGTTGGTGACCTTGAGGTAGAGCGAGAACTTCAGCTGCCACGGCAGCGCCTCGTGGGCGACGGTGCGGACCGAGGTGGTCGCGGCGAACCCCGGACCGTGGGCGCCGAGGTCACGGATCGCGCCGGACGCCAGCAGTCCGGCGACGTCGTCGCGCCCGCGCAGCCAGGCCAGCTCCCACGGGTGGACCGGCAGCAGCGTGCGTCCGGGGTGCGCGGCGGTCAGCGCGGCCCACTCGTCGGCCGGCAACAGGTCGCTGGCGACGTCCGCGGCCGAGCGCTCACCCGTGCCGTCACGGTCGAGCACCGCGCTGTCGGCCTGGACCAGCTCGTCGTCGACCGCCAGCCAGCGCAGCGCGAACCGCGCGCCGGTCTCGGGCGCGTAGCGGCGACGCTCGTCGGGGCGCATCTCGCCGCGGCTCTTCGGCGTCGGGTGGAACGGGTGCCCGAGCACGAGCTGCCGCTCGCTGGTCAGGAAGTCCTGCGGGCCGCCGTCGTAGGGCGCGGCCGCCCCGGGACCGCCGTCGGCCAGGAACTCGGCGGTCGCCTCGCTGCTGCGCGCGATCCGCTCGAGCAGCGCGAGCCGGGCGGCGGTCGTCGCCCGCTCGCCGGACAGCGCATCGACCACGAGCGCGGCCGCCAGCGCCAGGTCGACCGGTCGGTGGTCGTCGCCGACGCGCAGCGACGGCGACCCGGCGTAGCGGTGCCGCCCGGACGGCGACCGGTACGGCACCGCGGCCTCGAGCGTCGCCGTACCGCCGAGCACGGGCAGCGCAGCCTCCCAGCCGTCGTCGGTCGCGGTCCAGCGCACGTCGTCGGCCTCGCGCAGCGCGCAGTTCAGCAGCGCCGAGAGGTGGAACCGCTCCGCCGCCGCGGCAGCCGCGTCCGGCGACGGCGCGGCGACGGCCACGGAGGTCTCGGAATCGGAAAGCGCGGGGGGCATCGGCAGGGAGCAGCCGTGTCGAGCACCCGAACGTTCGGGTACCCGAATACGAAGGGGCGTCGCCTTCGCGGCGGTGTTAGGGTTGCATAAATCGAGGGCTTCCGCTGCCCGGACCGCCGCCCCCGGCGGCGATCCGAAGCGCGGCCCGTCGAGTCGCCACCGCACCCCGAGGATCCCCATGACCGCACGCTCGCGTCGCCTTGCCCCCGCTCTCTCCGGCCTGCTCGCGTCGGCCGTCGCCGCCGCCGCACTGGCGACCCCGTCGTCGGCCGCCGAAGCGGTCGCGCCGAACGCCTGCAAGTACATGATCGACGGGTACTGGCGCAGCCTCGACCTGCGGATGGCGGGCGCGGCGTCGCCGGTCTACGTCCCGCCGGGCGCGGGCTTCAAGCTGCAGGGGATGGCCATCGCGGCCGCCTTCCCCGACTGGATCGCCGAGTACGGCTACAACCTGGGGCTCCTCAACGCCGGGGTCAACCGCGTGCCCGCCGACGTCTGGGTCGCGGTCGCGGGCCGCGGCTCGGCGCAGGGCGTCCAGGTGCTGAAGGCGTCGGTCACCGCCGAGACCACGATCGCGGCACGCGCCGGCCAGCAGTTCGGCGGCGCGACCCCCTTGGCGGTCACGGTCAACCTGCCCGACAGCGTCTGGACCGCGCCGACCGCGGAGGGCGGCCGGGTGACGTTCGACCAGGCGCCCCCGGGCACGCTGCCGGCGATCCCCGGTCGGGGCGGCGGGGCGGCGTACCAGCCGACCGGCAGCATCTTCATCCGCGCCGCGCTGTCCAACAGCACCGTCTTCGACCTCGACTGCCAGCCCGGGCGCGGCTCGACCGACGGCAACAGCTTCACCACCACGACGGCGCCGCCGTTCGAGATCGCCTACGTCGACCCGAACGCCGAGGCGACGGGGATCGAGCCGCCGGTCGTCGCGTCGCCCCGGACGACCGCGACGGCGAAGCGCCTGAAGGCCAGCAAGCGCCGGACCTCGGTCGCGGTCAAGCTGCGCAACCGCGGCCTGATCACCGCCGACAACCAGGTCCGGATCACCACCGCCGGCAAGCAGCGGACGAGCGCCAGGGGCAAGGCCCGCACGCTGCGGCTGAGCGCCTGGAAGACCGCGCGCGTCCCGGCCGGCAAGACCCGCACGGTCAAGCTCAAGCTCTCGTCCGACGCCCGCAAACTGCTGAAGCTGACGAGGTCGGTCAAGGTCAAGCTCGCCGTCCGCGCCGCCACCGGCCGGACCAACTCGTCCGACAAGCCGATCTACGGCAAGCCGAAGACGATCAAGCTGACGCTGAAGCGGTAGCGGTATGTACGTTTTCCGTCAGTTTCGTGAATAACCGGCCGCCGGCGGCGCCCGTACGTTCACCGTTGAACATACGGAGCGCCGAACGGCCGCGTTATTCACGATCACACCGTATTATCGAAATATGGCGGTACCGGGCGACGGGACGCAATCTGCCGGCGAGGCACGGACGACGAGCCGTCGAGCCGGAGTCTTCGTCACCCAGGCCGAGGGCTACCGCGCGTTCATCCCCGCGCCGCTCCCGCCGGATCCCCCGCTCACCGCAGACGCTGCGACGCTGCGGCTGCTCACCCAGGCGGCGATCGCGCTGGGACGGCTGGACGGCGTGGTCCGAATCATTCCGGAGCCAGACTTCTTCGTCGGGATGTACGTGCGGCGCGAGGCAGTGCTCAGCTCGCAGATCGAGGGCACCCAGAGCACGCTCGAAGACCTCCTGGAGGCCGAGCTCGAACCCCGGCGTGACCCGTTCGGGGACGTCGGGGACATCGTCAACTACGTCGCCGCCATGAACTGGGGCCTCGCCCGACTCCGCGACCTCCCGCTGTCGCTCCGCTTGATCCGCGAGATCCATCGCGAGTTGCTGCGGGACGGACGAGGCGCCGCCGCGATGCCGGGAGAGTTCCGCACGACCCAGAACTGGATCGGACCGCCGGGCGCCTCGCTGCAGCACGCGCCCTTCGTGCCACCGCCGGTACACGAGATGCACGCCGCGCTGCACGACTTCGAAGGGTTCCTCCACGACGACGCGGAAACGCTGTTGCTCAAGGTCGGCCTCGCGCATGCGCAGTTCGAGACCATCCACCCGTTCCTCGACGGGAACGGGCGCGTCGGACGTCTGCTGATCACCCTGTTGCTCGTGCACGGCCAGGCGCTCCGCGGACCGCTCCTGTACCTCAGTCACTACTTCAAGCTCCACCGCGCCGAGTACTACGACCGGCTGACCGCAATTCGGGTCGACGGCGACTGGGAAGGCTGGATGCGGTTCTTCCTCACCGGCGTCGTCGAGACCGCGGAGGAAGCGACCCGAACGGCGGAACGGATCTTCGAACTTCGGGAGCAGCATCGCCTGATCGCGACCGATCTCGGGGGCGCCAACGGCTTGGCGCTGCTCGATTGCCTGTTCCGGCACCCGCTGACGACGGTGAACCACGTCACCGACTGCACCGACGTACCCTACCCCACCGCCAATCGCCTCGTCGCCAAGTTCGAGGGCGCCGGACTGCTCCGCGAGCTCACCGGCCAGAAGCGCATGCGCCGCTACCGCTACGACGCCTACCTCCGGCTCTTCGATGAGCCGGAGGAGATCCTCGATCCGGGGCCAACCGTACGGACCGCCTCGTTCACTGAAGCATCGCTCCAGCCGGAGTCGCCGCGGTAGCCGCCCCTACGCCCCCGCCACCAACCCCACCAGCGCCCGCACGTCGGCGGGCGTCGCGGCCGGGTTGAGCAGGGTCAGCTTGAGCCAGCGGCGGCCCGGTCCGTGGCCGGGCAGCTCGGTGCGGCCGACGACCGCACGGCCGTCGCGCATCAACGCTCGGCGGATCTCGGCGCAGCGCTCGTCGCGGGCCTTCGGGTCGGCGATCGTCGGGCGCAGCAGCACCGTGCTCAGGGTCGGCGGCGAGTGCAGCTCCAGGCCGTCGGTCGCCTGCACCGCGTCGGCGGCTTCGTGCGCCAGGGCGTGGCAGCGGTCGACCAGGTCGCCGAGCCCGCGGCGGCCGAGCGCCCGCATCGTCACCAGCAGCTTGAAGGCATCGGGACGCCGCGTCGTGCGCAGCGAGCGGCCGAGCCGGTCCTCGTAGCCAGCGACGTCGTCGTCGACCGCGTTCAGGTAGGCGACCTGCAGGTCGATCGGCGCCATCCGCCGCCGATCGCGCAGCAGCAGCACGCCCGCCGCGACCGGTTGCCAGCCGAGCTTGTGGAAGTCCATCGCGACGCTGTCGGCGCGGTCGATCCCGTCGAGCAGCGGCGCGAGCTCGTCCGACAGCAGCGCGCCGCCGCCGTAGGCGGCATCGACGTGCAGCCAGGCCCCGCGGCGAGCCGCCACGTCGGCGATCGCGACCAGCGGATCGATCGCCCCCAGGTCGGTCGTTCCCGCGGTGGCGACGACCACCCAGGCGACGTCCGGGTCGTCGGCGATCGTGGCGCCGTCACGCTCGCCCGTCGCGTCGCCCGCCAGCACCACGGCCAGGTCGTCCACCCGCATCCGTCCGTCGTCGCCCGCCGCGACCACCGCGACCGCATCGGCCCCCAGGCCGAGCGTCTGGGCGGTCCGCCGCGCCGAGAAGTGCGCGTGGTCCGAGCAGGCGATCCGCAGCGGACGGTCGCCCGCCGCCTCGCGAGCGAGCAGCAGCGCGGTCAGGATCGACGCCGTCGCGCCGGTGGTCATCGTGCCGCCGGCGATCGCGGGATCGAAGCCGACCAGCGCGGCGAGCGCGGCGATCACCTCGTCCTCGACCGCGGCCGAGGACGGCCCCTGGTCCCACGAGTCCAGCGACGGGTTGAGCACGCTGACCGCGGTGGCGGCGGCGAC
>JACYYJ010026025.1_pt2 | contig 15057 bp, 15 predicted proteins | sample 8236861 | NCBI WGS metagenome assembly JACYYJ01 (sample SAMN14103086, study PRJNA606662) | landfill metagenome | isolation source: landfill solid waste | place: India:New Delhi, Okhla landfill site | collected 2017-11-05
CAAGGTCGTCGACCACCCCGCGGTCGGGCGTCTCACCGTCGACTGCGACACCCTGGTCGTGGCGGGCGACGACCTGCGGGTCATGGTCTACGGGGCGGAGCCCGGCACCGACGACGCCGAGCGGCTCGCGCTCGCCGTCGTGCTGGGCACTCAGGCGTTCGTGGGGTGAGGGGCCGTCGCCCTACGCGACGCGCTCCAGCACCATCGCCATGCCCTGCCCGCCGCCGACGCACATGGTCTCGAGCCCGTAGCGGCCGCCGGACACCTCGAGCCCGTTGATCAGCGTCGACGTGATGCGGGCGCCGGTCATGCCGAACGGGTGCCCGACGGCGATGGCGCCGCCATGCACGTTGAGCCGCTCGTCCTCGATGCCCAGCTCGAGGGCCGACGCGATGACCTGCGCGGCGAAGGCCTCGTTGATCTCGACCAGGTCCATGTCGTCGATCCCGAGCCTCGCGCGCGCGAGCGCCTGCCGGCTCGCCTCGACCGGCCCGAGGCCCATGATCTCGGGCGAGAGCCCGGTGACGCCGGTCGACACGATACGGGCGAGCGGCGTGAGGCCGAGCTCCTCGACGACGCGGTCGGAGACCACCACGACGGCGGCCGCCCCGTCGTTGAGCGGGCACGCGTTGCCCGCCGTGACCGTGCCGTCGGGGCGGAAGACGGGGTCGAGCGTCGCGAGCTTCTCCACCGTCGTCCCGGGGCGCGGGCCGTCGTCCGCGGACACCACGGTCCCGTCGTCGAGCGTGACGGGCGTGATGTCCCGCGCCCAGAAGCCGTCCGCGATCGCCGCCTCCGCGCGCTGCTGGCTGCGCGCCGCGAACTCGTCCTGGTCCCGGCGCGAGATGCCGCGCAGGTCCGCGACGTTCTCCGCCGTCTGCCCCATGGCGATGTACGCGTCCGGCAGGCCGCCGTCGGCCCGCGGGTCCGTCCACGTCCCGGCGCCGCCGACGGCGCGCTTCGCAGTGCGCTCCAGCGCCTCGGCGAAGCGCGGGTTCGTGAGGTCGACGCCGGGGATCTCGTCGCTGGACCCCACGGCCATGCCGCTCACCGACTCGACGCCGGCGGACACGAAGACGTCGCCCTCCCCCGCCTTGATGGCGTGGAACGCCATGCGCGTGGTCTGCAGGCTGGAGGAGCAGTAGCGGGTCACGGTGGTGCCGGGCACGGAGTCCCAGCCGTTCAGCACGGCGACCACGCGGGCCATGTTCATGCCCTGCCGGCCGCCGGGCAGCCCGCAGCCGAGCATGAGGTCGTCGATGCGCGCCGGGTCGAGCCCGGGCACCTGCGCGACGGCGGCCGCGACCATCCGGGCAGCGAGGTCGTCGGCGCGGACGTCCTTGAGCGAGCCCTTGTGCGCGCGGCCGATCGGCGAGCGCGCGGTGGCGACGATGTACGCCTCGGTCATGTCGTGTCTCCTTCGGGTCGGTTCGGGGGGCGGCGGCTCAGACGAACGCCGCGTGGCCGGTGATCTCGCGGCCGACGATGAGGTTGTTCATGTCCCGGGTGCCCTCGAACGTGTACACGGCCTCGGCGTCGGCGAAGTACCGCGCGACGCCGGTGTCGAGGGTGATGCCGTTGCCGCCGCAGGCCTCACGGGCGAGGGCGACGGTCTCGCGCATGCGGGTGGTGACGAACGACTTGGCCATCGCGGCGTGCGCGTCGCGCTGCGTCCCGGCGTCCTGCAGCTGGGAGACGCGCACGCACACGGCCAGGCTCGCGGTGACGTTGGCGAGGGCGGTGGCGAGCTTGTCCTGGATCAGCTGGTAGCTGGCGATCGGGTTCCCGAACTGCTCGCGCTGCCGGGTGTACGCGACGGCTGCCTCGTACGCGCCGATCATCGTTCCGAGCGACTGCCACGCCACGCCGTCGCGCGTGACGCGCAGCACCTGGGCGACGTCGCGGAAGCTGTCGATGCGCTGCAGCCGGTCGGCCTCCGCGACCTGGACGCCGTCGAGCTCGATGTCCGCGTTCTGCACGATCCGCAGCGACTGCTTCCGCTCGATCTTGGTCGCGGTGAACCCCGGCGTCCCCTTGCGGACGAGGAAGCCCTTGACCTGGTCGTCGGCGGTGTCCTTGGCCCAGATCACGACGACGTCGGCAAAGGTCGCGTTGCCGATCCAGCGCTTGGCGCCGTGCAGCGTCCAGGTGTCGCCGTCGCGGGTGGCGGTGGTGCGCAGCCCCTTGGCGGTGTCCGAGCCGGAGAGCGGCTCGGTGAGGCCGAACGCGCCGATGACGTCGCCGCTCGCCATGGGCGGCAGCCACTGCGCGCGCTGCTCGGGCGAGCCGCCGAGCCCGATGGCGCTCATCGCGAGGCCCGAGGACACGCCGATGAAGGTGCAGAAGGAGGAGTCCACGCGGGCGAGCTCCATGCCGATCCACCCGCGGAACACGGCCGAGCTCTCGAACGGCGCGCACTCGGGCCACGCCGCGCCTACCGTGCCCAGCTCGGCGAACGGCTTGAACAGGTGCACGGGGCACTCCGCGCGCTCCCAGTAGTCGTCGGCGAGGGGGCGCACCTCGCGCTCCATGAACTCGCGCACGGCGAGCGCCGCCTCCTGCTCGCGGGGGGACAGCAGGCCCTGGAAGCCGTAGAAGTCGGCATCCAGCAGGGCGGGGACGGCGGCCACGTCGGGGGCCGGGGCGGTGAACGTCATCGTTGCTCCGATCGTCGTCGAACGCGACCAGTGTGCACCCACGTGCATCATTTTCCAAGATGTTGCACAAACCTCGCCTCGCCGCACTAGGCTGCGAGCATGCCGGACAGCGCCACGAGCACCCCGACCGACCTGCACGACGGCGCGCGCGACGCCGCGCAGGACGGCGAGCACCACGACGCGCCCATCGCGACCGTCGGCCTCGAGGCAGCGCCCACGCCGCTGTCCCTGCGCCTGGCGCCTGGCGCCCACGCGGACGCCCGGCGCGCGTTCGACCTCGCGCGCGAGACGTTCATCGCCGGCCGACGCCTCGACATGGGCCCCCTGGCCACGAGCCTCGGCGTCGACCGGACGTCCGTGTTCCGCTGGGTCGGCAACCGCGACGCGCTGCTCACCGAGGTGCTGTGGTCGCTCGCCGTCCCGACGCTGGTCCAGGCCGACCGCGCGACGGCGTCCGAGCACGGGGCGGAGCGGGTCGCCGACCTCCTCACGCGCTTCGCCGGCGACCTCATCGCCGCCCCCTACTTCCGGGAGTTCCTCGCCCGGGAGCCCGCGCGCGCCCTGCGGCTGCTGACCACGAAGGCCAGCCCCATCCAGCACCGCTTCCTCGCCACGTGCGAGTGGCTGGTCCGCACCGAGATCGGCGACCACCCGTTCGACGACGCGGGCGCGGGCGGCGGCATCGACCCGGCGTCCCTCGCCTACCTGCTGGTGCGCGTCTCCGAGTCGTTCACCTATGCCGACCTGATCACCGGCGAGGCGCCGGAGGCCGACCGTGCCGCCGTCGCGTTCCGGCACCTGCTGCGGGTGCCCTCGCCCGCCGCCTGATCCCCGAGACCCCGCCTCAGACCTCAGGAGCACCGATGCCCCGCGCCCGCCATCCCTTCCCGCTGCGCTGGAACGACAACGACCAGTACGGCCACGTCAACAACACCGTCTACTACGCCGCGATGGACACCGCCGTGAACGCCTGGATGATCTCCCGCGGCGGGCTGGACCCGCGGGGCGACGTCATCGGGCTGTGCGTGGCGTCGTCGTGCGAGTTCCGCGCCCCGGCATCCTACCCCGAGGAGCTCGAGGTGGGCATCGGCGTGGAGCGGCTGGGGCGCACCAGCCTCACCTGGGACCTGCACGTGCTGCGCGCGGGCGGCGACGAGCCGATCGCGGTCGGGCGGTTCACGCACGTGTTCGTCGACGAGCCCACCCGGCGCCCGGTGCCCGTGCCGGACGGCATCCGCGATGCGGTTGCCACCCTCCAGGTCTGACCGCCCCGAGACCCCCGCTACTGCCGAACAGGGGCGGGAGGCATGGTCGCACGACATACCGACTGCGCGGTATGCTCGCTCCAGCCCCGGGACGGACCGGGTCGACGGAAGGTGGTCATCGATGACCGACGTGCCCGGACTGGACACCGCAGGGCTGCGGGCGTGGCTGGAGCGGGAGCACCCCGAGCTCGCCGACGGCCCGGGTCCCGGCGGCGAGCTCACCGCGAGCGTGATCGCCGGCGGCCGCAGCAACCTCACCTACCGGGTCGACGGGGCCCGCGTGCCGCTGGTCGTGCGGCGCCCGCCCCTGGGCCACGTGCTGTCCACCGCGCACGACATGCGCCGCGAGCACCGCGTCGTCACCGCCCTCGCGGACAGCGCCGTCCCCGTGCCGCGCACCGTGGACGTCGTCGACGACACCGACCGCGGCGAGGTCACCGGCACCGTCTTCTTCGTCATGGAGCACATGGCCGGCACGGTGCTGTCCCGCCCGGGGCAGAACGCCGCGTTCACGCCGGACGGCCTGCACGCCCTCGGCCTCGAGCTCGCCGAGGTGCTCGCCGACCTGCACGCCGTGGACCCGGCCGCCGTCGGGCTCGCGGACTTCGGCCGCCCCGGCGGCTACCTCGACCGTCAGGTCGCCACCTGGCGGCGCCAGTACGACGCCTCCCGCAGCCGCCCCCAGCCGCGGCTGGACGCGCTGCAGGACCGGCTCGCCGCGAGCGTCCCCGGGTCGGAGGGCCGCGCCGGCATCGTGCACGGCGACTTCCGCCTGGACAACGCGATCGTCGTCGGGCCGCCCGACGCGCCCCGCGTCGCCGCCGTCCTCGACTGGGAGATGGCGACGCTCGGCGACCCGCTGGTCGACCTCGGCATGCTCGGCCTGTACTGGGACATCCGGGGCCTCACCGCGCGGGCTGTGTCCGACGCAGTGTCCGACGAGGCGCCCGCCGACGACGACGCGCTCAGCGCCGTCGTCCCCGGCGCCGGGTACCCGGAGTTCGCCGAGCTCGTCGACGCCTACGCCGCGCGGTCGCGCACCGCGCCGCCCGACCTGTCCTGGTACCGCGCGTTCGCCGCGTACAAGCTCGCCGTGATCCTCGAGGGCATCCACTACCGCCACCGGGCGGGCGAGACGGTCGGCGAGGGCTTCGACCGCATCGGCGCCCTCGTGGACCCGCTGGCCGCGGACGGCCTCGCGCACCTGCCCACGACGACGTCGAGCAGGCCGACCAGACCGACAACGCCGACCACCGCGGCGCAGGCGGGGAGGGACTGACATGGACTTCGCCCCCGACGCCCGCACCGCGGAGCTCACCGGCCGGGTCCGCGCGTTCCTCGACGAGCACGTGCTGCCGGCGGAGCCGGTGCTCGACGCGCAGCTCGCGGCCGCCCCGGGCGACTGGTCGCCGCCGCCCGTGGTGCGCGACCTGCAGGCCGCCGCGCGCGAGCAGGGCCTGTGGAACCTGTTCCTCCCGGCCGACGCCCCCGCCGGGGACCGTGGCGCCGGACTCACGAACCTCCAGTACGCGCCGCTCGCCGAGCTCACCGGCTGGAGCCCGCGCCTGGCCCCGGCGGCGTTCAACTGCGCCGCGCCCGACACCGGCAACATGGAGCTGCTCGCCCACTTCGGCACGCCCGACCAGCAGCGCGAGTGGCTCGACCCGCTGCTCGACGCGCGCATCCGGTCCGCGTTCTGCATGACCGAGCCGGGGGTGGCCTCCAGCGACGCGTCGCAGATCGGCACCCGCATCCGGCGCGACGGCGACGACCTGGTGATCACCGGCCGCAAGTGGTGGTCGACGGGAGCCATGAACCCGGGGGCCGCCCTGCTCGTCGTCATGGGCAAGACCGCCCCCGACGCGCCCCGCCACCGGCAGCAGTCGATGGTGCTGGTGCCGCGCGACACGCTCGGGGTGACGGTCGTGCGCCCGCTGACCGTGTTCGGCTACGACGACCGCGACCACGGCGGGCACGCCGAGATCGCCTTCGACGACGTGCGCGTGCCCGCCGCGAACCTGCTGGGCGGCCAGGGCGAGGGCTTCGCGATGGCGCAGGCGCGCCTCGGGCCGGGCCGCATCCACCACTGCATGCGCGCCCTCGGCATGGCGGAGCGGGCGCTCGCGCTCGCCACCGAGCGGGCCCGCGAGCGCACGGCGTTCGGCCGCCCGCTGGCCGACCAGGGCGTGGTGCGCGAGTGGGTCGCGACGTCCCGGGTCGAGATCGAGGCGCTGCGGCTGCTCGTCCTCAAGACCGCCTGGCTCATGGACACCGTCGGCAACCGCAAGGCCATGCGCGAGATCCAGGCCATCAAGATCGCCGTCCCGCGCGCCGTCCAGGCGGTCCTCGACCGCGCGATGCAGCTCTTCGGCGCCGCCGGCCTGTCCGGCGACCAGCCGCTCGCGGAGATGTTCGCCGCGGCCCGCGCCCTGCGGCTCGCCGACGGACCCGACGAGGTGCACCTGAGCTCCCTCGGGCGCGTCGAGCTCCGCCCCTGAGGCCCGCCACCCCTCTCCCCGTCCACGATCGACGACGACGAAAGGACCGGACATGACCCCGACCCCCGACCCCGCCTCCCCCGGCCCGGACCGCCCCACCACCGACCGCGGCACCGACGGCGTCACCGACGACGCCGTCGACGGCCCCGGCTTCGGGACGCTCTCGGCGGCGTCGCTGCTGGCGGAGACGGCGCGCCGCCACCCCGACTACCCCGCCCTGCACTTCGCGGGGACCACCACCACGTACGGCGAGCTGTGGGACCAGACCCGCGCCTACGCCGGCGCCCTGGCGGCGCGCGGGGTCGGGCGCGGCTCGCGCGTGGCGATGGTCGTGCCGAACGTGCCCGACTTCGCGCGCGTGTACTACGCCGCGCTGTCCCTCGGCGCCGTCGTCGTCCCGATCCACCTGCTGTTCCGGGCCGGCGAGATCGAGTTCGTGCTGCGCGACAGCCGGGCCGACGTCGTGGTCGCCGCCGCACCGATGCTCGCCGAGGCCGCCCCCGCCGCCCAGCGCGCCGGTGTCCCGCTCGTCACGGTCCTCGCCCCCTCCGCGGAGCGGGGCGGGCCGGCGCTCCCGCGCCTCGAGGACGAAGCCGCCGCCGCGACCCCGGTGGAGCGGCACACGCCGGTGCACCCGACGTCGGCCGCGACCATCCTCTACACCAGCGGCACCACCGGGCTGCCCAAGGGCGCCGTCGGCTCCCACCTGGCCGCCGTGGAGCAGGTGCACTGCTCCCTCATCGACTCCTTCGACCTGCGGCACGACGACGTCGTCTTCGGCGGCCTGCCCCTGTTCCACGCGTTCGGGCAGATGGCGGTGATGAACTGCGCGTTCCGCGTCGGGGCGTCGGTGGTGCTGCTGCCCCGGTTCGACCCGGACCAGGCACTCGAGCTCCTCGTCGCGCACCGCGCCACGGTGTTCACCGCCGTGCCGACGATGTTCGTCGGGATGCTGGAGGCCGCCCGTCGCAGCGACGCCCGGCCGCCGCTGCGGTACGCCGTCTCGGGCGGGGCGGCGCTGCCGGTGAGCGTGCTCGAGGAGTTCGCCGCGGCCTACGGCGCCGAGGTGCACGAGGGCTACGGCCTCACCGAGACGTCCCCCAGCGTCTCCTTCAACACGGTCTTCGAGCCCATCCGGCCCGGCACGGTGGGCCGGCCGATGTGGGGCGTGGACGTCGCGGTCGCCGACGCGGTGATCGACCACGAGGTGCACCTGCTGACGGAGCCGGGCGCGCTCGGCGAGGTCGTGGTGCGGGGGCACAACCTGCTCAAGGGGTACCTGGGGCGGCCGGACGCCGACGCCGCGGCCGTCGTCGACGGCTGGTTCCGCACCGGCGACCTCGGCACCCTCGACGCCGACGGGATCCTCGCGATCACCGACCGCAAGAAGGACATGATCATCCGCAACGGGTACAACGTGTATCCCACCGAGGTGGAGGCGGCGCTGGTCTCCCACCCGGACGTGGCGCTGGCGGCCGTCTTCGGCGTCGCCGACCCGGTGCACGGCCAGGAGATCCACGCCGCCGTCGTGCCCGCCGACGGGCGCACCGTCGACGCCGACGCGCTCGTCGCCTGGATCCGCGAGCGTGTGGCCGCGTTCAAGTACCCGCGGGTCGTGCACGTGGTGGACGAGCTCCCCCTCGGCCCGAGCGGCAAGATCCTCAAGCGCGAGCTGCCCGGCCGGTTCGCGCCGGACCCCACCCCTGCGGGATAGCGAGCCACGACTCGCGACACGACGAGGGGGGCGGACCGAGAGCTTCTCGGCCCGCCCCCTCGTCGTGGGTCGTCAGGAGCTCGGGACCCCCTCGTTGCGCAGCGGCACGGGCTGCGGCTCGACCGCGGTGACCTTCTCGCTGCCGACGGCATAGGTCGCGCCGACGTAGTCCTGCACGCCGTCGGCGACGACCGTGATGCCGACGCCGTCGAAGGCGGAGTGGTCGTCCGGGCCGAACACGAGCGGCAGGATGCCGTTGCCCTCGAGCTTGCCCGACTCGACGGCCTCGATCAGGCTCTCGCGCGTCGGGTCCTCGCCCGCCGCGGCCAGCGCCTCGGCGAACAGGTAGCCCATGCTCATGCCGTACACGGTGTTGCCGTCGAACCGTGCGCCGTCGTTGTACTCGTCGTTGATCTGCCGGAACAGCTCGACCCACTCGCCGTCGGGGCCGAACGGCAGGTAGTTGGCGCTGACGAAGCCGTCCAGCAGCGCGGGCGCGACGTCCTCGCCGAGCAGCTCGGCGAGCGTCGGGTAGTCGCCGCCCGACGACGACGCCAGCCAGCGCGGGCTCCAGCCCATCTTCGCGGCGGTCCCCACCGCGAGCGCCGTGAAGCCGTTCACCGTGGCGAGCAGCACGTCCTCGCACCCGGCGGCCTGCAGCGCGCCGATCTGCGCGGTGACGTCCTGGTTCGACGTCGAGTACGACTCGTGGGCGGTGACGCCGTCCGCGCCGAGGGCGAGCTCGACCCCCTCGAGGAACTCCTCGCCGAAGTCGTCGTCCTGCCCGAAGACGCAGACCTTGCTCCCGGCGTGCTCGTCGGCGGTGTACTGCGCGAGCGCGGCGCCCTCGACCACGTAGTCGGCGTTGAAGCCGAACGTGTTCGGGTGCCCCTCGGGGTCGTCCCACATCGTGCTGCCGGACGCGACGAAGAGGTCGGGCACGTCGTTCTGGGTGAGGTAGTCGAGCACAGACGAGTGGGTGGGCGTGCCGAGCCCGCCGAGCAGGGCGAACACCTTGTCCTCCTGCACGAGCTCGCGCACCACGGTCTGGGTGGTGGCGGGGTTGTAGCCGTCGTCCTTGACGACGTACTCGATCGAGCGGCCGTGGACGCCGCCCTTCGCGTTGACGTACTCGAAGTACGCCTTCGTGGCCGCGGAGATCGACGCGTACCCGGCGGCGGCCGGGCCCGTCAGCGGCTGGTGCGTGCCGACCGTGACGGCGTCATCGCTGATGCCGGGCGCGGCGGCTGCCGGCGTGCTGCAGCCGGACAGGGCCAGGCACGCGACGACGGACGCCGCGGCGATGCCGGCGGTGGTGCCGGCAGCGGCGGTGCGGGGGTTCCGCATGATGGTCACCTCTCTGTGGGTTCTGGCAGGGTCGCGGACGCGTCGGTGCGGCCACGAGGACGGGGACGGGGACGGAGAGCAGAACGACGGCGGGCCGCGGCGCGGGCGATCCCGCCCGGCCAGGCCAGGGTCACGACGATCAGCAGGGCGCCGAACACCAGCACGGCGAGGTTGCCGGACAGCCGCTGCTCGAGGTCGGCGGGGACGCCGACAGCTGCCGTGACGGTGTCGACGAGCCACGGCAGCAGCACGACGAGGGCCGCGCCGGCGGCCGCTCCCCCGAGGCTGCCGAGCCCGCCGACGACGGCGGCCACGACGAGCAGCAGCGAGAACGCGAGGTCGTAGCGGCCCGGACCGACCGACTGGGTGACGAGGCACAGGACGGCGCCGCCGAGGCCGGCCGCGAGCGAGCTCGCGACGAACGCGCCGACCTTGACCCGACCGGGCGACACCCCGGACAGCCGGGCCGCGGTCTCGTCGCCGTGCACGGCGCGCATGCGCAGGCCCGCGCGGCCGGAGCGCAGCACCGCGAGGGGCGTGACGGCGACGGCGGCGACGACGATCGCGAGCCAGGCGTGCCACTGCTCCACGACGATCAGCCGCGACAGCACCTCGGGCACGCCCTCGAACGGGACGGCCAGGCCTTGGTCCCCGCCGAGCGCGGGCACCTGCGCCGTGAGAGCGGGCAGCGCGACCACCATGGCGAGCGTCAGCCCGGCCAGGTAGGGCCCGCGCAGGCGCGCACCGGCCAGGCCGAGCAGTCCCCCGACGGCGCCCGCGACCGCGACGGCTCCCACGAGGCCGAGGACGACGCGGGCGAGCGAGGCGCCGCCGTCCCCGTCGAGACCGGCGCCTGCCGCGGCGTTCACGGTGAGGGCGTATCCGTACCCTCCGGCGGCCATGAGCACGGCGTGCCCGAGGGAGAGCTGGCCGGTGAGGCCGACGAGGAGCGAGAGCCCCGCCGTCGCGCAGAAGGTCGCGGCGACGACGGCGAGCTGGTAGTTGCGGTACGGGTCGAGCACGAACGTCGCGGCGACGGCCAGCAGGGTGAGCACGACCGCGCGCACCAGGATGCGCTGGGTGCGGGTGAGCCGCCGGGATGTGACGGGCGAGGTGTCGGGGGCGGGACGGTCGGCGCGCACGGCGGCCTCCTCGGTCACTTCTGCTTCCTCGGTCCGGGCGGGTCGCGTGGCGGTCATGCGGCACGCACCTGGGCCGTGGCGAAGATCCCGCCGGGGCGCACCAGCAGCACGAGCGTCAGCAGGGCGAGGACGGCGAGCGGGGCGACGCCCGCGCCGAGGTAGCCCGTGACGAGGCTGATCAGCACCCCCACGAGCACCCCGCCGACCAGCGCGCCGGTCGGCGAGTCGAGCCCGCCCAGGACGGCGACGGTGAACGCGTGCACGAAGAGCAGGTCGGCGGAGTGGGCGTTGAGGCCGAGCTCGGTGGGCACGAGGAGCAGCGTCGCGAGCGCGGCGACCGCGCCCGACAGCGCCCAGCCGAGGGTCACCATGCGCGGCACGCGCACCCCCAGCAGCCGGGAGACCTCGGGCGCCGCCGCCGACGCACGCAGCTGCAGGCCCAGCGACGTGCCGTTGAAGAGCCACGCGAGCAGCCCGACCACCGCCAGCGCGACGACCAGCACGAACAGGTCGTACGGCGAGAGCAGGGGCACGCCGCCCACCACGAACGGGCGCTCGTCGAACGGCGCGGCCATCGGCCGGTGCCGCGGGCCGAACGCGATCCCGAGGGCGGACTGCAGCACCATGACCAGCCCGATCGCGACGATCATCCCCGGCAGCGGGCTGCCCGACGGCACCCGCCGCATGAGCCCGCGCTCCACCGCCGCGTTCAGGGCGGCGCCGGCGAGGAGGGCGGCGGCGAGGCCCGCCCAGAAGGACCCGGTGGCACCGGTGACGGCGAACGCGGCGAAGACGGCGACGGTGGCCACGGCGGCCTGGGCGAAGTTCACCAGCCGCGCGGCGCGCCAGACGATCACCAGGGACAGCGCGAACAGCGCGATGACGAGCCCCCGGGCGAGCCCGGTGGCGAGGAGGAAGACGAGTCGGTCCATGGGGAGCCTCTCTCGGGGACGCAGGTCGGTGCTGGTCGGATGCCGGTCAGAAGCCCAGGTAGGCGTGGCGCAGCGCGGGGTCGCCGGCCAGCTCGGCGGCCGGGGCGTCGGCCACGACCGCGCCGAGGCTGAGGACCACGCCGCGGTCCGCGATGGACAGGGCGGACGTGACGTTCTGCTCCGCGAGCAGCACGGTCAGCCCGGTCTCGCGCGCCGTCGTCCGCAGCACGCCCATGAGCTGCGCGACGACGCGGGGCGCCAGGCCGAGCGAGGGCTCGTCGAGCAGCAGCACGCGCGGGCGGGCGAGCAGCGCCCGGCCGAGCGCGAGCATCTGCCGCTCACCGCCGGACAGCTGGTGCCCGAGGCTGGAGCGGCGGCGGGCGAGCGGCTCGAACAGGTCGTACGTGCGGGCGAGGGCGGCGCGCCGTGCCGCGCGTCCCGGATGGGACCAGAGGGCGCCGAGCCGGAGGTTCTCGTCGACGCTCAGCTCCGTGACGACGCTGCGCCCCTCGGGCACCTGGGCCAGGCCGCGCCGGGCGCGGTCCTCGACGCTCAGGTCGGTGAGGTCGGCGCCGTCGAGCAGCACCCGGCCGGCGCGGGGCGGGGTGAGCCCGGAGAGGGCCCGCAGCAGGGTGGTCTTCCCGGCGCCGTTCGCGCCGAGCAGGGCGACCACCTCGCCCGGCGCGACGACGAGCCGGAGGTCGTCGAGCACGGGCGCGCCGGCGTAGCCCACGGTGAGGCCGTCGACGGCGAGCGCGGAGGACGCGGCGGCGGTCATGCGGCCTCCAGCCCCAGGTACGCGGCCTCGACGGCGGGGTCGGTGCGCACCTCGTCGGGGGTGCCGCTCGCGACGACCCGCCCGAAGTCGAGCACGACCACCCGGTGGGCCACGGCCATGACGAAGTCGACGTGGTGCTCGACCAGGAGCACCGCGCAGCCGTCCGCGACGACGTCGCGCACGACGTCCGCGAGCCCGTCCACGTCGTCCTTGCCGAGGCCGCCGGCCGGCTCGTCGAGCAGCAGGAGGCGCGGTCGTGCGACGAGCGCGCGGGCGAGCGCCACCCGCTTGCGGACGGGGTACGGCAGGGCGTCCACCGGCGTGGCGGCGTCGGCGGTCAGGTCGAGCCGCGCGAGCGCGGCCGTCGCGGCCTCGACGGCGTCGGCGGCGTCGGCGACCGGCACGAGGACGTTCTCGAGCACCGTGAGCCCCGCGAAGAGGCCGAGGCCCTGGAGCGTCCGCGCGAGGCCGCGCTCGAGCAGGCGGGTCGGGGACGCGGGCGCGGGGAGCCCGTCGATCCGGATCCGCCCGGCGGTGGCGCGCACCAGGCCGCACACCGCGTTGAAGACGGTCGTCTTGCCCGCCCCGTTGGGGCCGATCAGGGCGACGGTCTCGGCGCGGCCGGCGGCGCCCACCGTGAGGTCGACGCCGTCGAGGGCGGTCAGGCCGCCGAAGGCCACGGTGAGGCCGGAGACCTCGAGCCGGGGCGGGGTAGCGGGGGTGGGGCTGGACATCGGCACCTCTTCGTGTCGGGTGCCAGCCACGCTAGCGGAAAAACCGACTGGCCGGTATGCCCTGGCGCGACAAACTTCGGGATGTTGCACGCCCGTGACCGTCCGGTCCGCGCCACGGTCGCCCCGGGCGCTCAGACGCCGGCGGTGAGGCCCCCGTCGACCACGAGCTCCGCCCCCGTGAGGTACGCCGACGCGTCGCTCGCGAGGAACACCACGGCGCCCGTGACGTCGTCCGGCAGCGCCGCACGACCGATCGGGATCGGCACGACGTCGGGGTCGATGCGGGTCGTCATCTCGGTCCGCACCAGGCCGGGGTGCACGGAGTTCACCCGGATGCCGTCGCGGCCCAGCTCCACCGCGAGCGACTTGGTGAGCCCCCGCACGCCGAACTTGGAGGCCACGTACCCGTGCAGGCGCTCGCCGCCCCGCAGGCCCTCGACCGACGACACGTTGACGATCGACCCGCCCCCGGCGGCCTTCATCACCGGCACCACGGTGCGGCACCCCAGGAACGTGCCCGTGAGGTTGACCGCGATGACGGCGTCCCACTTGGCCGTGGTGTAGTGCTCGATGGGTGCAGAGTTGGCGATGCCGGCGTTGTTCACGAGCACGTCCACCCCGCCGAACGCGTCGACGGCGGCGTCCACCGCGTCGACCCAGCCCGCCTCGTCGGTCACGTCCAGCCGCACGGGCAGCGCCCGGTCGCCGAGCGCGGCCGCGAGCGCCGCACCCTCGTCGTCGAGCACGTCCGCGACGACGACGGCGGCGCCCGCCGCGTGCAGTGCGCGGACGTACGCCGCGCCCAGGCCGCGGGCGCCGCCCGTCACGAGCGCGACCCGCCCTTCGAGCGGGCGGGCATCGAGCGGGCGGGCATCGAGCGGTCGGTCGGCGCGCGGCGGGGCGGGACGAGCGGGCATGAGGGACCTCCGGGTCGGGCTGCGAGGAGACGCCCTTCCGGCAAGCGATCTGTCGCGGCATCNNCGCGACAGATCGCTTGCTGGAAGGGTTGGGGGCGGGTGGGTGTCTGTCAGTCGGCGACGCGGACGACGAGGCGGCCGGTCGTGGCGCCACCGGCGAGGCGCTGCACGGCGGCGGGCGCGTCCTCGAAGGGCACCACGTCGGCGACGACGGGCCGCACGGCGCCGTCGGCGGCCAGGCGCGTCAGCGCGTCGTGCGCGGCGTCGACCAGGTCGGGACGGCGCTGCTGGTAGAGCGCCCAGTGCAGGCCGAGGACGTCGTAGTTCTTCACGAGCAGGTGGTTCGCGCGCACGTCCTGGACGCGGCCGCCGGCGAAGCCGACGACGACGATCCGCCCCTCGAAGGCCACGCAGCGCACGGACCGCTCGAACGCGTCGCCGCCGACGGGGTCCACCACGACGTCCGCCCCGGCGCCGCCGGCGAGCTCCTTGACCTGCGCGGCGAGGTCGTCGCCTCGCACGAGGACGTGGTGCGCGCCGGCCTCGGTCGCGACGGCCGCCTTGGCCGCGCTGCCGACGACGCCGATCACCCGGGCGCCGGCGGCCGCCCCGAGCTGCACCGCGGCGGTGCCCACGCCGCCAGCCGCCGCGTGGACCAGCAGGTGCTCGCCCGGTCGGACGCGGGCCTTGCGGTGCAGGGCGAACCAGGCGGTCTGGTAGGCGATCGTCAGCGCGGCGGCCTCGGCGTCGTCCAGGTCGTCGGGCGCCGGGTGCACGGCGGCGGCGGGCAGCACCGCCAGCTCCGAGAGCACGCCGATGGCGGAGCCCACGACCCGCGCGCCGGGGACGAGCCCGCGCTCGCCGGCGGCCACGCCGTCGCCGAGCGCCACGACGTCGCCGCACAGCTCGATGCCGGGCACGAACGGCGGCTCGGGTCGCACCTGGTACTCGCCGCGGGCCAGCAGGACGTCGGGGAAGTTCACCGCGACGGCGCGCACGCGGACGAGCACCTCCCCCGGTCCGGGCTGGGGTGCGGGCACCTCGTCGAGCCGCAGCACGTCGGCGGGCTCGCC
>JACYYJ010054043.1_pt1 | contig 15049 bp, 12 predicted proteins | sample 8236861 | NCBI WGS metagenome assembly JACYYJ01 (sample SAMN14103086, study PRJNA606662) | landfill metagenome | isolation source: landfill solid waste | place: India:New Delhi, Okhla landfill site | collected 2017-11-05
CGCGCCAGTACTCGCTGTGCGGGGATTTCGATAATGCCACTGTGTGGCGTATCGGGGTGCTGCTCGATCCGAACAGCAGGGGGGGATCGAAATACGTTCACGAGGAGCTTCACGAGGGTGCATCGATCCGGGTACGCGGCCCGCGCAACCATTTTCCGCTCGTGGATGCACCCCATTACCGGTTCATCGCAGGGGGGATCGGTATCACTCCTATCCTCGCCATGGTGGAGGAGGCCCAGCGGGCAAGCCACGACTGGAGCCTGCTGTACGGCGGAAGGACGAAATCCTCGATGGCTTTCGCTGACGAGCTTGTCACGCGCTTCCCCGGCCGCGTCACCATCTGGCCCCAGGATGAGCGAGGATTCCTCGACTTATCGGCGCTGCTGAACGATCCGGCTGACGACACGTTGGTGTACTGCTGCGGACCGGAGGGCCTGCTGGCCGCCGTCGAGGAACACTGCGCCCACTGGCCGCCGGGAACGCTCAACGTCGAGCGCTTCGCCGCCAAGGAACCCTCGGCAGAGGACGCCGGAGCACTCGATCGGTTCGAGGTGGTGTGCCAGCGCTCCGGGGTCACGCTGGAGGTGGCATCCGACGAATCGCTACTGGAATTGCTTGAAGCAGCGAATGTCCCGATCATGGGCAGCTGCTACGAAGGCATCTGCGGTACCTGCGAGGCCCGGGTGCTGGAAGGCACACCGGCGCACCGTGATTCGGTCTTGACCGATGCCGAAAAAGCCGCTGGCGACGTCATGTTGGTGTGCGTGTCGGGCTCACGCACCGAAAGGCTGGTGCTGGATCTGTGAGCAACTATCCGAAGAAGTGCTGGTATTGCGCGGCCAGTAGCGATGAGATCTCCGAATCGCCGCTCGGGCGGCGTTTGCTCGGCGAAGACGTCGTGTTGTGGCGGGGTGCGAATGGGGTGGTCAGCGCATTCGAGAACCGCTGCGCACACCGCGCGTTCCCGTTGTCGCACAGTCGTATCGACGGGGACCGACTGGTGTGTGGCTACCACGGCTGCACCTATGACAGCGAAGGCCGATGTCTTTCCACGCCCGCGCAACCCCAGGTTCCGACGGGGATGAGCGTGCCGGTGTTCCCGGTTGTCGAAAAGCCGCCCTTCGTCTGGATCTGGCTAGGCCCCCCAGCGGCGGCCGCTGTCAGTCAACCGCCGAACACGCCATGGATCAACGACCCGGCGTGGACGACGTTCGGCAGCGCCTGGCATATCAACGTGAACTACATGATGGTCCATGAACACCTCCTGGACTTCAGCTATGCCCCGGTCATTCACGCGAAGGATCTACCACCCGGGCTCGACAGCATGCCCGCGTTCCACGACATCGAGGTGACCGAAACGACCGTGTCGTACTCACGAGTCATGCCGGGCCTGCCGCTGACGGACTGGCATGTCGACGCGACCGGACTGGACCCCGACCAGACGTACACGCACAGCGAGGGCGGCACTTTCGTCTCGCCCGCAATGCACCGCCAGTACTGGAATATCGAGACGCCTGATGGCCAGGTGTACACCACCACTCGAACCCACGGCATCACGCCGGAGACCGAATCGTCCACCCATATCTTCATGCAGTCGTCGCGCAACTACCGGCCCGACAGTGCTGCGGTGACAACCGGGCTGAGGACGTTCCTCGGCGGGGTGGGCGACCGTGACACCGCAGTTCTGGAAATGGTGTCGGAGCACTCCGGATACGACGGATGGCGAAGCGGGGTCGAGTTCCAGGCCGACGCGGCCGCGCTACGGGCGCGCCGCATCGTCGGGGTGATGCTCGCGATCGAGGCCGGCCGCTCCGAGATACGCCCCGGGTTTGCTCCCACGACGAGAAGTCGCTCGCTCAGTCCTCGACAGCAGCGCACCCCTGGCGGTTAGCCGCACCCGCGCCCGGAACGTAGCCGGACGGGACATCGATTACTACCGCGGCATTGAATCTTGCTGCAATACCGCACTATTGATTACACAACAAACAAGCTCGGACCATTACATGACGGAAGTCCTCATGTAATGGTCCGAGCAACAGCTGTTGGACCGCTCCGAGGGCGGTACGCGACCCAGCGGGTTTCTAGAGAAGGCCTAGCTGTTTCATCAGCGTGGCGACGTCCCAGTAGGCGTGGACGGAGATAGCGCGCCCGTTCTCGTCGACTTCCCAGACGTCGGTGCCCGGCACGTCAAAGGCCTTCCCAGTGGCGGGAACCCCAGGCGGGAACCCGTCGCCGGTATGGGTGCCGGTCATCCGCCATTCGTGCGCGACCCGCCGGCGCGCCACATCGACAAGCGGAGAGCCGACGGCCTCGAACGACAGGTCGGGAAAGCCCTGCCACGAAGACTCGAAGAAGTGGCGTGCTCCCGCGTGATCCGTGATCGGCTCCGGAAGGGAAGGATCGGGCCAATGTACGGTCGGGGCAATAACGGCTAGCGCGACGTCGATATCGCGTTGACTCCATGCTTCGAAGTAGCGGAGCGGGTACTGTTCGAGGATCGCCAGGTAATCAGTCTCTGATTGTGTTGACATATTTTCTCCATGTATGAGCGCCGGTCACGGTTGGGATAATTGCGTGATTCAGTCCAGGCATTCGCATACCCGTGGTTCAGCCAGTCGATTCGCATATCCGAGAGCTTGCAATGCCCGACTGTATTTAGGAGCGTAGTTTCAATCCCGTCGCCCGTCAACATCACGCACATAGAAACTCAGTGGGTGGTGGGGTCATCTTTTGAGACCTCCCCCAGTATGGGCTGAGATAGCTGTTTTACCCCGGCTGGGGGAACAATGACCCCCTATGGGGGATGAAAGAAATGTGTAATCCGACGAGGATGGCAAGCGAAGTGGTGAGCTACCCCGGGTATCCGGTTGTGACATCGGAATGGTCTGGACCACCGGGCGGCTTGGGAAGGGTTAGAGGGCCCGGCAAGGGAGTTCGGTCCGTATCCGAGCAGAACTTGCCGGCAACGGCGAGTCGGTGAGGTCAGAAGGAAGATATGAAGATTCGTAATATCGATATCGATTTTTCGACTGCCAAGGTGTTTTGGACGCCCCAGACGCCAGAGTTCGCCCAGTTCTGGAACGCAACCTCGAGCTACCTGCCGTATCTTGAGCCTTTCCTCAATAAGGTCGTCCGCAAAGCGTCGATGCAACTTTCCGATGACGATGTCCAGTTGCGTGAAGATTGCCGCATCTTCATCGCCCAGGAAGGGCAGCACTACCGGAATCACGCCAAGTTCAATGCATTGCTCAGGGAATCCGGGTACCCCGAGTTGCACAAGCGTGAAGCGGTCATGCAGGCAGACTACGAGAGGTTTTTCGAAGAGAAAAGCCTCAAATGGTGTCTAGCTTATGCAGAGGGATTTGAGACGCTGGGCCCGATTCTTGCCTGCTACTTTTTGGAGGCAGCTCGGGAATTGAACAATTCTGACGTCGACGACCCCACGGCAGATCTCTGGCGTTGGCATTTGGCGGAAGAATACGAGCACCGCCATGTCTGCAATTATCTGTTCGAGCGGCTGTATCCCGGCTACTGGTACCGCATCTACGGAATCCTCTTCGCCGGCCCGCACATGCTGTCGTACATGATCCGGACAACGCTGCACCTGCTGCGGGAGGACTATCGAACCGGGCGCATTCGCGACCCCTGGCGCAGTCGACTCCGGCTCGCGGGTGTGCAGTTTCGGATGTTCAGATATCTGATCCCACGATTGATAAAGGCGATGCTTCCCTCGTACGACCCGATGAACCTGCCGGTACCTGAGCGTTCGATGGAAGTTCTGGCGGAAGCCGAGCGGAATTGGGCGCGCAAGAAGCGCGGTGAGTGAGCTCCTTTCGACCTTTGCGACGATGAACTGCGCCGCTCACACCGTCGGGAATCCACCGACATCGTGACTTAGGCGCCTGGGCCCCGACGTTGCCCGCGCTGGCCAGGCAGGCTTGCCGACGGTTCCGTCAACTGCAACAGGCGTGGTCGGGCGGACGCTCTGGCCGACTCGCCCCGCCGTCGANNATCCGGCGACGTCGGCGCCTGGAATTGCCCCGGCCGGGCAGACGCAGCCTGGTTGCCAATGGTCCTGCCGAACTGGTCACGATCGACCGCAAACAACCAGTTCAGGAGCATTCGCCACAAGGTCTTCGGGTGGTTGACCCGGGTCGTCCAACACTTGCAACTGTGGCGTGCGCCACGCCGTGGGGTATCATTTGGTCCAGTGGTATGACCTTTGCGGCTGACCTGAGTGGCGGGTTCGAGCGGCGCAACGTCATCGATCCAATGCCCATACCCGCAGGGTCCGCATTGGCGGCTACCTTGTCGGATCGGGAACGCGAAGTGTTCGAATTGTTGGTCTTGGGAGCGTCCAACGCGGAGATCTCCGAGAAGCTCGTCATCACAGTGGAAACCGTCAAGACGCATGTGAAGCGGATCCTACGTAAAGTCGGTGCAATCAACCGGTCAGAGGCCATCGCGCTCTACCTGGAAGAAAGTGCAACGGCTGCGCAGCGATGAGCCCGTCGTTCTGGCACCAGACCGATAAGGTCCTCCAGGACAGTGGTTTTCGATCAAGACCGACGGCGTGAACGACCGTTGCGCGGTTGCGAAGGTGAGTCGCGCATACCGGCGGGGGGTTGGCGAGGACTCACACACCTGCCGCGGGACCGCCGGCGGCCGCGCCGATACCCCGTATGGGGCCGAACCATTTTCCGGTGCAGAATTATTGAGGATGGCTTCGCCGGCTGCTCCCGGAACCTGCCGCGCGGCAGTCACCGGTCAGTTGTGCTGATTCTGTTGATGGGGGAGTGGATGCAACAGCGAGCTCCCGAGGCCCCGGGTACCGTAGGCTCAGGTATGAAATATTCTGCATAACAGTCAATTTCATTGATCAGTGCCCGTCGGATACCTGCTATACCCCCAACGGGGTATGCAACATGCCTCTTGATGGAGCAGTCACCCTGAAGCCGGCCCAATACGCTTCCTTCATGCCCATGGCCGAGCAAGAGTGCGTGCGACAAGTCTTCACTGTCCGAGGTGGCGGCTGATGGTCGCCGTGCTGAGCCAATCAAAGTCCGCCCGCGCGTTAGGCGGCTTTTTTGCGATGTGCCTGGACACCTTTGTTCAGATGGTCAGGCCACCGTTCGCCTGGCGGGAATACATCCAACAAAGTTGGTTCGTGGCGCGCGTCTCCGTTGTTCCGGCGCTCCTCTTGACGATGCCCTACTCGGTGTTGCTGGTTTTCACCTTCAACGTTCTACTGTCCGAGTTCGGTGCAGCGGACTACTCCGGAACCGGCGCCGCGATCGGCACCGTCAACCAGATCGGTCCGATCGTCACGGTGTTGGTGGTGTCGGGTGCCGGCGCCACCGCGATGTGCGCCGACCTCGGGGCCCGAACCATTCGTGACGAGATCGATGCGCTGCGCGTGATGGGAATCAACCCAATCCAGGCGTTGGTGGTTCCTCGGGTGCTGGCGGCGACGACAGTGTCCTTGGCGCTGGCCTCGACCGTGATCGTGGTTGGCTTGATGGGCGCCTTCTTCTTCGTCGTGTACGTCCAGCACGTCTCAGCTGGTGCGTTCGTCACCGGCCTGACGCTGCTCACCGGGATGACCGACATCATCGTTTCCTTGGTCAAAGCCACGCTGTTCGGAATGGCGGCCGGTCTGATTGCCTGCTACAAGGGCATTTCCGTCGGGGGTGGTCCAGCCGGGGTGGGTAACGCGGTCAACGAGACCGTGGTGTTCTCGTTCATGGTGCTGTTCGCGATCAACATCATCGTGACAGCCGTCGGCATCCAGTTCTCAGTCTGATGAGCTCCATGACGGTGTCGATGCCCAGTAGACCCCTTCCGCGTTTGCGGGCCGCCCGGGACGGGCTGGCCCACGGCTGGACCCGGATCGGCACGCAGGCCCAGTTCTACGGTCAGACGATCGGCGCGATTCCCGACGCCGTCCTCAACTATCGGACGGAACTGTTTCGACTGATCGCCGGGATGGGGTTGGGCACCGGAGCACTGGCGGTGGTCGGTGGCACGGTCGTGATCGTCGGCTTCCTCACGATCACCACCGGCGGCTTGGTCGCAGTGCAGGGGTACAACCAGTTGGCGGCGGTCGGGTTCGAGGCGCTGACTGGCTTCGCATCCGCCTTCTTCAACGTCCGACTCATCGTGCCGGGAACCACCGCTGTCGCGCTATCGGCGACCATCGGCGCCGGGGCCACGGCCCAGATCGGCGCTATGCGGATCAACGAGGAGATAGATGCGTTGGAGGTCATCGGCATCCGCAGCGTCGCCTATCTCGCGTCCACTCGAGTCGTTGCCGGGGTGATCGTCGTGATCCCGCTCTACTGCGTGGCAATCATGATGGCGTTCCTGGCCGCCCGTGCCGGTACGACCGTCATGTACGGCCAGGGGTCCGGTGTGTATGACCACTACTTCAACACCTTCCTCAACCCCAACGATCTGATCTGGTCCTTCTTCCAGGTCGTTGCGATCGCGATCGTGGTCATGTTGGTGCATACGTACTACGGCTACACCGCATCCGGCGGGCCGGCGGGAGTCGGTGAGGCAGTAGGCCGTGCGGTGCGTACCTCGATGATCGTCGCCGCCGTGGTGATCATCTTCATCTCACTGGCGGTGTACGGCCAGTCCGGCAACTTCATTCTGGCGGGATAGGAGCATGGAAACACGACCCGGAGACCGGCGCCTCCACCCCGGTTGGTGGAGCCTGATGTTGGTCCTTGTCATTGTCGCGTTCATCCTGATTACCACCGGAGTTTTCGCGGGCACGTTTACGCGCACGGTTCCGGTCACCCTGACCGCCGAGCGATCGGGGATCATTCTGGAACCCAACGCCAGGGTCAAGCTGCGCGGGGTCGAGGTCGGCAAGGTCGGCCAGGTCGGCACGAGGGACGGTGTCGCGTGGATGACGTTGGAGATCAGGCCCGATCAACTCCGCCACATCCCGGCCAATGTCGAGGTGAAGATCGACTCAACCACGGCGTTCGGCGCGAAATTCGTCAACCTGATGTATCCGGAGAGTCCCAGCGAAGAGCGGCTCGCCAAAGGCGCAGTGCTGCACGCCGGAAAGATTGCCACCGAGGTGAATACGGTCTTCGAGAACGTCGTCGAGTTGGTCGAGATGATCGATCCGTCGAAGTTGAACGCGGTGCTGACCGCGGTGGCCGATGCCGTGCGCGGACAGGGCGAGCGGATTGGTGAAGCGACCACCGACCTCAACGAGGTGTTGACCGCCCTCAACGAACGCAGCGAGCTCATCCGCGAGGACTGGCGCTCGTTGAAGAACTTCAGCGACACCTACTCCGCTGCGGCCCAGGACATCATCACAGTGCTCGATGCGGCAAGCGTCACCAGCTCCACCTTGGTCGAGCGCGCAACGTCTCTGGATGCCCTGCTGCTCAACGTCAGCGGGTTCGGGCGGGTAGGTGCCGACTTGCTCGAAACCAGCAAGGACGATCTCAACACGGCTGTCGACGTCCTGGAACCCACCACGGCGCTCTTGCGCAAGTACGGTCCGTCGTACACGTGCCTGTTGCAGGGCTCCCACTTCCTGCTCGAGAACGGCGCCTACGACGCGTACGGCGGGGCCAACGGCCGCTCGCTGGTATTCGACGTCGGCCTGCTGTTGGGCAACGACGCCTACGAGTATCCCCGCCATCTGCCCATCGTCGGTGCTGAGGGCGGCCCAGGCGGGAAGCCGGGGTGTGGCTCGCTGCCGGACGTCGCGGACAACTTCCCGGTACGCAAACTCGTCACCGATACCGGTTGGGGGACGGGCCTCGACATTCGTCCCAATCCCGGTATCGGGAGTCCGTGCTACGCCAACTGGTTCCCGACGACCCGTGGGGTACCGGAGCAGCCAAGTATCAGGAAATGCGTTCCGGGACCGGCCATCGGACCGGTGCCTTATCCGGGAGCGCCGCCGTACGGGGCACCCATGTATGGCCCGGGAGGGGTGCCGTTGTGGGCGGGGGTGCCTCCGGCCGGGCCGGAACCGGGCCCGGCGCAGCCCGACAGAAACGGTCAGACGCCGCCGTGAAATTCGACGATCGACAAGAGCTGGAGGTGATTGCATGGGAAATTTGAAGGGCACAGCCTGGCGCCTGGGCGTCTTCCTCCTCGTCTGCCTGTTCGGCGCGTTCACGCTGGTGACGGTGTTCGCCGACTTTCGGTTCGACAAGGGCAGTACCTATTCCGCCGAGTTCGTCAACGTCACTGGGTTGAAAGAAGGCGACATCGTGCGGGTCGCCGGGGTGGAAGTCGGCAAGGTCCAGAACATCGTCGTGAGACGGGACGCGTCGGTGGCAGTCGAATTCACCGCCGATCAGTCGGTTGTCCTCACTGAGGGTTCGCGTGCACAGATCCGCTACGACGACCCGATCGGCAATCGCTTCTTGGCCTTGGCGGAAGGGACTGGTGGCACCCAGACGCTCAAGCCCGGCGACACCATCCCGCGCGAACGTACCGATCCCGCATTGGATCTCGATGCGTTGATCGGTGGCTTCCGACCGTTGTTTCGGGCTCTGGACCCAGATCAGGTCAACCAGTTGACCGGTCAGCTGATTCAGGCCTTCGAGGGGCAGGGACCCACGATCGGCTCGTTCCTGAACCAGGCTGCGGCAGTGACCAACACTTTGGCTGACCGGGACCTGTTGGTCGGACAAGTCATCGACAACCTGAATGTCGTGTTGGGGACCTTGGGGGGCCAGAGCGAAAGATTCGACAAGGCGGTGACCTCGTTGGCGGAACTGGTTGAAGGCCTGGCGGCGCGTCGAACCGACCTCTCGAGCGCGGTGGCCCAGATCGACGGTGGCGCGGGGTCGTTCGCTGATCTCTTGTCGGAGGCTCGGGAGCCGTTCAAGAAGGTTGTCCACGAACTGGACCGCGTTGCCGGCATCGCGGTGGCAGACCACGAGTACCTCGAAGGTCTGCTCGAGCAGTTGCCCGACAAATATCGGATGCTGAACCGGCAGACGCTTTATGGCGACTACTTCAGCTTCTATCTTTGCGACGCGGTGCTCAAACTCAACGGCAAGGGCGGACAGCCGGTTTACGTCAAGATCGCCGGACAGGACACGGGGCGGTGCGCACCGAAATGAAGACATTCTCCGAGCGCAACCTTCCGGTCATCGGCTTGATCGGCGTCACGACGGTGGCCGCCGTCGTGCTGCTGTCTCTCAACTTCCAGAAGTTAACCGCCTTCAACTATGCGTCCACCTACACAGCCGAATTTGCCGATGCCGGAGGACTTTTCACCGGCACCGCCGTGGAAGTGTCCGGTTACCCCGCGGGCCGGGTCTCCGAGATCGAACTCGAGGGGTCGCGGGTGCGCGTGACGTTCACGGTCGACAAAGACATCCATCTGGGAGACCGTTCCGAAGCGCGGATCAGGGCGAAGAGTTTGCTGGGTACGAAGGTCCTCGAAGTACTGCCGCGTGGCGAGGACGCTCTTGTCCATCCCATTCCGATGGACCGAACAACCTCGCCATACCAACTGCCCGACGCCTTGGGTGACTTGGCCAGCACCTTCAGCGGGATCGACACCGCTCAGGTGTCGGCCTCGTTGGCGACGCTGGCGGATACTTTCTCCGACACTCCGGAGGAGTTACAGCGCGCGGTTCAAGGCGTGGGCCGGATCGCGCAGACGCTCAACGAGCGTGACGCGAACCTGCGCCGGCTGCTCGACAACGCGGCCGAGGCCACCGGTGTGCTGGCCAAGCGCACCGACCAGGTGGTCAAACTGGTGCGGGACACCAATGTTCTGCTGGCGGAGCTGCGAACGCAAAGCGCTGCGCTGGATCAAATCTGGTACAGCGTCTCGGCGGCGGCACAGGATCTCAAGGGTTTCATCGAAGACAACCGGCGCGAGCTTCGGCCGGCTCTGGACAAACTGAATGGCGTGTTGACGATCATCGATGATCGCAAGGAGCGTGTGCAGCTCGCCATCAAGGGCCTTCACACCTACGCTCTTTCGCTGGGAGAAGCGCTGGGGTCCGGTCCCTTCTTCAAGGCCTATCTGTCCAACCTGTTGCCGGGGCAGTTCGTACAGCCGTTCGTCGATGCTGCCTTCTCCGACCTGGGTCTGGATCCGGCCGTACTGGCGCCGTCGGAGCTGACGGAGCCGCAAACAGGCCAGCCGGGGACGCCGGCGCTGCCGGTCCCGTACCCCCGCACCGGTCAGGGCGGTGAGCCGAATCTGACGTTGCCCGACGCGATCACGGGCAAGCCCGGTGATCCGCGCTATCCCTACCGGCAGCCTCCGCCGGCGCCGCCGCCCGGTGGTCCGCCGCCGGGCCCGCCGGCACCGGCACCCGCCGGACTGGAGTCTGTCCCGGAACCGACGCCCGCGCCGATTCATGTCCCCGCGCCTGGCGAGGGGGCGTCCACCGCACCGGGAGGTCAATCATGATCGAACGCCTGACGTCTCGCACCGTCGTGGGGGTGATGCTCGTCGCGGTCCTGGTCGCGGGGGTTCTCGTTGCCGTGCGTGCCACGCAGCAGGCTGCCCGCACAATGGTGGTGGGCTACTTCGAGAACAGCACGGGTGTGTTTCCCGGCGACGATGTTCGAATACTGGGCGTGCGGGTCGGCCAGATCGAGAAGGTCGAACCTGAGCCCGATCGAGTGAAAGTCAGTTTTTGGGTCGACGGCAGGTACCAAGTTCCTGCTGAGGTGAACGCGGTGATCTTGTCGCCGCAGCTGGTTACGGGGCGAGCCCTGCAACTCACGCCCGCCTACATATCCGGGCCCACGCTGCAGGACGGGGCGGAGATCCCGATGGAGCGCACGGCCGTGCCGGTGGAGTGGGACGACATCCGCGAACAGTTGCTGCGGGTGACAGAACTGCTGCAGCCCACCACACCGGGTGGCCCGAGCACCTTGGGCGAGCTCATCAATACCGCCGCCGACAACCTGCGCGGGCAGGGGCCTTCCATCCGCGACACGATCACCAAGCTGTCCCAGGCGATGTCCGCGCTCGGCGACCACAGTGACGACATCTTCGCCACCTTCAAGAACCTCTCCACGTTGATGTCGGCGCTGCACGACAGCGCCGGTCTGCTCGAGCAGCTCAACGGCAACCTGGCTGCGGTGACGGGACTGCTGGCCGACGACCCGGACAAGGTCAGTCAGATGGTCGTGAGCCTCAACGCGGTGGTCGGCGACCTACGCAGCTTCGCCGCAGAGAACCGAGAACCGCTGGGGGTCACATCGGACAAGCTCGCATCGGTCAGCACTGCGTTGGTTGACAGCATGGACGACATCGAACAGGCGCTTCACGTCGCTCCGACCGTCCTGCAGAACTTCAGCAACATCTACGAGGCGTCCAACGGGTCTTTCACCGGCGCACTTGCGGCCAACAACTTCTCGAACCCGATCGCCTTCCTCTGCGGGGCGATTCAGGCGGCGTCCCGCCTCGGTGCGGAACAAGCGTCGAAGCTGTGCGTGCAGTACCTGGCGCCCATCGTGAAGAACCGCCAGTACAACTTCCCGCCATTGGGCATCAACCCCTTTGTCGGAGCCCAAGCGCGCCCGAACGAAGTCACCTTCAGTGAGGAATGGATGCGGCCAGATTATGTGCCGCCAATTGCTCCCGGCGGCGCGCCGACTCCAGCACCGGAGCAGGCCCTGCCGGCAGAGGCCGCGGCGCCGGCCGACCCACCGCCGGCGACGGCATCCGTTGATCCCGCCGCCGGCCTGCCCGGCCTGATGTTGCCCCCCGGAGGTGGCCGATGAGGTGTCGTGATCCGCGCCGTGTCGCGGTGAGCATATTCACGGTCATCGCCGTGGCGTTGCTGCCGGGCTGCGCCGACTGGCGCGGACTGAACTCGTTGCCGCTGCCGGGGACGCAGGGCCGGGGCCCGGACTCGTTCGTGGTGCAGGCCCAGATGCCCGACATCAACAACCTCGAGCAGAACGCGCGAGTACGTGTCGCCGACGTGGCCGTCGGTGCCGTTACGAAAATCGAACGGCAGGGTTGGCATGCGTTGGTGACGATGCGTCTCGACGGCGATGTCGACCTGCCGGCGAACGCGACCGTCAAGCTGGGGCAGACCAGCATCCTGGGATCCCAGCACATCGAGTTGGCTCCTCCCAACGACGTTGCCCCGCAAGGGGTACTCCGGGACGGTGCTCTGATTCCGTTGGAGAGCAGCGGAAGCTATCCGTCGACCGAGCAAACCCTCGCCTCCTTGTCGGCGGTACTCAATGGCGGCGGCATAGGCCAGATCTACGACATCACCGAAGCTTTCAGCCTTGCCTACCACGGCCGTGAGAACGACCTGCGCAGCCTGGTCGAGCAGTTGGACCTGTTCGCGGGGCACCTCGATGACCAAAGCGGAGACATCATCGCGGCCTCCGAAAGTCTGAACGGCTTGGTGGGACAATTCGCCGAACAGGAGCCAGTGCTGGATCGTGCGCTCAAGACCATCCCGGACGCCCTGGGCGTGCTCAGCGAACGACGTGATGACCTGGTCGACGCCGCCGACCAACTCGGTAGGTTCGGCGCTATGGTCACCGACACCGTCGGCCGATCCAAGGAAGACGTGATCCGCATCCTGCGCGACACCGGGCCGGTTCTGGAGCAGCTTGCCAACGCCGGGCCGAGCATGACGAGAGGGCTGAGCGGGATACTGACCTACCCGTTCCCCAACGAGACCATCGACATCTGGCAGCGAGGCGATTACGCCAACTTGACAGCGGTATTTGACCTTACGCTCAGTCGCCTCGACGCCAGCTTCTTCACCGGTACTCGGTGGGAGTGCGATTTGACCTGGCTGGAGCTGCAATGGGGCCGCACTATCGGCCAGTTCCCCAGCCCATGCACCGCGGGCGGACCCAACACGCCGGGTAACCCGCTGACCATTCCGTACCGGTGGGACCAGGGGCCGTAAATGCATCTACACCGAAAAGTAAGAATTCAACTTGCTCTGTTTGCCGTGATCGCGTTGGTGGCAATGGCTTTCATGTCGATGCAGTTCATGCAGTTGCCCGCCAAGATGTTCGGAGTGGGCCGCTACACGGTGACGGTGCAACTGCCCGAAGCCGCGGGGCTCTACGCCAGCGGCAACGTCACCTATCGCGGTGTCGAAGTCGGCCGGGTGGACTCGGTGCGAATTACCGACTCCGGGGTCGACGCGGTGTTGTCGTTGAAGTCCGGAGTCGACATCCCGTCGAATGTCACTGCCGAGGTGCACAGCCAGTCGGCCATCGGTGAGCAATATGTGTTACTGCTGCCTCGGGATGCGACAGCGGAGCCTCTGGCGCACGGCGATGTGATTCCGGTGGCCCACACCAGCGTGCCAACTGATATCAACACCATCCTCGCGCAGGCAGTCAGCGGTCTGCAGGCGGTGCCGAAGGACAACCTGAAGACTGTGATCGACGAGTCGTACACCGCGGTGGGTGGGCTGGGGCCCGAGTTGAGGCGTATCGTCAACGCCACCGTCGACCTGTCGGCCGAGGCGCAAGAGAACCTAGGGCCCCTGATCGACCTGATCGAGAAGTCGAAGCCGGTGCTGGATTCGCAGACCAACACTTCCGGTGCCATCGAGTCATGGGCATCGCATCTGGCCACTGTCACCGACGAATTGCGGACCCACGACGCCGATGTCGGCAACCTTCTGGACGAGGGTGGCCCGGCGTTCGCCGAATCGCGCGAACTGGTGGCGCGGCTCGATCCCACACTGCCGACCACACTGGCCAATCTCGTTGGGCTGGGCGAGGTTGCGGTCACTTACCAATCGGGCATCGAACAACTCTTGGCAGTCTTTCCCCAAGCCATCGCCGAGGCGCAGGCGACACATTTGGCCAACCGGGACACCAAGCAGTCCTACAAGGGCCAGTACTTGAGCTTCAACCTCAACCTCAACCTGCCGCCGCCGTGCACCACCGGTTTCTTGCCGGCGCAGCAACGGCGGGTGCCCACGTTCGAGGATCATCCGGAGCGCGCACCCGGCCTGCTGTATTGCCGGACCCCGCAGGATTCGCAGTACAACGTTCGCGGGGCCAAGAACCTGCCGTGCATCACGCGCCCTGGCAAGCGTGCACCCACGGTGAAAATGTGTGAAAGCGACGAGCAGTATGTGCCTCTCAACGAGGGCCATATCTGGAAGGGCGATCCCAATGCGACCCTGTCCGGTCAAGCCATCCCGCAGCTTCCGCCCGGCTCTCCGCAGGACGAGACCGGCCGACCGCCGGCGGGTCCGGGTGAGCCGAAGAAGGATGGTTGGCAAGCGATGCTGCTGCCCCCGACCAGCTGAGGTGCGGACTCGGCGACGGGCGGCCCGGATGCTGTAGCGGGTGAGCGGGTGTCCCGCCCGCAGCGGGCGGGTCAACCATTGCCTTATTGGTCCAATCATTCTAATCTTTAGGTTGTTGGTCGGTGACGACAGAAAAGAGCGATCATGGCGATCGAGGGACAACTCGGCCCACACAGCCACGAGCAAATCGAGCAGTACTACGCGAGTGGACAGTGGGCCCAAGAGAACTTCACTGAACTTCTCCGTGCCCGTGCCGAACGCAATCCGGACAAGACGTTCGTGACCGACGGCACGCGCACGATGACGTTCGCAGAGGTCTACCGCGAATCGCAACAGCTGGCCCTGGGATTCAGTCGGCGCGGTCTGCGGGGTGGTGATCGCGTCGCCGTCCAGTTGCCGAATTGGGCCGAATTCATCGTGGTGGCCGCGGCCCTCTCCCGGATCGGGGCCGTGATGGTCCCGATCATGCCGATCTACCGGCGAGACGAGGTCTCGTACGTAGTTTCCGATGCGTCGATTCGCATGGCCATCGCACCGGCCGAATTCGGGGGATTCGATTACATCTCGATGTTCGAGGAGATTCGGCGCGATTCGTCGGACCTCGACGACATTGTCGCGGTGCGAGCGCGCGAGGACTCGCACCGGTCCTTGGCGGAACGAAACATCGGCGTGCTGGAGAATCTGCTCGTCGACGTCTCGCCTGCCGATGTCGACGCGGAAATCAATCACCGTGCGCATCCCGATGAACCGTTCGTCATCGTGTACACCTCCGGCACCAC
>JACYYJ010087713.1_pt4 | contig 15039 bp, 18 predicted proteins | sample 8236861 | NCBI WGS metagenome assembly JACYYJ01 (sample SAMN14103086, study PRJNA606662) | landfill metagenome | isolation source: landfill solid waste | place: India:New Delhi, Okhla landfill site | collected 2017-11-05
GGTGCCGCCGAGCACTCGAACACGACGGGGTACGCCGTCGTCGGGATCTCGTCGGTTCCGACGAGGAAGGCCTCGTGGGCGCCGAGTGCGCGGGCTCGGGCGAGAGCGGACTCCTGGATGTCGCCCACGGCCACGTGCTCGACGCCTCGGGCGGTGAGTGCCGCGACGACGAGGAGGCCGATGGGCCCGGCACCGAGAACGAGGGCGCGGTCACCGAGGTCTCCGGCGCCGTCGCGCGCGACCGTGAGGGCGTGCAGCGCCACGCCGAGGGGCTCGGCCAGTGCCGCGTCCCGCAACGACAGCCCGTCGGGCAGCCTGCGGAGCATGTGCTTCTCGACGACGACGTACTCGGCCGCGGCGCCCTGGCGGTGGGGCAGGTTCGCGGCGCTGCCGAGGTAGTCGCCCCCGGGCCACAGGTGGGGCCGGTCCGCGATCCGCTCCACCGGGGTCCCGTAGCGCGCGGGGTGCACCGTCACCGGAGTCCCGGGCGCCCACTCTCCGCTCGGGTCGGCCTCGACGGTCGCGGAGAGCTCGTGTCCCGGCGTGAAGGGCTCGCGCACGAGGTTCTCGCCGTTCTTGCCGTGGAAGTAGTAGTGCAGGTCCGAGCCGCAGATGCCCACGTAACGCACCCGCAGCAGCACCTCGCCCTCGCCGGGTTCGGGCATGGCGACGTCCTCGAACCGCATGTCCTCGGCACCGTGGATGAACAGGCTTCTCATCGTTGATCGACTCCAGGCGTTCAGCGGGCGGAGGCGACGTCGGCGGCCGCGGCCCGCACCCCGTCGCGCGTGATGATGGTGAGCAGGTCGGCCACCCGGGCCGTGAACTCCTCCCGCGCGGCGAGGACCTCGGGGAAGAAACCGCCGCCCACGATGCGGCGCACGTGGTCGAGCACCGTCACTGCGCCGTCGACGGCCGAGGCGAGCCGGTCGCGCGCGGGTTCGACGATGCGCTCGGAGAGTGGGTCGGGGGTGAAGCCCCTCGGCGGGGCGACGCACGCGATCCAGGCCGCCATGCACAGCGCGAGGTGGTGCGGCATGCGCCCGTCCCGGAGGTGGAAGAGCGCGGCGTCGGGGATGCGCTGGAGCAGTTTCTGGGACCCGTCGGTGCCCACCTGGGTGGTGGCGTGGCCGATGAGCGGGTTGCGCCAGCGGGCGTCGAGCTGCGCCACGTACGACTCGGCGTCGAATCCGGTGGGCGGGGTGAACGACGGGAGGTAGTCGTCGGTGATCCCGCCGAGCACCGCCTCCCGCACGAAGTCCTGGCCCCACGCCACGTCGATCGTCGGCGCGCCGGAGAGGATGCCGAGGTAGGCGATGAGCGAGTGCGAGCCGTTGAGCAGCCGCAGCTTCACCATCTCGTAGGCCTCAAGCTCGTCGGAGAAGGTGGCGCCCGCCAGGTCCCAGGCGGGACGGCCGCCGGCGAAGTCGTCTTCCAGGACCCACATCGTGAAGTCCTCGGCGGGAACGGGGCAGCGGTCCTGCACGCCGAGCAGTTCCGCGACGAGGCGCGTGTGGTCCTCGGTGGTCTTCGGCACGATCCGGTCGACCATCGCGTTGGGGAACGACACCGAGGAGGAGACGAACGCCAGGACGTCGTCGCTCACCCCGGCGGCCTGCAGGAACTTCTCGACCACGGAGCGCGTGACGCCGCCGGAGGACTGCAGGTTGTCACAGGAGAGGACGGCGAACGGCTCGCCCGAGGCGGCGCGCTTCTCCAGTCCGCGGGCGAGCATCCCGACGGCGGTCCGCGGTGTGGCGCCGGGAGCGAGGTCGGCGGCGACGTCGGGATTGTCGAGGGCCAGGCGGCCGGTCGCGGGGTCCCGGCTGTAGCCGACCTCGGAGATCGTGAGCGTGACGATGCGGTGGGCCGGGTCGGCGAGAGCGTCGACGACGGCCTGGGGGTCGTGGACGGCGACGCCGGTGTCGCGGTGGACGTCGACGACACCCGCCTCGGTGCCGTGTTCGGTGAGCTGGAGAACCGAGTAGACGTTGTCCTGCGCCCGCATGGGGGTGACGACCCGGTCGGACGCGTGCGCGAACCCGCGGATGCCCCAGTTCCCGCCTGCGGCGGCCATGGCCTGTGCGGTGTAGACGGCACCGTGGGCGCGATGGAAGTTGCCCAGACCGAGGTGGACGATTCCCGTCCGATCCGGCGCGGATGCCCCGATGAGCGAGCCCGCGGGCACGCTCTGCCGGCCCAGTGGCTGTGTCATGACGTCCTTGTCCTTCCGCGACGCACGGGAAACGGTGTCGAGCGTTTCGAAATGCGAAACGCCTGGTTCGCATTTCAGAACACAAGCTAAGCTCAGGTTCAGCGCTACGCAAGATCGATCGAAGGACAATGGGGCCATGGAGACCGAAGCCACACCGGACACGCCGCCCGTCACCAGCCTCGATCGCGCACTCCTGGTGCTCGAGACGGTGGCGGCCGCCGGCCCCGAGGGCCTCGCGCTCGGCGAGATCGCGGCACGCACGGGCATCAACAAGGGATCGGTCCACCGGCTGCTCCGCGGTCTCGCGCACCGCGAGTACGTCACCCGCGACGGAGAAGACCGCCACTACGTCCTCGGCGAGGCGCTGCGCCGGATGGTGCGCAGCTTCGGGGCGGGAGACAACCTGCCCCTGCTGTTCCGGCCGCTCCTGCTGGAAATCTCGCGCCGCACGGAGGAACTCGTCCACCTCGGGACACTCGACGGGCGTCGCGTCGTCTACCTCGACAAGATCGAGCCGGAGCGCTCCGTCCGGGTGTGGTCGCGCGTCGGCCGTCGTGCGCACGTCGCGACCACGGCGCTCGGCCGCGCACTCGTCGCCGCGGCACCCCCGAGCGACTCGCTTCTGACCAGCTACGTCGAGGAAGCGGACCCCGACCACGCGACGCCCGCGCTCGACCGGCGGTTCCGCGACGCGGTCGACGCCGCGCGCCGCCTCGGGTGGGCGATCGAGAACCAGGAGAACGAACCCGGGATCGCCTGCGTCGGGATCGCCCTCACCTCCACCACCGCGCAGGACGTCGCGGTCAGTGTCACCGTCCCCGCCGAGCGCATGACGGCCGAACGCCTCGCCGAGATCGGAGCGCTGCTGCGCGAACTCGCCAGCGACCTCGCACCGCAGGAGTACACGCTCGCCCCGACCACGGGCTGAGCAACCGGCACGCTCGTCGCCGAAAGAATCTCGGGCGGCGATGTCGAGGATCGGTTTTCGGCTCCGTCTCCCCGGTGAACGCGACCACAATGGGTCGTACAGCACGGAGGAGAACACCATGGCCAAGTACCTGCTGCTCAAGCACTACCGGGGCGCCCCGGCCGCGGTCAACGACGTGCCGATGGACAAGTGGACACCCGAGGAGGTCGCGGCCCACGTCCAGTACATGAACGACTTCGCGAAGCGTCTCGAAGGCACCGGTGAGTTCGTCGACGGCCAGGCGCTCGCACCCGAAGGGACGTGGGTGCGCTACGACGGCGAGGGGCGTCCGCCGGTCACCGACGGCCCGTTCGCCGAGACCAAGGACCTCATCGCCGGCTGGATGGTGATCGACGTCGACAGCTACGAGCGGGCGGTCGAGCTGGCAGGGGAGCTGTCGGCCGCGCCGGGAGCGAAGGGCGAGCCCATCCACGAGTGGCTGGAGCTGCGACCGTTCCTGACCTCGCCGCCCACGGTGACCGAGTGAATCCCTCGCTGCTGCGGGAGCTCGTGCCCGCGGTGATCGGTGTTCTCGTCCGGCGCGGAGCCGACTTCGCGTCGGCCGAGGACGCCGTGCAGGAAGCCCTGATCCGGGCGCTGGAGGTCTGGCCCGAGGACGTCCCGCGCGACCCGAAGGCGTGGCTCGTGGCGGTCGCGTGGCGCAAGTTCCTCGACGCCACCCGGGCCGAGCGTGCGCGGAAGGGGCGGGAACTCGCGGTCGGGGTCGCGCCTGCGCCCGGTCCGGCTCCCGCGGTGGACGAGGAGCTCCAGCTCTACTTCCTGTGTGCGCACCCGTCGCTGACCCCGGCGTCGGCGGTGGCGCTGACACTCCGCGCCGTCGGCGGCCTGACGACCCGCCAGATCGCCGAGGCCTACCTCGTTCCCGAGCCGACGATGGCCCAGCGCATCAGCCGGGCCAAGCGGACGGTCTCGGGTGTGCGCTTCGACCAGCCGGGCGATGTGGCCACGGTGCTGCGGGTGCTGTACCTGGTGTTCAACGAGGGCTACTCCGGTGACGTCGACCTCGCCGCCGAGGCCATCCGGCTCACCCGGCAGCTCGCGGCCGCGATCGACCACCCCGAGGTCGCGGGCCTGCTCGCCCTCATGCTGCTCCACCACGCGCGGCGGGCCGCCCGCACCGCCGCCGACGGCAGCCTGGTGCCACTGGCCGAGCAGGACCGCGGGCGGTGGGACACCGCGTTGATCGCCGAGGGCATCGGGATCCTGCAGGCCGCTCTCGCCCGCGACCGGCTGGGCGAGTTCCAGGCACAGGCGGCCGTCGCCGCGCTCCACGCCGACGCGCCCACCGCCGAGGAGACCGACTGGGTGCAGATCGTCGAGTGGTACGACGAGCTGTGCCGCCTGACCGACAGCCCGGTCGTGCGGCTCAACCGGGCGGTGGCGGTCGGCGAGGCCGACGGACCCCGCGCGGGTCTGCGCGCCCTCGCGGCGCTGGACACCTCGCTGCCCCGCTACACGGCCGTGGCGGCGTACCTCCACGAACGGGACGGCGATACAGCCAGGGCCGCGCGGCTCTACGCCGAGGCCGCCCACACGGCGTCCAACCTCGCCGAACGCGACCACCTCACCCGCCAGGCCGCCCGGCTCAACTCCCGGCGACCCGCCCACGACCTCTGACAGCCCCCGACGGCCCGGCGCCGGGGTGCCGATCAGCCGACCGCCCGCCGGACGAGCTCGGCGATGCGTTCCTCGACCTCGGGGGTCATGTTCACCAGGGCGAAGGACGTCGCCCACATGTCGCCGTCGTCGAGCTTCGCCGTGTCGTTGAAGCCGAGCGTCGCGTAGCGCACCTTGAACTTCTCCGCGTTCTGGAAGAAGCAGACGACCTTGCCGTCGAGGGCGTAGGCGGGCATCCCGTACCAGAGCTTCGGCGCGAGCGTCGGGGCGTTCTCCCTGACGATGGCGTGTACGCGCTCTGCGAGGGCACGGTCGTGGTCGGACATCGTGGCGATCTTGTCGAGCACGTCGCGTTCGGCGGCCGCCGCCTTGTCCGCTCGGGACGCGCGGCGGGCTTCCTTCTTCCGCTCCTCGGCGTGTTCCTTCATCGCGGCCCGTTCCTCGGCGGTGAACGCCTGAGAGGTGCTGCTCTTGGTGCGGCCCATGGTCGCGGCTCCCTTCACTCGTGTCGTCGACGCTAGGCGGGATGGGCGGCAACGGGCTTCTCGATTCCTGACCGATCGGGCAGGCGCGTCACACGAGCTCGGTCGTCCGGCTCGGGCGCCCCGTGTACAGCCGGTGGAGGAGCGATTCGAGCGGGCCGCGGGTGAAGCGGCGCAGCCACAGCGTGGCCAGCACCATGAACAGCGCGCTCACCCCGGCCCACGCCGCGACGACCCACCACGGCCGGGCGTCGACCAGCGTCGTGGCGAGCCCGAAGCCCCAGCCGTAGCACAGCACGCTGCACACGAGGTTCTGGAACACGTAGCACGACATGGCCGCGCGGCCCGTCGCGACGAAGCCACGCCGCAACACGCCGCCGCGGGTTCGCCGGGCGAGCTCCACGATCGCGGCGAGCAGCCCGAAGGCGACGATCGGCGGAAGAAGGTAGCGATCGACGAAGAACCACTCCGGGCCGGCGAACGCCGTCACCAGGTTCAACGGCAGGCCCACGCCGAATCCGATCGACATCATGCGCCGCCGGACGCGCGCGCCCCGCTCCGACTCCTCGAACGTGCCCGCGCGCAGCACCTCGATCCCGGCGAGGAACAACACCGTGGACAGCGGGACGATGAGCAGCAGTTCGCTCCGGAAGTAGACGGCCAGATCGATGCGGGCGACGACCTGGTCGAGCCAGCTCGCCGAGGTGTACAGGTGCTCGGCGCCGTCGCTGTCGCCTCCAGCCGAGAGCTGCCCGGTGTGCGCGGCGAGCGTGAACAGGCCGACGAGCGCCAGATGGACGGAGGCCGCCAACGCCATCCACCCGCGCCGGACCCGGTCGCTGCGGGAGACCAGGAACGCCACGTGGATCGACACGAGCGCGTAGCCCGCGAGCACGTCGAACTCGAAGATCAGCAGGTAGTGGACGAGGCCCTCGAACAGCAGCAGCATCGCCCGCAGCAGGTACCGGCCGGGCCAGCGCCGTCCCCGCCGCACGGCGGAGCGGTACTGCAGTTCGAGGCCCACACCGAACAAAATGGACAGCAGCGCGAGGAACTTGCCGTTCGACAGCGTCAGGAGAATGGTCTGGACGATGCCGGAGTCCGCCCCGGCGTCCGTGGACACCCAGCCGAAGGCGCCCCGCGGGTCGGTGAAGATCCAGATGTTGGTGCCGAGGGTGCCGAGGATCGCCACGCCCCGTGCGAGGTCGAGTGCGTCGATGCGCTGCCCGCTGGACGTCGCGGTGTGGTGACTGTTCACACCCGAAAGATTACGGAGAGCATCCTTTGTGCGGCTCGGTCGCGGGACGGAGACGGCACTGGACACTTGGGGGGAGACCGGGTGGGCATTTCGACGGAGTCCGCGGTGAGGCGTATCGGCGGACAGGCGTAGAGCACGATCGGCGTCAGGGCACCTCGGACAGGTACGCGTGCAGCAGTGCCGACGCTTCGAGCAGCGCCGTCGCCCTGCGGTCCACCTCGTCCGTGCGTGTGGTCACGGCCGCCTGCAACGCCTCCGTGCTTCCGGTGCGCCGTAGGGCGTCGAGCACCGGACCGATCCGAGGCAGCGGGTAGTGCACCCGGCGCAGCAGATGGATCAGCTGGGCCTCCCGGACGTCGGTGGGCGAGTACGTCCGGTACCGCGTGCCCTGCTCCCGCGCGGGCGTCAGCAGGCCTTCGGCCTCCCACACCCGCAACGTGGAGGTACGCACGCCGAGCAGGTGTGCCACCTCGCCGATCCGCAGGCCGGCGCGGGACGGCCGCTGAGGTTGCCGCCCGGCGACGGCGTCGAGCCATTCGGTGAGCTCCCGCAACGAACGACGTGTGTCGTGCAGCTCGGCGTGGACGGCGTCGAGCAGCGCCAGCACACGCGGGCGGTCACCCGCGTTGGCGGCGGCCATGATCGTGCGCGCGGCCGGAAGGCCCGCGCCCGGCACGAGTGCGCGGTAGGCGAGCAGGGCGTCCCGGTGCCTTGGCAGGAACACCCTGTGGCCCGAGGCGGTGCGCTCGGCCGGAGGAAGGATGCCCACGTCGGCGTAGTTGCGGATCGCTTGGGCCGACACCCCCGCCGCCCGCGCGAGGTCCACCGGACGCAGTGCTCGTGGAGTCACGTCTGCCTCACCTCGTCACAGAGCCCGATGATCACGTCTGGTTCACTGTGCCAGTTATGCGCACAAGCCTTGTCGTGATCGGTACGGCCGTCGCCGCGTTGGTGGCCGGCTGCGGCGGAGCAGCCGAGCCGGAGAGTCGGCAATCCGCGACCTCGTCGGAGTCGGGGGCGACGGGAGCGTCGGGGACGTCGGGGACGTCGGTGCCCCTGCCCCCGGAGCCCGAACCCGCCGCCGAGGGGGAGTGTCCCTACCTCGACACCGAGTTCGTGGCCCAGACCAACGGCCAGCGGGTCGGCAGTGTCCGGACGTCCTCTGAGGACACCAACCCGGCGTGCTTCTTCTACCGGCCCGACGGCGACGTCCAGCTCACGGTGCGGGTGTACGTGGGCGAGGAGGAGGTCGCCCGCGCGATCGTCGACGATGCGGCCCCGGTGGCGACCTCGAATCCCACCGCGCAACCCACGGGGTGGGAGGGCGGTTACGAGTCCGGTGACGACGGTGCCGTGTACGCCGTCTCCAAGGGAGGACACGCCGTGGTCGTGAGGACGAATCAGCAACAGAGCGTGAAGGCGCGCTCGGTCGCGGTCGAGGCCATCACCAGGCTTGGGTTCTGAGAGTGACGACAAGACACCGCTGCGTGCAGCCCAGTTTGATCTTGTATTAGGGTTACGCGCACGCGCAGGCTCACCCCAGAACGGCAAGCCCCGACCGGGTTACCGGCTACACGGCGTGCCGAAGCCGCACTTGCGGCCCTGCGACCAATTCGTGGAATCAGACTGTGAAGGATGGGATCCGTGGCTGACACCCTGAAGGAAATCCTGCTCGACTCGAGCCGCCGTCCGACCGTGGTGGCCGACCTCCAGACTCTGATCGACGAGGAGGTCGCGGCCAAGAGCGGCGTCTCGGGCACCGTCATCAAGACCGGCTACGCCGCTGTCAAGAAGATCAAGCCGGGCATCATCGGTGCCGCGGTCGAGAGCCTGCTCGACGAGTTCGTCGCCGCGCTCGAGCCCATCTACGCCGACTTCAAGGCGAGCGGTGCGGCCGAATTCGGCACCTACCTGCCGACCCGCCCGGACGCCGCCGACGCTCTGCTGTCGGTGACCGACGCCCGCTCGGAGAAGAGCGACCGCGACAGCATCAAGAAGGTCTACAGCAAGCTCCGCCCGAAGGGCAAGGAGAACGTCGAGGAGGCCCTGCCCCGCCTCGGCAAGCTGATCGACAAGCACGCCGCCTGAGCGAACGTGCCACGCGAAGACCCCCGGTGACCCTGTCAGAGGTCCCGGGGGTCTTCCCATGTGGACAGTCGCACGAGTGTCCGCGTCAGCTCTTGGCGGGCTTGCCCGCCTGCGTCGTCCTGGCGTTGCCCGAGCTCGACTGCTGCCCTGACGGCGCGTCGGACTTCGGGGACTGCGCCGTGGGCTGCGCGGGTTGTGTCGGCTGCGTGGACGGGTCGGGATTGTCCGTGCTGCGCGGCGGTACGGGCGCGATGGCCGGTTCCTCCTGCCGGGACTTCATCGCGTAGGCAGCTGCGCCCGCGAGCGCGGCCGTGCCGAGCAGCCACGGCCACCGCCGCTTACTGCGCTTCGCGACGCCGTGCTTCGACACGGCCTTCGCCTCCGACATCGCGGCCTTGAACTCCTTCTTCGCCGCCCGGAAGTCGCGCTTGGCCTTGCGCCGCGACTGACCCGCCGCCTTCGCCGCCTTCAACGCGGCCTTCTTCGCCTTGCGGCCGGGGGCGCGCAGTTCCTCCCTGCGCAGCTCGGCCGTCGCGCGTGCCTCCTTCGCGCTGCGCACGGCTTCCTTCCGCGTCTGGGCGGCCCGGCGGGCGAGCTCCTTGCGGGCGATCTCGGTGCTCTCGCTCAACCGCTGTTCCGCGACCTGTGCCGCTTGTGCCGCCACGTCGGCGCTCACCCTCCCGACCTCGAGGGCGCGTTCCCGCAGTGTGCGCGCGCCGTTTCTGGTGGCATCACCTACTGTCTGAGTGGTTCGAGCCTTCGAACCCATCGGCCTCACCTCGTCGTTTCGTGGTCTGCGTGGCGCGTGCGCCTGCAGCTCATCCTGCCCCTTTCCTCCCGATCCCGCCGTGGATGGCACGATGAATCGCGTGACTGACAGCAACGCAACCCCCAGTGGCGGGAAGATCAAGGCCACACTGCACACCAACCGCGGTGACATCCACCTGGTGCTCTTCCCCGACCACGCGCCGAAGACGGTCGCGAACTTCACCGGTCTGGCCGAAGGCACGAAGGAGTACACCCAGCCGAACGCCAAGGGTGAGAGGTCCGGTCCGTTCTACGACGGCAGCATCTTCCACCGGGTGATCGACGGGTTCATGATCCAGGGCGGTGACCCGACGGGTACCGGCCGCGGCGGCCCGGGCTACAAGTTCGGCGACGAGTTCCACCCCGAGCTCCAGTTCAACCGGCCGTACCTGCTGGCCATGGCGAACGCGGGCCCCGGCACGAACGGCTCGCAGTTCTTCATCACGGTGGCCCCGACGCCGCACCTCAACTTCAAGCACACGATCTTCGGTGAGGTGGCCGACCAGGAGTCCCGCGACGTCGTGGACGCCATCGCCCGTACCGCGACCGGTCCGGCCGACAAGCCCCTCGAGGACGTGGTCATCGAGCGCGTCACCGTCGAACGCGGCTGAGTAGTACCCGGCACCAGGTAGGTTGGTGGTGGGCCACGCGCGTGTGTCGGCCGCGGGCGCGTGGTGAGCGAATCACCTCGTGGACGGACCAGGCCGTGAACACAGGAGTGTCGACAGCACTGTGACCGAGCCCCCCACCCCTCCGCCGTACGGGCAGCCACCGCAACAAGAGGCTCTGCCCGGTTGCTGGTGGCACCCGGCCAGGCAGACCGGCCTGCGTTGCGTCCGCTGCGATCGGCCCGCGTGCCCCGACTGTCTCCGGGAAGCGTCCGTGGGCTACCAGTGCATCGACTGCGTGTCCACGGCGCAGCAGCACCACCGGGCGCAGTCGGTGGCCTACCGCAAGGCCGGTTACGGCGCCCGTACGGTGGCGGGGGCCCGGGTGCCGCAGCGGCTCGTGGTCGTTCCCCTGCTCATCGCGATCAACGTCGTCGTGTACGCCCTCACGGCGTTCCAGGCGAGCGACGCGATGAACAACCACAACTCGCCGGTCTTCGCCGACGGCGTGCTGTGGCCGGAGGCCGTGGTCGTGCTCGACGAGTGGTGGCGGCTGCTGACGTCGGGGTTCCTGCACTACGGCCTGATCCACCTCGCCATGAACATGTTGGCGTTGTGGGTGCTCGGGCGTGATCTGGAGATGCTGCTCGGGCGGGTCCGGTTCGTGGCCCTGTACTTCCTGTCCATGTTCGCCGGGGGCGCTGCCGTGTTCGCCTTCGGCGCGGCCGACACCGGGACGGCGGGTGCGTCGGGCGCGATCTACGGGCTGATGGGCGCCATCCTCGTCGCGGTGCTGCGTCTGCGGCTCAACCCGACCACGGCGATCGGGATCATCGTGCTGAACGTGATCCTGAGCGTCTCGATCCCCAACATCTCCCTGTTGGGTCACCTCGGCGGTCTGGTCGCCGGGGCTCTCGCGATGGTGGCGATGGTGTACGCGCCGGAGAAGAACCGCGCCGCGTACCAGGCCGGTGCGCTGGCGATCGTCGCCGCGGCACTGGTCGGTCTGGTGATCTACCGGGACGCGCAGCTCACCGACCAGCTGTGTCTGGTCTATCCGGCGTTGTGCGGGGTCTGACGCAGTCGGACGAGCTCGTCGTACACGTCGTGCGGATCGGTTCCGAGTTCGATCCAGCCGAGCACGGTGAGGCGGTCGTCGGAATCGAGTTCGACGATCTGCGCCTCGCGGCCGTAGCGCCGGGCCGTGGTGAGTCGCACGGCGACGTCCGACCACCGCAGCGAGTGGGTGCGACCGAGCGTGCGCAGTCGGACGCCGGAGGCGTCGGCGGTGAGCCGCGGACGCACCACGGTGCCGTGCAGCGACAGCGCGGCGAACGCGGCGGTGACCACGCTCAGCAGCAGGGTCCCCGGGCGGTCGCCCGAGAGCGCGGTCCACGCGAGCGCGCAGGCCGCGGCCACTGTGAGAGCCCAGCCGACGCCGACGAGACCGGGTCGCGGAGCCCAGGCTCGGGCCGAGTTGTCCACAGGGTTGTCCACAGTGGGGATGAGTTACACCGCTGTGTTTTCGCCCCTCAGCGCCATCGCATGGTCATGAGCAGGCCGGTGATCATGAGGGCGAAGCCGATCGCGAAGTTCCAGTCTCCGAGTTCGGTCATGAAGTCGATCTTGTGGCCGGCCAGGTAGTTGACGACGAGCCAGGCAAGACCGAGCAGCATCAAGCCGAACATCACGACCTTGTAGACCGGATGCGACGGGCCCGCCGCGCGCACCTTGACAGGCGTGCGGCGATCGGTCGGCGGCGTGTACGCCGTCTTCTTGCGGACCTTGGACTTGGGCATCGGAGTCCTCGCGTGCTCTTTCGGCAGAATGATCGGCAGTGTGCGACTGCCACCTTCCCCACACGTTAACGTAATCGGGCAGGCGCCAGAACCGGGGAGCGAGCGCTGGTCAGCAGATCGTGATGACCGCGTGCCGCCCGCGCGAGAGGAGCTCGCTTGTCGAGGTACGAGGACCCGGAGACCCGCAAGTTCAACGCGCCCCCGCGCGGTCGGGTGCCCGACCCGCCCCGTGACGGGATGCCGCCCGCCGGGCGCCGCCGCGGCGAGCCGTATCCGCGACGTCCGCGTCCGCACGATCCGCACGATCGCGCACGCCAGGTGCCGCGGCGGCCCGTCGAGGATCCGATGCGGGGCACTCTGTCCGAACCCCCGCAGCCTCTCCGCGCTCCTCAACCACCTCAACCACCTCGGTCGGGGCGGCCGTCGCGCGTGTCCGGGCCCTCGCACCCCCGGCACGTCCCGCAACGCCCACGGCCGGGAGTACCTCCGGCGGAGGCGGCTGGGGACGGCATGGACGGCGTGGACCGCATGGATGCCCCGACCCGGCCCGTGCTGACACCGGCCGTGCGTCCTCCCCGGCGGCGCCCGGCCCCGCCACCCGAGCAGCCTCCCGCCGACGCGGAGGACGTGCGCCCCGACGAGGGGGAAACGCCGGAGGAAACGCCGGAGAACCCGGAGGAGTCGGCGCCGACACGGTCGGCGAAGTCAGCGAAGACGCGGAGGAAGGCGAAGTCGACCGCGGACGACGGTGGCGGCAAGGGTCGCGCGGCGGTGCGCGTCTTCGGCGAAGTGCTGATCACCCTCGGGCTCGTGATGCTGCTGTTCGTCGTCTACGAGCTGTGGGTCACCAACCTGATGTCCGAGGAACTCCAGCGCGAGGCCAGCGCCGAGTTGGACGAGCGCTGGTCGCAGGAACGGCAGATGCACGCCGATCCCATGGACGGGCAAGCGTTTGCGCGCATCTACATCCCGTCGTTCGGCGTCGACTGGAACTTCACGGTTCAGCAGGGCGTGGACGCCGCGACGCTGGAGGTCGGGCCGGGGCACTACAAGAAGTCGGCGATGCCCGGGCGGCCCGGCAACTTCGCCGTGGCCGGGCACCGCGTCGGCAAGGGCGCGCCGTTCAACGACCTGGATCTGCTCGGTTCGTGCGACGCGGTGGTGATCGAGACCGTCGACGAGTTCTTCGTCTACCGCGTGCTGCCGATGACCGACGAGGTGCAGGGTTGGGCGCAGGGCAAGGGCCAGGACCCGCGGTGTGAAGGCGTGCGCCCGCTCACCGAGATCGATCCGACGTACGAGGAGACGGTGGGCCGCCGCATCGTGCCGCCCACGCGAGGGGACGCCGTCGCCCCGGTGCCGTACCGGCCCGATTCGCAGCTGGCCGAGGAGGGCCAGGTGGAGCTGCTGACCCTCACCACGTGCCATCCGCGGTTCTCCGACCGCGAGCGCATGATCATTCACGGGGTGCTGACGCACGTGTACGAGAAGGAAGCGGGCGCCACCTACGAAGAGCTGTTGACGGAGATCGGGGAGGCGTGATGTACGGCTGGATCTGGCGACACCTGCCCGGGCCGCTGCCGGTACGGATCGGCCTCGCCGCGGGCCTCGTGCTCGGGGCCGTGGCGCTGCTGATGTTCGTCGTCTTCCCGTGGGCGGAGCCGTTGCTGCCGTTCAACGACGTCGCCGTGGAGGAGTGACCCCAGGCACGCGTGTCCGCCGTTCAGGGACGCGTGTTCGCCGTTCAGGGACGCGTGTTCGCACCTCGGCGTCGGGCGATGAGGGAGTCGATCCCGTCGAGCAGCAGGTCGAGGCTCGACCAGAAGTCCCCTTCGTCGATCCACGAGGAAACCTATCCGCGCCTCGCGCGCATCTCCCGCGGCCAGGTCTTCGCCGGAGGTGACCCGGCCTTCGTTGCGCGCGTAGCCGCTGAACGTCGTGCCGATGAGGATCTTCTCGTTGTCGTCGAGCGGCGTGTCGTCGAGCGCGGCCAGCAGGCGTTCGAGCCACAGGAGCCCCCGCGGACCGAGTGGTGGGCGCTCGGCGATGGACAGCAGCCACGGGCGGGCCACGAACAGGTCGACGTTGGCCCTGGCCCAGCGGGCGAGGTACTCGCGCCGGGACAGGCCGTCGGGGGAGGGAGGCTCGCCGGCCGCGGCGTCGAGCATCGCGAGCAGGAGCTCCTCCTTGCTGCCCACGTACCGGTAGAGCGACATCGGTGCCACGCCGAGCCGTGAGGCGATGTTGTTCATCGACACGGCAGCGAGACCGGCGGCATCGGCGATCTCCGTCGCGGCCTTGGTGATCCGGGCCAGGTCGAGGCTCGGTTTCGGTCCTCGGCGGGGCGCGGGTTCACGGCCCCACATCCGCGCGAGGACGCCGGGCAGCTCGGGGCGTGTGCTGTCCGCCATGGGTCTACCTGCTGCTGGGGCTGCCGATGTCGGACGGCACGGCCTGGACCGTGACGGCGTGGCTCGTCGGTGGCTGCGTGGTGGCCGTCCCGCTGGCCACNNACGCGCCCGAGTCGTAGGCTTGCCACATGCGTGTACTCGTCGTCGACAACTACGACAGCTTCGTCTACAACCTCGTGCAGTACCTCGCCCAGCTGGGCGCGGAGTGCACGGTGTGGCGCAACGACGTCGTGGACGTCGACGACGTGGTCCGCTTCGACGGGGTGCTCGTCTCGCCCGGCCCGGGGACGCCGGAGAAGGCCGGACGCAGCGTCGAGGTCGTGCGGCGGTGCGCGGACGAATCCGTGCCGGTGCTCGGCGTCTGCCTCGGCCACCAGGCCATCGGCGTCGCGTGGGGGGCGACGGTGGACCGCGCGCCCGAGCTCCTGCACGGCAAGACCAGCGAGGTGGAACATGACGGCGCCGGTGTCTTCGCGGGCCTGCCCAGTCCGTTCACCGCGACCCGGTACCACTCGCTGACGGTGCTGCCCGAGACCGTCCCGGACACCTTCGAGGTCACCGGACGGACCGCCTCGGGGATCGTGATGGGCATGCGACACCGGGAACTGCCCGTCGAGGGCGTGCAGTTCCATCCGGAATCCGTGCTCACCCAGGGCGGGCACCGGATGCTCGCCAACTGGATGGCCTCCGCCGGACATCCGGTCCGCGAGCAGCTCGTCGACGAGCTGGAGCAGGCCACCCGCGCGGTGCAGCACGCCGCCATGGC
>JACYYJ010080777.1_pt1 | contig 14999 bp, 16 predicted proteins | sample 8236861 | NCBI WGS metagenome assembly JACYYJ01 (sample SAMN14103086, study PRJNA606662) | landfill metagenome | isolation source: landfill solid waste | place: India:New Delhi, Okhla landfill site | collected 2017-11-05
TAGGACGTCGCGATGCATCATTCCGAATTAGCTCAGTTGGTAGAGCACACGACTGTTAATCGTGCTGTCGTCGGTTCGAGCCCGACATTCGGAGTAATTGCCGACTTAGCTCAGTTGGTAGAGCAACGGTATCGTAAACCGTAGGTCGAGGGTTCGAATCCCCCAGTCGGCATGCGTGTAGCTCCTATAAATCTTGTTATCAAGGTTTATAGGAGCTTTTTTGTATACCAAAATTTTTTAAGATTATCATGTATGCTTGCATAGGTGCTTTGCACTATGAGACCTTAGTATTAGGGAAAGTATCATGGGATTTTTTTATGTCATTAATCCATTTTTGCAGATTAAATTTGACAATTTATTGTATACTATCATATAAGAATTATAATTCAAAAAGAAGAATTGGGGAGACTTCAAATGAATAAAAAATACTTTGGCGTTATGACAGTCAACGTTACTGGGGTAGAATTGTTGATTGTTAATTTAAAAACACACAAGTCTCTTGAAAAAGTTGTAAAAGAAATTAATTTGGGTGATGATGTCTACCATCAACAACCAGTTAGATTTGAATCAGTTAATAAAATTGTTGAAGCACTAACTGGTTTTATACAGATACTACGTGATTATGGCGTTGAAAATTATCAATTATGGGGTAGTCAGGCTTTATCACAGGCGCTGAATGCTGACTTTATGGCGGATCAGTTTTTCTTACATACAGGTATTGAAGTTCGATGGCTATCAATGAGTGACGAAGCTTATTATCGTAATCAAAACATTTCTCTGGAACTTAAAAGAGATCATGAGGATAGTGAAGGTATTGCCTACCTGGTTGGTATTACCTCAGGAAATACATCCGTTACTCGTTTTGATAATGGTGACTTTGTAACATCGACTAATTTTGCAATAGGACCAATCAAAATTTCGGAAGATTTAGAAAGTTTACGACAATCTGCACCAAACTCTATTAGTGTCTTGAATGATTATATTGATAGCAAATTAAAGGATTTTGATATTGGTATTCTTGGTCATGTTGCTTCAGCAAAAGCAAATTCCCAAATTATTCTATTAGGGACATCACCGATTAAAAATTTAGTCACACAATACCTTAAGCAGGAGCAGAAACCAGCTTTTTCGATTGCGGTTTTTAATGATTTAGTTGATGACATGGTAGATGCTTCAGACCAGTACCTGATTAATCAGCTGCAGGTTAACGAAGATGCAGTACCATTGATATTGCCAGAATTATTATTGATTCGGCGGATTATTCAGTTAACTAGTGCTAGACAAATTAGTTTTTCAGACTCAGAAATTGTTGATGGTATTGTTAACGATGAAGAAGTTGCTCTCGGTTTTTCAAAACATGATTTTACCGATCAAATAATTACTATGGCTGTAAATTTAGCTGACCACTATGATGTTGAACCAATCCATCGTGAACTTGTTACTAAATTTGCGCGCCATTTATTTATTCAATTAAAACCACTCCATACATTGGGCAAACGAGAGTTGGTATTATTAGAAATTGCTGCTATTTTACACGATGTGGGTAATTATATTGGTGTCCATTCTCATTACTTGCATTCTGAATATATTATTAGACATTCGGATCTTATTGGTCTATCTAGTGAAGAATTGGAAATCGTGGCTGCAATTGCGAAGTATCATAGTTCAACTACGCCAAGTGAGGATTTGAGTCACTTTAGCCAAATTTCTGCAGATAATAGACGATTAATTTCAAAGCTAGCGGCAATTCTGCGTTTAGCAGATGCATTAGATGATGATCGCCAGCAAAAGATTAAGAAAATTTCAGTATCAATAAAAAGTAAAAGTGTCGTGATTTCAGCATACAGTAATGACAATTTGGCCTATGAAAATTGGATTTTTAATTCTAAAAGTCATTTCTTTCAAGAAACATATGGCCTAAAAGCAATATTGAAACAGAGGGGGGTTAAGTAATGACAGAAATTGATTATGAAGACCCACAATTTTACACTAACCGCGAGTTAAGCTGGTTAGATTTTAATGATCGGGTGCTTGAAGAGGCACGTAATAAGCATAATCCATTATTAGAACGACTCAAATTTTTGGGAATTACACAGAGTAATATGGATGAATTTGTGATGGTTCGGGTGGCCTCTTTAGCAAAGTTAGTTGAAGTCAAATGGGATGGCCATGATGCGTCAGGATTGTCAGCAGCTCAACAATTAAAGGCCGTTAATGATAAAGCCCATGAACAATTGGTCAAGCAATATACGACGTTGAATCGTATTTTGTTGCCAGCGATTAAGCAAGTGGGTATTAATCTATTACGAGTTGAAGAACTAAATGATGAACAGTTGCAATTCATAAAGAGTTATTTTCATGATGAACTGTATCCGGTTCTAACACCGATGGCAGATGATACATCTCGTCCTTTCCCATTTATTGGTAATGATACGATAAACTTATCATTACGCTTGAGTAAAAAGGGGCATGATAAGTCGTTATATGCGACACTGCAAGTACCAAGTATTTTTCCACGTGTTGTCAGACTACCAAAGGCAGAGAATGATTTTATCTTATTAGAAGATATCATTAAGAAATTTGTTGACCAATTATTTGTTAATTACGATATTCATGATGTATCTACTTTTCGAGTCATTCGTGATATGGATTTGGATGTGGCTGAAGAAGATACATCTGATTTATTGAAAGAAGTGCAACAGCAGTTAAAGTTGCGCGAACATGGAAAAGTTATTCGGTTAGAAGTTGAATCTGATATTAGTAAAAAGTTGCGGAAACGGCTGGTACGTGAATTAGGAACTGATGAAGATTCGGTTTATGAGGTGAATGGTCCGGTTGATCTAAACTTCTTAGGTAAACTATATAGCACAGTAACTGACAAAGACGAATTAAAGTATCCGCCATTTCAAGCCTACCAGGATACAGATCTCAATGATGAGCATAATATTTTCGAATCGATACAAGAACGAGACCGGTTAATGCAGCATCCATATGATAAATTTGATTCAGTGGTGGAATTTATTCGTCAAGCATCTATTGATAAAGGTGTGTTGGCAATTAAGATGACCCTATATCGAGTGTCAGGGAATTCACCAATTATTAAATATTTGGGTCGTGCGGCACAAAATGGTAAACAGGTGACTGTTTTGGTTGAGGTCAAAGCACGGTTTGATGAAGAAAATAACGTGCACTGGGCACGTCAACTTGAACGCATGGGATGTCATGTAATCTATGGGTTGGTTGGCTTAAAAACGCATTCTAAACTATCCTTAGTTGTACGGCGTGAAGAAAGTGGTATTCGACGATATGTTCATTTAGGGACCGGAAATTATAACGATAGTACAGCCCATTTCTATACGGATATTGGTTTGTTAACAGCAAATAATAATATTGGTGTCGATGTGACAAATATATTTAATATGTTATCTGGTTATTCTCGGCCACCATACTTTCATAAACTTCATATTTCGCCAAATGGTATTCGAGAATTTATTATTGATAAATTAGATCAGGCCATTCGTTATGCGCAATTCGGTCGGCCAGTACATGTTCAGATGAAGATGAATTCTTTGTCTGATCAGGAAATGATTGCTAAAATGTACGAAGCGTCGCATGCTGGTGTAAAAATTGATTTACTGATTAGAGGTATTTGTTGTTTGAAACCTGGTATTAAAGGCATTAGTGAGTCAATCAGTGTACATTCAATTGTCGGCCGCTTTTTGGAGCATAGTCGAATTTATATTTTTGATTTTGAAGGTGAAAAGCAAGTTTATTTATCGTCAGCTGATTTGATGACAAGAAACTTAAATCGACGGGTTGAACAACTGTTCCCAGTTGAACAACCTGATTTGGCACAACGTGTTTTATCAATTTACCATACATTATGGCATGATAATGTGAGAACACGGGTACTCGATGTCGAAGGCACATATAATCGGGTCGATCGTCGAGGTCGAGCTTCATTAGATGCGCAAGATTATTTTGCTGTGCAAGCAACACAGTGGGCAGAAAAACAACAGTTGGATTTACATAAGCAAAATCCAAACCAGTTTCAACCTATGATGAGTCCAGAAAATCAACATGATCCGTTTGGTGAGGAAAGATAATCGATATAATAGATAGAAAGGAAGTTTAATGGAAAACTTTGTAGTAATTGATTTGGGATCTAATTCAGTTCGAATGACAATTACCCGTATTAATGAAGATGGTACGCATGAAACAGTGACTCATATGAAGGAGTTTGTGCGTTTATCTGAAAATATGGGCGAAAAGAAAATTTTACAACCAGCAGCTATTGAACGAACAATGAAGGCTTTGCATTCATTCAAGGATATCTATAAAGAATTAGATAATGTGCGCATTAAGGCCGTTGCAACAGCCGCGGTACGTCAGGCATCAAATCAAAAAGCGTTTTTGAAACAAGTAAAGTCAGAGATTGGGATTAATCTAGAAGTTATTTCAGGTACGCAAGAGGCCTATTATGACTATATCGGGGTTACTGAAACTTTGCCAATTACCAATGCCATTCTAATTGATACGGGTGGGGCAAGTATTGAAATTGTGCTCGTTCACAATGGTAAAGTGACTAACCTAATTAGTATTCCAATCGGTTCTGTTACTATTTCTTCTGAATATGATTTAGGTAATCATGTCTCGGCTTCTGAATTATTTAAAGCGGTTATTTCAATTAATGAAATTTTCCAAAATATTTGGTGGTTAAAGAATGGTTTGAACCTGCCAATTATTGGTTTGGGCGGTAGCAATCGTACGCTTGCTAAGATTAACCGTCGTCGTGATCGACTGTTCAATATGGAAGAAGTTCATGGTTATCAAATTAAAGATACGCAAGTGAACAAAACATTTGAGGACATCATCAGTTTGGACTTTGAAGGACGTAAAGAGGTGCCTGGTATCAGTAAAGATCGTGCCGATATTATTGTTGGTGGTTTGATACCTGTTATTCTCTTAATGAATTATTTGGATTCTGAAAAAATTACTTTCTCAACGAGTGGATTAAGAGTTGGTATCTTGTATGAACGCCTGCACGATATCCTGCGAGAAAATGTTGCCAATCAATAGAAAATATTAATAACTAGTTTAGTCTAAACGTCTGAAATCTATAATTTCTTAGATTTCAGACGTTTTTTATGGGTCAAACAGATTGAAAATTCTTTGTTAATCATGTTTGTGTGAAAATGTTGACAAATTTGAGGTTTCAAGCTAATATTATTTTTTGTGAGTGACATACTTACATTATCGTGTCGTGATGACGGCACTGAGGTCACACCTGTTTCCATACCGAACACAGTAGTTAAGCTCAGTAGCGCCAAAAGTAGTTGGAGGATCGCCTCCTGCGAGGTTAGGACGTCGCGATGCATCATTCCGAATTAGCTCAGTTGGTAGAGCACACGACTGTTAATCGTGCTGTCGTCGGTTCGAGCCCGACATTCGGAGTTTAATGGCCATTCCAGGTGGATGGCTTTTTTTATACAATTATTTCGAGGGGGGCAAACAAATTGAAAATAAGAAGTGAAGAAGAAATACAACAATTAGTAGATGCCTTACATGAAGCACAAAAAGAAGCGGACAAATGGCGTACAGGTGCAGAAATTTATCAATCACAAGCGACTGAGTTACAAGAAACCATGCAGCTAATGGCGGAAGAAAATGAACGTTTACGTCAGGAAAACGAACAACTACATCAGGCCACAGATGGTCAAGGTAAATCAGTTGTGTTAAAACCTGTACAAAAACCTGAAATTTCTAGGCAAGAGTTGGCACATCATGAAATTATTGAAGATGCATTGATTAATAAAATACAGCAGTTAGAACAAAATTTAGCGAATAGATAAAAAAATAAGCCGAGACAATTTATCTGTCTCGGCTTATTTGCATTTAAAACTAATTAATGATGAATCGTTAGCCAACAGGTTGTAAGTTACGTAATGTGACATTAGGGTCTAAAATACCTGATGGGCCGGTAAGTTTGTAACGGAGATAACGGTCAACGTCCAAATTAAGTGCAGAATCCAACTGTTCTGTTGTATAATCTTTGATGTAGACAGGGCCCAGATCACTATCAATCGTAAGATTGAAGTCATCTGATAGATCGCTATCTTGGCAAAGGACTAAGTTGAAGGCCACATCAAAAGTGCATGTGGCAGCATCTGAAAATGGTCCAACACCATCGTCTAAGTCAAGTGCGATACGAGTATCTGTCGTTATTAAGGGTTTAATCCGCTTTTGTGCGGTGTTAGAAAATGTTAAATACATGTTATTGTCCCTCCTCATTTCTGCTCATTGTAGCACAGGTTCGGATGATAGTTAACAATTAGGAAGGAGTTCACGATGTTTCATTTAATTTGGGTACTTATTATTGGTGCAGTTATTGGTGCAATTGCAGGAGCTGTAACGAAAAACAGTGGTTCTATGGGTTGGATCGCAAATATTGTCGCTGGTTTAGTTGGTTCATGGTTAGGTGAGCTGGTACTAGGATCATGGGGACCAAATGTTGCCGGTATGGCGATTATTCCATCGATTATTGGTGCAGTTATTGTGGTTATTTTAGTTTCTTGGTTGCTTAGTCGAGCAAAATAGGTAATGAGAGAGGTGTATTGTGGTTAAACAAGGGCATTATGCAGGTGTCAGCACTAGTAAGAAAAGTCGTCAGCTGAAACAGCATGCTCAACGTCAAGCCAACGCCATGATTGACAGGTCAACAGTTGCTGACTTTTTGCAAGGTCGTTATGTTTTAACACAACGGGCAACATCTGCGCTAGTTGACGAAACCATGCAACGTTTTTTAGCAGAGTGGGCTGAACAGGGAGTTGAGACTTCTGAGGATGGATTGTGGGATATGGATAAGATCACGGTTCAAACGCTGGCGCAAATTGCCATTAAAGTGCCTTGGCAGTTTTATGCAATTATTATTGGTCAGTGGTCAAAATTTTCTCGCTTTATAAAAAAGGAAGTTCCCGCATTACCAACTAAACAGGCGGTTCGTTTGATGAACCAAGACGTGGATATTACCAGTGTCATTGGTCAACAATTAGCTGTTAATTGGTACCTCACACGTTTTTCAGGAACTAGCCAGTTGGCGACTGTAACGAATGGTAATATTCAAGAACTGGCAAAATCGTTTATCGATCAAGACGGAATTAGCTGGCAAAATGTTGCCGTTGTCTATTCCACAACACCATTTACAGTTGAGACAAGTAATCAGTCATTGCAACAGTGGCTACAGTCATTAACTGATTTAACTGTCGATCAATTATGAAATTAATCAAAAAAGACACTAGCACAACATAGGCTAGTGTCTTTTTTGTATAATGTAGTTGTATTATAAAATAATATAGAATACTATCACGATTATTCGCGACTATCTTCAATTGTGCCACGTATGCGCTCAACGACCGCTTGGGTCTTATCTCCTAGTTGCACACCAACCAGTGTGAACAGACTGTCCATAATAGTTAATTGTGCAATTAAAGATGACATTGATTCACTACGAATATTAACTTCCTCGGCTGCGCTAGCTAAAGTTAGTGAAGCAAGCTTGGCTAGTTCAGACTTGGGATGTCCGGTAATCGCAATAGTTTTAACGTTGTTTTCTTGAAGTTGTCTAGTAATATTCAATGTGCCATGATTACGACCAGAGTGCGAGATAACAACCGCAACATCTTGCTCCGTCATATGAACGGCCTGCATTAACTGTACGTCATAATCTGGATGTTGTTCAATGTGTAAGGGTGTCCTTAAAAATTTATGATAACCGTTTAAAGCGACGATTGATGAACCACCAATCCCAAATAGGCCAACATGATGAGCATTGATAAGCCAGTCAGTTGCTAGTTGCCAGTCCTCTGGTTTAATGAGATTGACAGTCGCTTCCAAAGCGTTTTCTGCACCACTAAAAACTTTTTGAACAATTTCGTTTTGGTCATCAGTCTGGTCGATTTCGCCGAAAAAACTATTTTCGGGAACGGGAAGGCTAGCCAAACTGAGTGAAAACTCACGAAATGATCCAAAACCAACGCGCTTAACAAACCGGGAAACGGTCGCGGTTGATAGGCCCACTGCATTGGCCATTTCTTGAATGGTTAATGAACGTACTTCGGTAGGGTTTTGTAAGATAAATGCAGCGATTTTATTATCTGATCCAGTCAGTTGGTCGCGCATTGATCGTATTCGTGCAAATCCTGATTGTGCCATAATTTCTCCTTCTATGCTCTAATTATGGCACAAAATGCCACAAACTCAAACAAAATGAAAAGATTTTACAATAAAAAGCTTGCAATATGAAAAACTTTTGCATTATAATAAGAGTGTAGAAAAAACAAAAGAAAAAAGGGGTACAGACATGAAGTTCGCAATGATCGGCCTTGGTAAGATGGGCTTGAACTTGGTAAAGAATGCTGTTGACAACGGTCATGAGGCTGTTGCTTATGATTTGAGTGCAGACTCAGTAAAGGAAGCTGACTCATATTCAGACGCTGTTACTGGTGTTACTGACTTAGATGATATGTTGGCAGCTTTGCCATCACCAAAAGTAGTGTGGGTAATGGTTCCAGCTGGTAAGCCAACTAACTCAACAATCGATACATTGATCGAAAAGATGGATGCTGGCGATATCATCATTGATGGTGGAAACTCAAACTACAAGGATAACTTGGAGCAAAACAAGCGTACAACTGCTGCAGGTATCAAGTTCTTTGATGCTGGTACTTCAGGTGGTATGTCAGGTGCTCGTAACGGTGGAAACTTCATGATCGGTGGAGACGACGCTGAAGCATGGAAGACTATCGAGCCTTTGTTTGAAGGTATTGCTGAAAAAGATGGTTACCTATACACTGGTGAATTAGGTTCAGGTCACTACTTGAAGATGGTTCACAACGGTATTGAGTATGGTATGATGCAATCTATTGCTGAAGGTTTCGAAGTTTTGGAAGCCTCACAATACGATTACGACTACGAAGCCGTTGCTAAGTTGTGGAACCACGGATCAGTTATCCGTTCATGGTTGATGGAATTGGCTGAAGAGCAATTCTCAAATGATCCTAAGTTGGACAAGATTTCAGGTGTTATGCACTCATCTGGTGAAGGTAAGTGGACTATTGAAGAGTCATTAGACTTGCAAGTACCAGCACCTGTTATTGCTTTGTCATTGATGATGCGTTACCGTTCATTGCAAGAAGATACGTTTACTGGTAAAGTCGTATCAGCATTGCGTAACGGATTCGGTGGACATGCTATGGACGCTGCAAAGTAATTTTTACCTTGCTAGACCTATAAAATATTTTTGATTGTGAAAGTGGAGACTGGGACATGAATAATGTGCCGGTCTCTTTTTTTGCTGTACTAGCGTATAATAGTAGTATTAACCTAGAGGAGTTATCATGAAATATACACTAACAATTGATGTATCTTTGTTGTCAGTTAAAACGACATTGATTGATGAAAATAATGCACAGCGTCAACATGAACTGCCATTGGCAACGACTGATGCAGAACGTGCAACGATTACACCAGACCAAATTTATAACCAGACGCTTGCAGCCATTAAAGAGGCCAATAAGCTGTTGTTAGATAGCCCAGCTGCCAAAATTGAAGAGATTATTTTTTCAGAAATTTCTCTTGATGGTTTAATGCCACTAGATAAGAACTTTGAACCATTAATGCCGGTTATTTACGGTCAAGATACGCAAAAATATGTTGATGCTTTGACGATGAATGGCGTCACTGGTCAACTACAACGTAAAATGGGCTTATCGTTGTTGGATAGGACGCCTTTTGTCTTAATTTTATGGTTAAAAAACGAACAACCAGATATCTATGAGAAAGCTGTGCATTACATGAGTTTGCAAAGCTACATTATTTACCGTTTATTTGGTAAAAATATTATTTCGCGGGCTTATGCTGCACGAACAGGATTATATGACTTAGTAACTGATGAATGGGACACACAAGCATTGGCGCTATCTGGCTTGACGACAACAGCCTTACCTGAAGTGATTGATTTTTCTGATCAGACGTTTACTATTTCTGATGAAGTTGCGACCCGAACAGGGATTAGCGTTCTTACAACATTTCACCTTAAATAAAGTATGCTATAATAATTAATGTTATCGGGGATGCAGTTGGCCAAGGGGTGATGTCCTAGGGCCGCCTTTATGGAAGGTGCAATGCCTTGCTGTCCGATAATGGTTTTGTTGAGGTTGTGAAGGAGCCTCAACAAGGCAGAAGGTGTTCTGAGAAGGGATTCTTAGAACAAAAGGGGATTGTTAATGGGGTGGTGCCCGTTAACATGATATGGTGAAAACGTATAAGCGGTACGTGGTGGTCCGCTTATACACAAAGAGGCCTGCACTCATTTAGTGAGAGAGGCCTCTTTTTCTTTTACGCTTAATTGTTCAATTCTATAAAAATTATGCTATAATCGGTTTATCGTGTATGACAATTAGTAGAAGAATTGGTGGACATTCAGAGAATTAGTGGTGGCTGTGAACTAATCAAACCAATTAACGAATTACAGTCAGCAAAACGCATGAACGAAGTCCTCACGCTACGAGGTTATAAGTGGTCACAATAGGTGGCAATTTAGGTGGTACCGCGTTTAACAGCGCCCTAATCAAGGTTAAATTCTTGGTTAGGGTGCTTTTTATTTTAATCAAGAATTTCAATGATTCATACATAAACAAGTTGGAGGAACGATAAATGGCAGCAGATATTTTAAATGAATTAGCTTGGCGTGGAGCCATTAACCAAGTCACTGATGAAGATGGTTTACGTGACCTAGTTAGCAAGGAATCAATCGGACTTTACGTAGGTATTGATCCAACTGGTGATTCGATGCATATTGGTCACTTAATTCCCTTTATGATTCTAAAGAGATTCCAACTAGTTGGTCATCATCCTGTTATCGTTGTCGGTGGTGGAACTGGAACGATTGGTGATCCTTCTGGAAAGAAATCTGAGCGTAAATTATTATCACAAGAAGATGTGGCAGCTAACGTGGAGAAAATCCGTGCACAGATGGTCAAGCTATTTGGTGAGAACGAGTTTACAATCGTTAACAATTACGACTGGTTGGGCCAAATTTCACTGCTAGGTATGCTTCGTGACTACGGAAAACTATTCTCTATAAACAGTATGTTGGCGAAAGATGTGGTCGCTTCTCGTTTGGATGCTGGTATTTCATTTACTGAGTTTACTTACCAAATTTTGCAAGCGATTGATTTCTACCAACTATACAAGCGTGAGCATGTGCGCTTACAAATTGGTGGTTCTGATCAATGGGGAAATATTACCAACGGTGTTGATTTGATCCACAAACTTATCGATAGTGAAGCACCTGCATTTGGATTGACCGTACCATTGTTGTTGAAGGCCGACGGTACAAAGTTTGGTAAGACTGAAGGTGGTGCTGTATGGTTGGATCCTGCTAAGACGACACCATTTGAGTTCTACCAATTCTGGTTGAATACAGCTGATGCTGATGTTGAAAAAATGTTAAAGTACTTCACATTTATCTCACAGGATGAAATTTCTGAATTAGTCGCAGAACTTTCTGAAAATGCATCTGCACGTCATGCACAACGTCGTCTAGCCCAAGAGGTCACGACATTTGTCCATGGTGAAGAGGCTATGCATACAGCAGAAGTCATGACAAATGTTTTGTTTGGTAATGCTGATGTTGCATCATTGTCAACGGATGAGGTTGCTGTATTAGCTGGAAATGTACCAACATTTGAAATCGCAGCTGATGAAATTGGCTTGCTTGATTTGGTTGTTGCGGCCGGATTAGAAAAGTCAAAGACAGCTGCTCGTCGTTCAGTTAAAGATGGTGCTGTTCGTATCAATGGTGTGCAAATTAAAGACGAAGATGCTGTCATTAATCCTGCTGACAAGTACGACGGTAAGTACGTCATTGTTAAACGAGGCAAGAAGAAGTGGGCTGTTGCAGTCGTTAAGTAAAGCAAGAGTGAGACAAACCACGTTACATTGAGGACTCAGTCTTTGGGAACACGTTTAAGCAAGAACGAGACAAAAGACGTTTATACCGAAAAGTTATAATTAACATATGCTAAGTAAAAACGGGTGGAACATAAATATTGTTCCACCCGTTTTATTATTTTCTAAATTAATCCTTGTGCCGTCATCGCTTCGGCAACTTTTTCAAATCCAGCAATATTAGCGCCAGCTTGATAATCTTTATCTAAGTGATACTTTTTATCGGCTGCTTCTGATTGTGCGAAAATATCTTCCATAATTTCCTTGAGATAGTTATCAACTTTCTCAAATGTCCATGATAAGCGTTCGCTGTTTTGGCTCATTTCAAGTGCTGAAACGGCAACACCACCAGCATTGGCAGCCTTACCAGGACCATATAAAATACCATTTTCTTGGTAAACGTTAATAGCGGCAGCATTACTTGGCATATTGGCACCTTCGCAAATATATTTTGCACCATCGCGAGCAATTATTTCAGCTTGTTTTTGGTCAATTTCATTTTGCGTAGCGCAAGGCAAAGCAACATCGTATTTAATATCTAGGTCCCAAACTGAACCTTCACGGTATTCGGCTGTTGATACCCGTTTTGCATATTCTGAGATACGACCGCGTTCAACTTCTTTGATTTGTTTAACAATTTTATAGTCAATGCCATGTGGATCATAAATATAACCATTTGAGTCAGAAACAGTCACCACTTTAGCACCCAGTTCTTCGGCTTTTTGTGTGGCGTAGATCGCAACATTTCCGGCACCAGAGATTTTAATGGTCTTACCAGCGAGTGAATCACCTTGGGCTTTAATCATAGCATTTGTGTAATATAGCAAACCAAATCCGGTTGCTTCAGTACGGGCAAGACTACCACCAAATGTTAAGCCTTTACCTGTTAACACGCCGTTTTGATAGCCTTGGAGGCGCTTATAGGCACCAAATAGATAGCCAATTTCACGAGCACCTACGCCGATATCACCAGCTGGAATATCTAAGTCTGGGCCGATATGGCGTTGTAATTCAGTCATAAAGCTTTGACAGAAACGCATCACTTCAGCATCTGACTTACCTTTAGGATCAAAATCACTACCACCTTTAGCACCACCAATGGGTAGTCCGGTTAAGCTATTCTTTAAAATTTGTTCAAAACCTAAGAATTTAACAATACTCAAGTTTACAGTTGGGTGTAGACGTAAGCCACCTTTGTATGGGCCAATTGCAGAATTGAATTGTACTCGGAAACCACGATTGACATGGAACTTACCATCATCAGATTCCCATGGTACACGGAACTGAATGACACGCTCTGGCTCAACCAAACGTGCTAGAAGGTTATCATCCACATACTGAGGATTTGCTGTCAGAGTTGGTTCTAAACTATCTAAAACAGCAAATACTGCTTCCTGAAATTCAGTTTCATTAGGATCGCGACGTTGAATGTCGTTTTTTATAGTGTTAATATATTCTTTCACATTACTCACAAGGATGCCTACTTTCTTTGCTGGACTTAGACGTTTGTTACTTTAAATAATATAAATTTATTATTAAGTAACATGATAGCAGATTTTAATTAGATATTTCTATGTTTAATTAAAAAAATGCCATGAACGATTCGTTAATAAGATTACCTATGTTTCATGAACAGCTTGTGATTACTGTTGTTAATTGCACAATATTTTATAAATGGTCTATATTTACAGGTAAAATGAACTAAATAAAAGATTGTTAAAATAAAATGAGAGAAAAGTGTTGACATTCAAATTTTTAGGTGCATAATATAAAACATCAAATAAAAACGGAGATAAAAACGATGACAAAAACCATGATGAACAACACAAACAATGCGTTATTACGCGGCTTAATTTTAGATTTGATTATTATCAACTAAAAGGGTCGTGCAATTTGTGTCGGCCTTATAAGGGCCGACTAGTTTATCACTGGATTGTTATTCGTGAACCGCTAGTTAGGATTTTTCCAACTAGCGGTTTTTTGTATCTTCAGTCCCAAAAGAAAAAGGAGTAGGGTTATGACGCAAGGACAAGAACAAGAAAAGAAGTTGACGACAAAGGATTATGTTTTCCTTGTTTCACAAGGGGTTTCAAATACTGTGTTGGTATTTCTAGGAATTGGTTTGCTAGTTAATACGGTTGGAACCACCATTCATTGGGATGCGTTGGTACAAGTTGGTGATATCGCTCAAAAATTGTTGGCACCCGCTTTGGGGATGGCTATTGCTGTGATGATGCGGACATCAACGCTGGTAATTGGCTCAACGATGATTGCTTCAACGGTTGGTGCTAATAGTATTTACTTTACATCTGATGTGGCTGCTCACACGTCGACAGCCACTGGCTGGATCGCCGCTCAAGAAGCTGGTTCGCAAATTATGACGGCCGGTCAACCAGTATCAGCTGTTTTGGCAGGTATTATTGCAGCTATGTTGGGTAAGTGGATGACTGGTAAGACGCCGTTGGATATGGTTTTGGTACCATTTGCGGTGACTATGGTTGGTTCAATTGCTGGTTTGGGCTTGGCATCGGTCACAACACCAGCGCTAAACTGGGTCAGTGGTGCGCTAGGACACACGATGCAAGTTAATCCAGTGCTTGGTTCATTGGTTGTTTCACTTTCTTGGTTTGTTTTCTTGATGACACCGGCTTCATCAGCTGCTTTGGCCATCGCCGTTCAGTTGGATCCAATGTCATCGGGAGCTGCCTTGATTNNACAACAGTTGCCTTCGTCTCATTCACAGCGATGTCATTTAATCAAAATACAATTGGTGGTAACATCGCCCAAGGTTTGGTTACACCTAAGGTACAATTCGCTAATTTGCTAAAGCGTCCGATCCTAGCAGTGGGACCAGCTGCTATTTCAATTGTTACCGCAGTTATTGCCGATGTTGGCTTTGACTTTAAAGTACCATACGCCCTAGCTGGTTTGGGACTAAACTCATTGATTGCACCACTATGGTTGGCTGCTCACAACATGGCAGGTTTGAT
>JACYYJ010041231.1_pt3 | contig 14947 bp, 11 predicted proteins | sample 8236861 | NCBI WGS metagenome assembly JACYYJ01 (sample SAMN14103086, study PRJNA606662) | landfill metagenome | isolation source: landfill solid waste | place: India:New Delhi, Okhla landfill site | collected 2017-11-05
CTCAGCCGCGCGACCGTGCGGTTGCGTCCCACGAAGAGCAGCCGCCGGCCCAGCGTCGTGTAGCTGAAGACGTACCAGAGCACCGCCGCCAGCAGCAACGCGTAGAAGAACACCAGCGAGACGCCGAGGAGCTTGGTCGTGATCACCGCGTCGACGAGCGACTGCGAGACCCCGGTCACGGTCGCCGAGTCGCTGATCCAGAGGATCACGCCCGTCAGCACCGTGCCGGACCCGAGCGTCGCGATCAGCGAGTCCACGCCGAGGTAGACGATGAAGAACCCGTTGGCGAGCCCGACGACGACGGCGAGCGCGATCGAGACCGCGATCGCCAGCGCCAACGGCCATCCGTGCTGGCCGTTGAGGAGCGCCAGCGACATCCCCGACAGCCCCATCATCGAGCCGATCGACAGGTCGTAGTCGCCCGCCAGCAGCGGCGCGATCAGTCCGAGCGTCAGGACGACGAGGACCGACTCGGATCCGAAGATCGTCTGGAAGTTCGCCGCCGTCAGGAACGTGTCGGGCTTCGCCAGCGCGAAGATCGCGATGACGAGCAGCCACGCGACGATCAGGGCGACGCGCTCGCCGTCCTTCCCCCGCAGGCGGAACCGCGGCGCGGGTCGGGTCTCGGCGGCCGTGTCCACCGTGTTGGAGCTCATGGAGTCGTGCCTCGATCGGAGATGGAGTAACAGGCGTCGGTGATCCGCTCCTGCGTCACGTCGCGACCCCGTAGCGTCTGGGCCACGCGACCGTTCCGGACGACCGCGACCTCGCTGCAGACGGCAGCGAGCTGCTCGTGGTCCGAGCTGGCGATCAGCACCGCGCAGTCGTGCTCGAGCGCGACGGTCCGCAGGTGCTCGAAGATCTCCTCGCGCGCGCCGACGTCGACGCCCTGGGTCGGCTCGTGGAGCAGCAGCAGGCGGGGCTCGGTCAGCACCCACTTGGCCAGCAGGACCTTCTGCTGGTTCCCGCCGCTGAGGTTGGCGTAGGTCAGCCGCGGATCGCGTGGCCGCACGTCGTAGTCCTCCGCGATCCGCTTGGCGTCGCGGACCATGCGCCGGCGCGACAGCACCGGACCGCGCCGGTAACGGGACAGGATCTGCAGCGTCAGGTTGTCGACCACCGGCAGCGAGCCGACGGCGCCGGTCCGCTGGCGATCGGCCGGGATCAGCGCCATGCCGAGCCCGACGGCGCGGGCCGGCGACATCGCGGGCAACCGGTGGATCTCGCCGTCGATCTCCAGGGTGCCCGCCGTCGCGTTCGCGCCGCCGAACAGGAGGTAGGGGATGTCGTCGAACCCGGCGCCCGGCAGGCCGGTCAGTCCGGTGATCGCCCCGCGGCGAACGTCGAGCGACGCGTCCCGCGCGCCGCGTCCCGCCAGACCGCGAACCGCGAAGACCGGGCGATCGGCGTCGACCGGCGGCGCCTCGTCGGCGACGCGAGCGCCGAGCTGGCGCCCGAGGATCAGCGAGACGAGCTGGTCGGCCGACGTCTCGCTCGTCGTGACGACGCCCGCCGGCCGACCGTCGCGCATCACCGTGATCCGGTCGGTGTGGTCGATCACCTCGTCGGTGTCGTGCGAGACGAAGATCAGGCCGAGACCGGCGTCGGCGACCGACCGCATCAGATCGAACAGGCGCTGGCGCTCGTGCCCGGGCAGGTAGACCGTCGGCTCGTCGAGCACGAGCACGCCGCCGGCAGCGCCTTCGGCGACGGCGGTGCGAACGCTCGCCGCCGCGCGCGCGATCGCGATCAGCGCGCGGTCGGCCGGTCGCAGCTCGGCGATCGTCGCGTCGAGCGGGTAGTCCAGGTCGAACGCCGCGAGCACGCCGCGAGCCGTTCGTCGCTGCTCGCGCCACGAGATCCGCCACCGCGGCGCCCGTGCGATCTCGTCGAGCATGATGTTCTCGAGCACGCTGACGTCGGCGATCAGGCCGAGGTCCTGGTGGACGAAGGCCAGCCCCAGGCGCGCGGCCTCGCCCGGCTTGAGCGGCAGCTCGGTGACGGTGTCGCCGATCCGCAGTGGGACCGCCTGATCCGGAGCGTGGAAGCCGGCGAGCAGCTTGATCAACGTCGACTTCCCCGAGCCGTTCTCGCCGACCAGGCCGTGGACCTCGCCCGGCGCGACGGTCAGGCGCGCGTCGCGCAGCGCGCGGACCCCGGCGAAGGTCTTCGACAGGCCCGCGACCTCGAGCGCCGGAGCGGCGCTCGATGCCGGGGTCGACGTCGTCTCCATGATCTCGTCGGCGGACGCGACGCGAGCCATCACTCGAGCCCCCAGAGCTCCCGGAAGCCGTCCTGGTACTCGGCAGGATCGCCGTAGCCCTCGAGCTGCGAGACCGGGGTGCCGGCGTCGGCGATATTCGTCTCGTCGAACAGGCGGATCGGCGTCTTGGCCTGGTTCGGCTCCTCCCCGGCCAGCACGCGAAGCGCCTGGTCGATGTTGTGCCAGCCGAGCCACTCGAACGGCTCGCCGACGTTGGAGATCACCGACTGTCCGTCCGCGAGCATCTGCAGGACCGGGGCGCTGCCGTTGTAGGCCACGATCTTGACGTCGTCGTCCCGGCCCGCCGAGAGGATCGCCTGGCGGGCGTAGATCGCCCCCTGGTCGAAGTTCGGCGCGATGAAGTTGATCGTCGGGTCGCGCGTCAGCCGCGACTGGAGCTCGCCGGATGCCTTCTTCGACCACTCCGCGAACGGCAGCGTGACGCTCTCCGCCTTGCACGTGTCGGGGCAGTGCTCGTCGAGCTCGCGCTTGAACGTCTCGACGATCCCCGCGGCGGTCGGTTGGACGTCCGACGCCTCGAGCAGGATCGCGTTGACGTCGCAGTCCGACTGGACCATCGCGTACGCCGCCGTCAGCTCGCCCGAGCCGAGGTAGTGGTTGGCCGGCACGATCGCATCGAGCGTCGGGAACTCCTCGAGGAACGTGTCGATCTCGCTGGCGTCGAAGCGGTGCGTGCTGATGACCTTGATGCCCGCCTTCTCGGCGGCGGCCAGCTGCGGGCCTAGCGCCTTCGGGTCCGGGCCGCCCTCCAGGATGATCAGATCCGCCCGCTGGGAGATCGCCTGGTTCATGCCGGCGACCCAGTCCTTGGGCTGCCCCTCGTTGTTGTACTGGACCAGTTGCACGCCGGCCGCCTTCGCCGCCTGCGCCTGGGCCTTGTCCACCAGCTGGTTGAACGTGTCGGTGCTGGCCAGCGGGATGTTGAAGATCTTCTTGCCGGCCGCCTTCGACGCGTCGAACGCGGGGCCGGGCGGCGTGAACTCCGGGATCGCCTCGTACTTCTCGAGCTTCGCCTGCAGGCGCTCCTTCACGCCCGGCGGGCAGGCGCCGTCGCCGCCGCCGGCCGCGCTCGCGGACGTCGTGGCCGTGCCGCCGGACGTATCCGACTCACTGCCGCAGCCCGCGGCCGCCAGCCCCAGAGCCAAGCAGGCACCAGCGACCGCCCAGAACGGTGTGCGCATCTCTCTCTCCCCGTGATTGCTCTCGTTGACTGCTACCGCGACGCCGTGCGTCCGGCCAGGTACCGCGACGCGGCCCCGCGGCCATCCGCCATGCGGCGGCGAGCGGCTGCGGTCATCCGTCCCTCGTCCCAGATCTCCGCCGATTCCGAGAGACCGACCCGCACCGCCTCGACCCACGGCAGCGCCGCGAGCCGCTCCTCGATGACCTGCTCGAAGTGCCCGACGTACAGGCAGTGCGGCGACGTGAGCAGCAGCTCGACGTGCACGTGGCCGCCGTCGACGGTCACGGCCTCGACGATCCCCAGATCGACGATCCCGACCGGGACGCGCGCCGCGACGCTGCACGGGTCGAAGACCCGGTTGAGCAGCCTCCGTACCTCGTCCTGGCGATCGGCGCTCATAGCGCGCTCCACGGCTCGGCGAGCCCGCGTTCGCGCTTCTCGCGCTCCAGGCCGTCGGCTTCGACCCGCGCGCGCAAGCCGGCGACGTCGAGGCCGTGCACCCGCGCGAAGTTCCCGCCCAGGATCGCCTGCTTGTCGTCCGGGGTCAGCGCGGGATAGCCCCACTTCTCGACCATCTCCTCGGGCATCTCGAACGCCCCGAAGGCCTCGAGCACCGGCCGGGGATGGCTGAAGGTGCAGCCGGTGCCCCAGAAGATCTTCCCGCTCCCGCCGCCCAGCATCATCTCGCCGAGGATGTGGGCGAACTTGTGGGGATGCCGCGGCAGCAGCTGGCAGGTGACCTCGAGGTTGACGTAGACGTTGTCGAACCGCGACAGCTGCATCGACATCTCGTCGAGGAACGCGTACCCGCCGTGGACGACCTCGAAGGTCAGCTCCGGGAAGTCCCGTGCGACGTGATCGAGGTCGCCCATCCGGAACGGATCGGTCGGAGCGATGCCGAGCGGCACCGCCTTGTGGACCGCGACGACCTTGACGCCGAGATCGACGCACCGCTGGAGCAGCGGATAGACGAGCTGCTCGTCGGCCAGCGAGTAGCTGGCCATCTTGCCGTCGACGAGATCGACCGGGTAGAGCTTGACCCCGACGATGCCGTGCTCCTCGACCTGCCGCTCGACGTCCTCGGCGGCCGCCGGACCGTCCATCGGACTCGCTGCGCCGTAGAGCAGGACCCGGTGCGGGTACCGCTCGCGGATCGCGACCCCGGCCGCGATCGGCGAGAAGTCCTCGAAGATGCCCTGCATCGGCAGCGTGTGGTAGCACGCGATGTCGGTCTGGCTCTCGGCGAAGAGCGCCGAGCAGAGCGCGTCGGCCGACATCTTCTGGAAGTACCGCTCCTCGTCGAGGCGGTACGGATCCGGAATCAGGTCGCGCTGCCACTTGTAGTTCCCGGCCACCACGCCGGCGGCGTAGCGGTTGCGGTTGCGGCTTTCGTCGCTCGAGTCGAACGCGTGCGTCACCGCGTCGATCACGAGCATGTCGTCCAGTGCCATGGGGCGACTATGCCGCGGAGATCACCGCCCGACGCCGACAATTCTACGGTGCGGAACGGGGAGCCGACTCGGCCGCCCGCGACGCTCTGGAGGCCCGCTGCGCCCCCGTTCCGCGCTACGGAAAAGCGCTCGGAGCTCCTCCGCGACCGGCGGCGGATCTGGCACGCTCGCGCCGAGACGAACCGCAACCCCGAGCAGGAGAGCCGCATGACGAACCTGGGTGTCTACTTCCAGGACGACTACCCGCTGAACGAGACGATCGAGCTCGTCCGACTCGCCGAACGCCAGGGCTTCACCAGCGCGTGGCAGTCCGAGACGCGCCTCGCCCGTGAATCGACCGTTCCGCTGGCGGCGTTCCTCGCGCGCACGGAACGGATCCGGGTCGGCACCGGCGTGCTCAACAACTGGACCCGGAACCCGGCCACCCTGGCGTGCACCTTCTCGACGCTCGACGAGCTCGGACCGGGGCGCGCGATGCTCGGCATCGGCGCGTGGTACGAGCCGCTCGCCGGCAACGTCGGGGTCGACCGGCGTCGTCCGGTGCGCGCGATGCGCGAGACCGTGACGGCCGTCCGCCGCCTGTTGCAGGGCGAGACGGTGACCATCGACGGCGAGTTCGTACGGCTCCGCGACGTCGCGCTCGACTGGTCCGGCGCGGCCGCGCGCCCCCGCGACGTGCCGATCCTGATCGGCGCGACCGGGCCCCGGATGCTCGAGCTCGCCGGCGAGATCGGGGACGGCGTGCTGCTCAACTACCTGGTACCCCCGGTCTACAACGACGACGCGCTGGAACGGATCGCCGTCGGCGCCGAGCGCGCCGGCCGGTCGCTCGACCGGATCGAGCGCCCGCAGCTGATCCTGTGCGCCGTCGACGACGACCGCGACGTCGCGCTGATGCACGCCAAGCGCATGGTCGCCTACTACCTGCGTCAGGCGCCCCACGTGGCGGAGATGTCCCGCGCACCCGCCGAGCTGGTCGACGCGCTGGTGGCCGCGACCAGCTGGCCGTTCGCCCCGGGCGACCTCGAGCGGGCGGCCGCGCTGCTGCCGGACGACTTCGTCCAGGGCATCACGGCCGCGGGAACGCCGGACGACGCCCGGGCCGCCGTCGACCGGTACGTCGCCCACGGCGCCACCCACCCGGTGCTCTACCTGCTCGGCGACGCGCGACGCGCGATCGACGCCTTCGCCCGCCCGGCCTGACCGCCTGACGTCATCCCCGCGCCCGCTCGACGCCGACCCGGCGAGCGGGCGCCGGCGGCGTCACGCCCGGTCGTCGAGCGCCATCGTGATCCCCAGCGCGAGGAACCGCGAGAAGAACCGGGTCATCTGCAGGTTGCCGGCCATGAACCACAGGCCGGGATGGCCCGACGGCCGCCAGGCTCCCCGCAGCTCGCCTTCCTCGTCGAGGCCCCAGACGGGACCGGTGCGGTCGACGCTCGGGCCGAGGATCCGGCGCGCGGTCTCGCGCAGGTCGGCGAATCCCGTGGCCAGCACGACGACGTCGGCGTCGATCGTCCGGCCGTCGGTCAGCCGCACGGCGTGCTCGGCGAAGCCCTCGACCCCGACCCCCTGGACCAGCCCGATCCGCCCGTCCGCGATCAGCTGCGAGCACCCGACGTCGATGTAGTACCCACCCTCGCCGCGCAGCGACATGATGAACAGCCCGCTCTCGTCCTCGCCGAAGTAGAGCCGGAATCCGCGGGCCTCGAGCTGCTCGAGCAGCGCGCGGTCGCCGTGGCGCATCGCGGCGGTCGCCCGCTGGTGCCGCTCGGCGAGCAGGTCGAACGGGAAGACGGCGAACAGCAGGTCAGCGTCCTCGGTCGGCGGCGCCGACTCGTCGAAGAGGCCGGCGTAGACCGTATTGACCCACTGGTCGCTGGAGACGACGTAGCTGGCGGACCGCTGGACCATCGTCACGTCGGCGCCGTGGTTGTGCAGATCGTGCGCGATGTCGTGGCCGCTGTTCCCGGCGCCCACGACGACCGCGCGACGACCGGCGAAGGCCCGCCCGTTGCGGTACGCGCTCGAGTGCAGGACCGTGCCGGCGAACGCCTCCCGTCCGGGCAACGACGGCTCGCTCGCCTCACCGTTCGTTCCCGTCGCGACCACCACGTGCCGCGGCGTCAGCTGCTCGCACGTGCCGTCGGCCCGGCGCACGCCGAGCGTCCAGCGGCCCGTCACGTCGTCGTAGGCGGACGCCTCGATCTCGGCGCCGGTCCAGACGTCGAGCTCCATCGCCGACGCGTAGCCCTCGAGCCAATCCGCGAGCTTGTCCTTCGGCGTGAAGACCGGCCAGGTCGACGGGAACGGCAGGTACGGCAGATGGTCGTACCAGACCGGGTCGTGGAGCACGAGCGCGTCGTAGCGTCGGCGCCAGTTGTCGCCGACCCGCTCGTTCCGCTCCAGCACGACCGCCCGCACCCCCTGCTGCTTGAGGCGCGCGGCGACCGCGAGGCCGCCCTGTCCCGCGCCGACGATCACGACCTCGGCCTCGCGTCCCGCGTCGGCCTGCTGCCGCCGCCGCGCCTGCAGCCAGTTCGGACCACGGTCCTCGCCGTGCTCGACGCCGCGGGGGCGCCGGGGTCCGACCCGTTCCTCGTGCCCGTGCAGCTCCTGCAGGGTGAGGAGGACGTTCTCCGCGCGCCACTCGCCGTCCTGCTCCCGGCGCAGGCGCAGCACGCCGCGCCCCGTTCCTCGCACGGTCCGCAGCGCGATGCCGAACTGGACCACGTCGCCGTCCTCCTCGACGACGCACGTAGGACCGATCCGTCCGTCGAGGCCCACGATGCGCAGCCCCGACTCCGGCAGCCGCCCGAGCACCCATTCGAGGACCTCGTCGCGCCCGCGCTTGGTACGCAGATCGCCCGTCGAGACGAGGAGATCGCGCCACCACACGCCCTCCGCGAGCGACGCCGCCAGCGCCGTCCGGTCGGAGCGCGCGATCGCGTCGGCAAACCGCTCGAGGAACGCGGACGCGAGCGCGGTGTCGTCGGTCGGGTCACGGATCGAGGCTGAGGCAGGCATACGGGCCGACCGTACCCCGCCACGGTCCGTCGCCGGACGCGGTTTCCGATCCTCGGAACCCGACCCGGAGCAGCGACGGCGACGGCTTACGCCCTACAGCCCATGTGCGTTCCGGCGTCGGCCAGGACCTCGCCGAGGCGATCGACGATCTCGTCGAGGAGCCCGGCGTCGGAGATCAACGGCGGCGCGATCTGCAGCACGCTGTCCCCGCGGTCGTCCGCGCGGGCGATCAGGCCCGCGTCGAGCAGGCGCCCGGGCAGGAACCCCCGCAGCAGCCGGTCGCGCTGCGCGCGGTCGAACCGCGCGTCGTGCTCGTCGGCGACCAGCTCGACGGCCCAGAAGAAGCCCCGACCCCGGACGTCCCCGACGATCGGGAGCGCCCGCAGCTCGTTCATCCGCGCTTCCAGGTGCGCCTCGTGCCCGCGGACGTTCTCGAGCACGCCGTCGCGCTCGAAGATCTCGATGTTCCGCAACCCGACGGCCGCCATCGCCGGATGCCCGCCGAACGTGATCCCGTGGCGCAGCACCGTGCCCGGCCGCATCAGCGCCTCCCCGACCCGGCGGGTGACGAAGGTCGCGCCCCCCGGGACGTAGGCCGACGTGAGGCCCTTCGCCGTCGTCACCATGTCCGGAACCACGCCCTCGTGCTCGATCCCCAGCCAGTTGCCCATCCGGCCGAAGCCGCAGATCACGGCGTCGGCCACCAGCAGGATCCCGTGCTCGTCGGCGATCTCCCGCAGGCCCTTCCAGTACCCGGCGGGCGGCGTCAGGCAGCCGCCGGCGTTCTGCACCGGCTCGGCGATGATCACGGCGACCTCGTCGGGCCCGGCCGCGGCGATCGCGTCGCGCACCTCGCGCAGCAGCCGGGCGGTGAACGCCGCTTCGTCGTGGCCGTCGGGCGCCCGGAAGCGGTTGGTGCTCGAGACGTGGGTCACGTCGATCGGCGGCGTCCCGAAGCCCTCCTTGAACCCCGGGACCCCGGTGAACGAGAGCGCTCCGAGCGTCACTCCGTGGTAGGACACGTCACGCGCGATCGCCTTGGTGCGCTGCGGTTGGCCGATCGTGCGGAAGTACTCGCGGGCGATCTTCCACATCACCTCGACCGACTCCGAGCCCCCGTTCGTGAAGAAGACGTGGTCGAGCTCCCCGGGCGCGCGCTCGGCGAGCGCTTCGGCCAGCTCGATCGCGGCCGGGTGGGCCGTTCCCCAGTTCGTGTTGAAGGCCAGCGTCGTCAGCTGCCCGGCGATCGCGGCGGTCATCTCCTCGCCGTACGAGTAGCCCAACTGCGAGCAGAAGAGGCTGGAGAGCGCGTCGATGTAGCGGTGACCGCGCGTGTCGAACACGTACGGCCCCTCGCCGCGCTCGAGGACGAGCAGGTCCCGGGCCGGCGGCGCGTCGCCGGCGCCGTACGCGGCGGCGTGGTTCGTGAAGTGCAGCAGCAGGTGCTCACGCGCGGCCCGCTGCAGGTCCGCGTGACGGGAGGATGTCGAGTCCGGCGGCATCGGAGGTCCTTTCGTGGCAGACATCGTGGGCTCAGAGCCGCATGCCGGTCGACGACGCAAGGGCCCCGCCGCTCCAGCGCGAGGTGACCACCTTCTGCCGGGTGTAGAAGCGGAACGCGTCCTCGCCGTTGGCCGCGTGATCGGCGTCGATCGAGTCCTTCCACCCGCCGAACGGCATCCAGGCGATCGGCGCCGCGACACCGACGTTGACCCCGAGCATCCCGGCGTCCGCCGAGTAGCGCAGCTCGCGCGCGGCGGCACCCGACTCGGTGAAGAGGATCGTCGAGTTGCCGTAGCGGCTCGCGTTGGCGAACGCGAGGGCCTCGCCCAGCGTGGCCACGCGAACGACCGCGAGGATCGGTCCGAACAGCTCCTCGGTGGCGACCCGGTGGGTAGCCGGAACGCCGTCCAGGATCGTCGCTCCGAGGTTCGCGCCACCCGCGCCGGCGTCCGCCGAGCGACCATCGAGCACGACCCGGATCCCGTCGCGCTCCGCCGCGTCGATCTCCGCGACGAGCCGTCCGCGGGCCTCCGGGCCGATCACCGGGCACACGTCCGTCGTCTCGTCCGCGCCCGGGCCGCTCCGCAGCGCCGAGGCCGCCGCGACGATCGTCGCGAGCGCGCGGTCCTGCTGCTGCTCCGTGCCGACCAGCACGGCGAGCGAGCCCGCCATGCAGCGCTGCCCCGCGGCGCCGAAGGCCGAGCCGCTGACCTGCGCCGCCATCAGCTCCGAGTCGGCGTCGGGCAGGACGATCATCGTGTTCTTCGCCCCGCCCAGCGCCTGCACGCGCTTGCCCCGCTCGGTCGCCCGCGACGCGACGTAGCGGGCGGTGCCGGCCGAGCCGACGAAGCTGATCGCGTCGATCTCCGGGTGGTCGAGCAGCGCGTTCACCGCGTCCTTCCCGCCGTGGACGAGGTTGACGAGCCCGGACGGGATCTCGTCGATACCGTCGACGATGCGGACGATCAGCTCGCTGGCGAGCGGATCCTGCTCGGACGGCTTGAGGATGAAGCCGTTGCCGGTCACCAGCGCGAAGGGCAGGAACCACAGCGGGATCATCACGGCGAAGTTGAACGGCGTGATCGCCGCCACCACGCCGACCGGCTGGCGGAACAGCTCAACGTCGACGCCGCGGCCGACGCCCTCGAGCGTCGCCCCCTGCAGGTGGTGCACGCCGCCCATCGCCGCTTCGACCGACTCGATCCCCCGGCCGACCTCGGCCAGCGCGTCGTCGCGGGTCTTGCCCATGTCGCGCACGACCAGGTCCGCGAGCTCGTCGCGGTGCTCGTCGAGCCGCTCGCGGAGGCGGTACAGCGCGCGCGCCCGCACCTGCGGCGCGGTGTGGCGCCACGCGCGCTGCGCGTCGACCGCGGACCGCACCGCCGCCGCGACGTCGGACGCTCCGCCGAGCGGAACCCGGCCGAGCACCTGGCCGGTCGCCGGATCCCGCGTCTCGACGTGCTCCGTCGCGCTGGACTCGACCCAGCGGCCGGCGACGTGGATCTGCAACAGGGGAGCTTCGGTGGTCGGCATCGCGTAGGCCTCCGTCGTGGGCGGATCGGTGTGCTCGTGGTCAGCCTCGGCGTGGCCGGGCTGACCGCCAGCGTGACGCGACGCGCTCGTCAGGGCACGGCGAATACCGCCAGGTGGAACCCGTGCGGCTACGTGCGAGCGCCGAGCGTCTGGTCCGGCACGAGGCGCTCGGTGTGGCGACCGAGGACGCGGGCGAACTGCCGCATCGGCTCGACGACCTTGCCGACGCGCGAGCCCTCGAGCTCCTCCGCCAGCAGCGTCAGGCCGAGCGCGTGCGTGACGTTGCCGGTCGCGTCGACCACCGGCACGCCGATGCACCGCAGGCCGGGCTCGAACTCCTCGTCGTCCAGCGCGTAGCCACGCTCGCGTACCTGGCGGACCCGTGCGACCAGGTCGTCGAGGGCACGACCGTCATGGAACGCACCCGGACCGACGCCGAGCCCGGGCCCGCGGTACATCCGCTGGATCTCCGCGTCCGTGAGCCCCGAGAGCAGCGCGTGCCCGACCGCCGTCGTGTGGCACGGCAGGGTCGCGCCGATCCCGACCCGCCACGACGGCGCACGGCCGGTCGATCCACGCTCGACGATCAGCGCCTCGTGATTGACGCGCACCGAGATCCCCAGTCCGCCCCCGACCTGGACCGAGGCCCGCGTCAGCGCGTTGGTGACCTCGGGCGACGGTCGCCGCGTCCGGATCGCGGTGTGGCCGAGCGCCGCGGCGCTCGGCCCCAGCCGGTACATGCCACGCATCGTGCCGGGCTCCACGAAGCCCTGATTGCCGAGCGTCTCCAGCAGGCGGTGCACGGTGCTCTTGGGCAGCCCGGCCCGCCGGGAGAGGGCGTCCAGCGTCAGCTCCGGCTCGCGGCTCGACGTGAAGAGCATCAGCAGGGCGAGCGTGCGGTCCGCCGCCCGCACCGTCGACGGCGGGCGGGAGACGGCGGCCGACACCTCGATGGCGTCCTGGGCGATCAGCGTCTCCTTCATACCCTCGCGTCCTCCTGAGCTGAGAATTGGCGCAGGCTACCGAACGGGACCAGCGGTGGCAACCACCGCGGCGGGCGCCGCGGCCGGTCCGGGAGACGCGATTCCGACGCACGGAAAGTCGCGTGCTCCCCGCGGCGATCTGCGATCTGCTCGCCACCGCAGGTACCCCGAAAGCGACTAGACAGGACCGTCGTGAAGATCTACATCTCCGCGGACATGGAGGGCGTCTCCGGCGTCACCCATGGGGCGCAGTGTCGTCCCAACCACCCCGACTACGGTCGGTTCCGACGCCTGCTGACGGCCGAGGTGAACGCCGCGATCGACGGCGCGCTCGCGGGCGGGGCCACGGAGATCCTCGTCAACGACGGCCACCTCACGATGACCAACATCGTGATCGAGGAGCTGCGGCCGGAGGCGGACCTGATCTCGGGGTCGAACAAGGTGACCGGCCAGATGGAGGCGATCGACGAGACCTTCGACGCCGTGTTCTTCGTCGGCTACCACCAGGGCGACGGTCGCGGCGACGGGGTGATCAGCCACACCTTGATGTCCGCCGCGCTCCGGCGGGTACTGGTCAACGACGTCGAGGTCGACGAGGCGCAGCTCAACGCCCGGCTGGCCGGCTCCTACGGCGTGCCCGTGGCGCTCCTCACCGGCGACGACCTGGTCTGCGCCGCGGCGGTCGAGTCCTTCCCCGGCGTCGTCGTCGCCCCGGTCAAGCGCGCGATCGATCGCCTTGCGGCGCAGAGCCTGTCGGTCGAGCGGTCGCGGGCGCTGATCCGGGAGCGCGCCGAGCGCGCGACCCGGCTCCTCGCCGAGGCGCCGCCCGAGCCGATCGCCATCGAGGGGCCGGCGCGGATCACGATCGAGTTCAAGTCGACGTCCGCCGCGCACTTCGCGACGACGATCCCCCTGGTCGAGCGTCTCGATCCGACCACCATCGTGATCGAGCACGACAGCTTTCCCGCCGCGTTCCGCCACTTCTGGGGCCTGGCGACGCTGGGGCTCTCGGTGCAGGACGGCATCTTCCAGCCCGGGTACTAGCCCGTCGGCCCGCACCGGTCGAGACGCTCACCGCGACGCGGCGCGCGGGCCGACCGGGACACCGACGTCAGTGCGCCCCGGTCATCTGGCCCGACAGGGCCTCGTGCAGCTCGCCACTGGGCTGGTTGAGGCCGGTGATCCGGACCTCCTTGCCCTGCGACGCGTACTTGTGGGTCACGGCGTCGAGCGCGGCGACCGCCGAGGCGTCCCAGACGTGCGCCTGGCTCATATCGATGAACACGTGCGCCGGATCGTCGGGATGGTGGAAGGCGTCGGTCAGCTCCTCGTTGGACGCGAAGAACAGCTCGCCCCGGACGCTGTAGAGCACCGCCGTGCCGTCCGGCGCGACCGTCCGGTCGACGTCGAGCAGATGCGCGACCCGCCGGGCGAAGATCGCCATCGATGCGAGCACGCCGACGCCCACGCCGATCGCGAGGTTGTGGGTCGCGACCGTCGCGGCCACCGTGAGGCCCATCACGACGGTCTCGCCGATCGGCATCCGGCGGAGGGTCGCGGGCCGCACGCTGTGCCAGTCGAAGGTGGCGTAGGCGACGAAGATCATCACCGCGACCAGCGCCGTCATCGGGATCGTCGCGACCACCGAGCCGAGGCCCACCACGAGGACGAGCAGCGCGGCACCGGCGGTGAAGGTCGAGATCCGCGTCCGCGCCCCCGAGACGCGGACGTTGATCATCGTCTGGCCGATCATCGCGCAGCCGGCCATCCCGCCGAAGAACCCCGTGACGACGTTGGCGATGCCCTGCCCTTGGGCTTCGCGGCCCTTGTCCGACGGCGTGTCGGTGATGTCGTCGACCAGGCGGGCGGTCATCAGCGATTCGAGCAGTCCGACCGCGGCGAGCGTGACCGAGTAGGGAAGGATCGTGGCCAGCATGTCCAGCGACAGCGGGACCGACGGGATGCCGAGCAGCGGGATCGAGCTGGGCAGCTCGCCCTCGTCGCCGACGGTCGGGATGTCGATGCCGCCGGCGACGACGACGATCGTCAGCACGACGATCGCGACCATCGGCGACGGGATCGCGGGGACGAACCGCGGGAGCGCCAGGATGATCACCAGCCCGGCCGCGACGATCAGGTAGCCGGTGAGGCCACCCGCCGTCAGGTGGTCGAGCTGGCTGAGGAAGATCAGGATCGCCAGCGCGTTGATGAACCCGGTCATCACCGACTGCGGCACGAACCGCATCAGCTTCGCCACGCCGAGACGGCCGAGCGTGATCTGGATGATCCCGGCGAGGATCGTCGCGGCGAACAGGTACTCGACGCCGTGCTCGGAGACCAGCGGCACGACGACCAGCGCCATCGCCCCCGTCGCGGCCGAGATCATCGCGGGCCGTCCGCCGACGATCGAGATCGCCACCGCCATCGTGAACGAGGCGTAGAGCCCGACCTTCGGATCGACGCCGGCGATGATCGAGAACGAGATCGCTTCGGGGATCAGGGCCAACGCCACGACGAGTCCCGCCAGGATCTCGACGCGCAGCGTCCGGGGATCGGGGAGGCGGAGCGCGGTGACGGTCACGCGAGGCAACAGTAACGTAAGGGGAGGGTCGTGGATTCGCCCTGTGCGCGATGCCACACGATCCGCCGCGGACCCGTCCTCCTACACTCCCCTTCGTGGCTGCCGCAGACGAGACGCACCAGATCGGAGCGGTCGCCGAGCGCGTCGGACTGTCGCTGCGCACCGTCCGCTACTACGAGGAGCAGGGCCTCGTCGTCCCCGAGGCGCGCACGGACGGGGGCTTCCGGCTCTACACCGAGCAGCAGGTCGATCGGCTCTTCCTGGTGAAGAAGATGAAGCCGCTGAACTTCACGCTCGACGAGATGCGCACGCTGCTCGCCGCCCGCGACGCCCTCCGCGACCCCGCCGCCGCAGCCGACGTCCGGGCGCGGGCGCGCGAGACGATCGCCGCCTTCGCCGCCG
>JACYYJ010021604.1_pt1 | contig 14944 bp, 24 predicted proteins | sample 8236861 | NCBI WGS metagenome assembly JACYYJ01 (sample SAMN14103086, study PRJNA606662) | landfill metagenome | isolation source: landfill solid waste | place: India:New Delhi, Okhla landfill site | collected 2017-11-05
CCGTCCCGTTCTCCCCTCGGTACACTGAGAAAAACCGCGACCGATCAGGAGGTGACCCGATGAGCACCGAACCGCCCCGCCACGACCCCGACGGCGCCCGTATCTGGCAGCCTTCGCTCGACGGTCTGACCGTGCCCGAGCCCGCGGCCGGTGGCACGTTGCACGCGGCCGCCGTGGCATCGCTGGCGGCGCTCGATGAGGCGGGCGTGCTCGCTGGGCAGCACGCGCTGACCGCGCAGCTCATCCTGAACCTGTCGGCCGCGATCGACCGGGCGCTAGCCTCCGGCCGGTTGCAGGTGGCGACCTCGCAAAGCGTGCGCCAGCTGCTCGACGCCATCGCAAGCCTGCCCGCCGTCGACGTCGACGCTACGAGCGCCGAGGATGACGTCATGGCCCGCTTCGAGGCCGCGCTGAGGGACGCATGACCGCCGCACCCGCCGCCGACGTCGCAGCGCCGCCGAGGTACGCGCCCGCGCGCAACCTGGCCATGTCCACCGACGGGGGCAAGGTGGCCGTAATCGCGGCCGAGCTGGGCACCCCGCTACTGCCGTGGCAACGTCTGGTGGCCGACGTGGCAACCGAGTATGACCCCGCCGACGTCGACGCATCGACCGGCCGCCCGCGCCGCTGGCGCTACCGCACCGTGGTGGTGACGGTGCCTCGGCAGTGTGGTAAGACCGTGCTGACCCGTGCCGTGTTCGTGCAACGGGCGCTCATGACAGCCCGGCTGCAAGCGTTCATGACCGCGCAGATGGGCAAGGATGCGGCCGAGCGCTGGGCCGACATGGTGGAGGCCGTCGAGGGATCATCGATCCTGTCGCGGGCTGCCGCGGTGCGCCGCTCGGTCGGTTCGCAGGCGCTCCGGTTCGGCAACCGGTCGAGCGTGCGCCCGTTCGCGCCTGGACCCAAGGCCGTACACGGCTACAGCCCGCACCTCGTGGGGATCGATGAGGCGTGGGCGTTCGACGCGGCCGAGGGCGCCGACCTGCTCGCAGCGATCCGCCCCGCGATGCAGACGCGCTCCGACCGGCAGCTATGGATAGTGAGCACCGCGGGCGATGCCCGCTCGGCGTTTCTCCGCGACCTCGTGGCACGCGGCCGCGCTGGCGATGACCCCGAGCTGGCCTACTTCGAGTGGAGCGCCGACCCCGGCGCCGACCCGTGGGATGAGAACACGTGGGCGTTTCACCCCGCGCTCGGCACGCCGCTGCTGTCGCTCGATGACCTACGAGGGGAGGCCGCGGCCATGCGCACCGGCGCGCCTGGCGCGTTCATCCGTGGGTACCTCAACGTCGAGACCGGCGCACGTGAGACGGTGCTACCGCTCGACCGGTGGGACGCGCTGGCCGACGAGGCCGGGCAGCCGCGCCCGACGTCGACCCGTGACCTCGTGCTGGCCTATGACGTCGACCAAGACCGGCGCGCCGCGAGTATCTGGGCGGCCTGGCACGCCGACGGCACCACCTACACCCGCTGCCTCATGTACCGGCACGGCTGGACCTGGGTCGAACCGACCATGGCCGACCTGGCCCGCACCTGGCGGCCGCGCGCGATCGGCGCCAACGATCACGGCCCGGTGCGCGACGTAACCGAGGCGCTACAGCTCGCAGGCATCGACGTGCAGGCGTTGACCACGCGGGACTACTCGACCGCCTGCGATGCCATGGCAGGATACGTGTCCCCCGACGCAACCGGCGACCTAGTTCACGATGGATCCGCGCACCTCCGGCACGCTATCGAGCACGCCGCATCCCGCCGCCTCGGACAGGGCATCGCATGGGACGCCCACGCGAGCACGGCCGGCATAAGTCCGCTGGTAGCGCACACCGTGGCCGCCCGCCTGGCGCAGCACGCGCCACCACCACCACCCCCACCCCTGCTAGTGATTTGAGGACGACATGCACGTAAAGGTTGACGTAGGAGGGGGCAGCTGGCTGCCGGTCTGCCGCTGTGGCTGGCGAGGCCTGCCCGGTCTGTCACGCCTGGAAGCACTCAACGAGGCCCGCCGCCATGAGGTACGCGCCCACCCCGGCGATACCGACGTCCTCCGGCAGATTTACCACAACCGCTCATGACCGCCACACCGGCCGCTCGACGGATTACAACAGGCACCGCCACGATCACACCCATGCAGATACTCGACCGCCTCGGCCTCACCCGCCGCGTGGAGGCCGCGCAGGCGCCCGCCCCGCTCGCTGGTGGCGGCTCGACGTCGACCGGCGTCCTCACGCCGTTCCCGACGTCGGACCACCTACAGGGCGTGGTCTGGGCCGAGCTGCTGGGACTGGAGAACCGGCCCGTCGACCGGCGTATGGCAATGTCTATGCCGCCGCTGGCCAAGGCCCGCAACCTGCTATGCGCCACCGGTGGCCGCCTCCCGCTCCGGGCACGCGACCGCCTCGGCGCCCGCGATGAGGCGCTGCTCGCGCAGCCCGAGCCCGGCCGCCCCGCCTACGTCACCTGGTCATGGGTGATCGACGCGCTCATCTGGTGGGGGCGCGCCTGGCTGGTGGTGACCGACCGGTACGCCGAGACCGGCCGCCCGCGGTCGGTTCGATGGGTGCCCGAGTGGGACGCGACGACCGACAGCACCGGCACACTGACCGAGGCTAACGGCGTGCCCGTATCTCCGGCCGAGGTGATCCGCATCGACGGCCACCATGAGGGCGTGCTGCACTTCGCGGCGCACTCGATCCGCGAGGCCGAGGCAATCTCACGCGCCACCCTCAACGCGGCCCGTAACCCGGTCCCGTCGGTCGAGCTGCACCAAACCGGGGGCGACCCGATCCCCGCCGACGAGGTCGACCGCCTCCGCAAGCAATGGGGCCGCGCCCGACAGGGTGAGCATGGCGGCGTAGCGTTCACGAACCAACAGATCGAGGCCCGGATGCACGGCCAGGCCGCCGAGCAACTGCTACTCGGCGCCCGTAACGCTATCGCGCTCGACCTGGCCCGCGCCGTCGGCGTGCCCGCCTGGCTGGTGGACGCCACCGTTGAGGGATCATCCCTCACCTACAGCAACGTCCCGAGCCGTAGCCGCGAGCTTATCGACTTCGGCCTTATGCCGTACCTGGCATCGATCGAGGCGCGCCTGTCGATGGATGACGTAACCGCGCACGGCGTGGCCGTCCGGTTCGACACCTCGGCGCTGCTCCGCGGCGACTTCCGCGACCGCATGGACGCCTACAAGGCCGCCCAGGACTCAGGCATCTACACCACCGACGAACTACGGCAGATGGAGCGCAACGCATGACCGCCCGCCTCGTGACCCTCACCGCGACCGCCGACAGCATCGACCCCGACGCGCGCACCATCGGCGGCGTGATCGTGACCTACGGCGTTGCGGCGCCGTCCACCCCACCGTCAATCTTCGAGCCTGGCTCGATCCGGTGGGACGCCGACGCGCTCCGCCGCGTGAAGCTGCTGGTAGACCACGACGCATCCCAGCCCGTGGGCTACGCCGTCGACCTCACCGAGACCGACGACGGCCGCGTGACCGGCCGCTTCTACGTGCCCGAGACCCCCGAGGGTGACCGCGCTCTCGCGCAGGCCCGTAACGGCCTCCGAGACGGCTTCTCGGTCGGCGTATGGGCCGACGAGGACGGCTACACGCTGAGCGATGACGGTCTGCTCTCGATCAGGACCGGCGCGCTACGTGAGGTGTCACTGTGCGCGCTCCCCGCGCAGGATGATGCCCGCGTAGCCGCCTCAACCGTGACCCCCACAACCCAACCCGCGGCCGACGGTCGCACCATGGAAGGACACAACCGCATGATCCCCGAGACCCAGGACACCCCGCAGGCGCCCGAGCCGACCCCGCAGGCGCCCGCGCCCGTGCAGGCTGCTGCCACCGCCCCGGTGCCGCAGGCGCCGCCCGTGGCGCCCCACAACGCCGGGCGCGTGACCGTCCGGCAGGCCGCCCAGATCGTCTCCCGCGTCATCCGTGAGGGAGGCTCGGCGCAGGACGTCCGCGCCGCTCTCGCAGACGTCACCCCAGAGAGCCTGCCCGGTGGCACCGGCAACGCCGACATGGAAAACCCGTTCCTCCGGGATCAGTACCTGGGCGAGCTGTGGACCGCCACCCAGACCGAGCGGCCGCTCATCGACCTTCTGGGCAGCCCGCAGCCCGTGACCGGCCTCAAGGTGCACGGTTACACGTGGGAGGTCCGCCCGCAGGTGGCCGCCTACGCAGGCAACAAGGCCGACGTTCCGACGAACGAGCCGAAGATCGTGCCGGTCGAGGCCGCCGTTGAGCGCACCGCGGGAGGCTGGGACGTTGACCGTATCTTCGTTGACCTCGGCGATGCCTCGCTCATCGAGTCGCTGTGGCGGCTGGCTGTCGAGGACTACCGCGCCAAGACCGAGGCCAAGGTTGCTACCGCCCTCGTGGGGGCCGCGACGTCGGCGGGCGATCACGCCTCGCTGTCGGCGGCGCTTACGGCCGTCGGTCAGGCCGCGGCCGGGATCGGCGCCAACGTGCGCGGCCTCGCGCTCGCTGGTGACGTGTGGGCGACGTTCGCGAACCTCCCCGCCTCCGAGGTTCCGTGGTGGCTCGGTTCCGGCGACAGCGTGAGCCTCGGTACCGCCTCCGGCACCGTCGGCGGTACCCGCGTGTTCGTCGAGCCCGGCCTCGCGGCCGGTTCGTTCCTGGCCGTCGACCCGCGCGCCGCGACGTTCTACGAGTCGAACCCGCCCGTGCGCGTGAACGCGATCGACCTCCCGCGAGGCGGCGTGGACCTCGGCCTGTTCGGGTATCACGGGCTGATCGTCAACGATGCCCGCGCCCTCATCAAGGGCACGGTCACCCCCGTGACCGAGACCGAGCCCGAGGCCTGATCGGCCTCGGCCGACCGAGGGGAGCCCGCACCATGGAAACAGACGTCATCACACCCGCGCAGGTATCGGACTGGCTCGGAGGCGTAGGCGAGAGCGCCGACCCCAACGACCCGAACCTACTAATGGTGGTCGACGCCGTTAACGCCATGGTGCGGGCAATGCCCACCGCACCGGTAACCCCGGCCACCGACACCGACCCCGCAGCGTGGGCGCCGCAAACCGTGGCCGCAGCTGTCATGCTCGGCGCCCGCCTCGTGCGGCGCCGTAACTCACCTGGCGGCGTCGAGGCATTTCTAGAGAACAGCGCCGCCTACGTGTCTCGGTACGACCCCGATATCGGCCGTATGCTCCGCATCGACGCCTACGCGCCGCCGCAGGTGGGCTGACATGATCGGTACCGCATCCGCCGAGCTGTGCGCCTCGCTGACCGCCGCAGGAGTGCCGACGACCGACGACCCCCGCAGGCTCAACCCGCCCGCCGCCTACCTCATGCCGTCCACCATCGACTACGAGCGCATGGACCACGGCATCGTGACGGTCGAGTGGGAGCTGTACCTAGTGGCGCCCGACACCGAGCCGCGCCGGGCGCTCGACCGGCTCGATGCGATGCTCGACAGCCTCGCATCGATCATCCCGCCCGGCGAGGTCACCCCGGTCACGTTCCAAGCCCGCAACCACAGCCCCGACGGGCTGCCCGCTTTCCTGGTCAACCTCACCACCGAGATAACAAAGGACTAACCCCTCATGGCTGTCAACACCATCACCATCGGCGCCGGGACTCTCACCATCGGCGCCACCGGTTCGCTCATGGACTTCTCCGGGCAATGCACGGCCGCCCGCCTCGTGCCGTCGGTCGAGAACGGCGACCCCATCGACGTCCTGAGCGGCGAACAGGCCGCGGGCGACCGGTCCGAGAGCTGGGCGCTGTCCGGCACGATGCTGCAAGACCTCGGCGCGACAAGCTCGACCACCGCGTGGCTGTTCGACCACCGAGGCGAGGAGCACGACTTCTCATACACCCCGAACACGGGCAAGGGCACCACGTTCTCCGGCCGCCTGACCGTCGAGGCTATCGAGATGGGCGGCGACGTCAAGACCAAGCCCACCTCCGACTTCGAGTTTCAGCTGGTCGGGCCGCCCGTGATGGGTGACGGTGGCACCGAGGCCTTCGCGTTCAAGACCACCGCCAAGACCGCCACCAAGACCAAGGCCTGACCCATGGCGCGCGGTCCCGTATTGCAGGTCGACGGCGCTCGACAGCTCCGCCGTTCGTTGCGCAAGGCTGGCGACGACCTGACCGACCTGAAACGGGCCCACCGCGACGTCGGTAACGTCGTCCTGGGCCGAGCACGCGGGACCGCGCCCCGTAGGTCTGGCCGCCTCGCAGCCTCGCAGCGCGTGGGCGCCACCAAGACACAGGCAATCGTGCGCGCTGGTGGCGCTCGACTTCCGTACGCTGGCCCGATACATTGGGGCTGGCCAGCCCGAGGCATCGCGCCTCAACCGTGGCTAGTCGAGGCCGCCCAGAGCACCGAACCGATTTGGACCAAGCGGTTCGAGGCCGCTATCGATGAGATCGTCCGCAAGATCAAGGGAGCATAGAGAAACATGAGCACCGTCAAACTGTCCGCACCCATTGTCCGTATTGTCTTGGACCTAACCAACGATGGGAACCTGACCGAGTACACCGTGCAGACCGACAACCGGGACGCCGTGCGCTGGGACATGACCCGTGGCCGCGAGAATTGGCCCGCGGCCGACGTCGCGCCGATGTTGTGGGCTACGTTCATGGCTTGGTCCGCGCTGACCCGCACCGGCGAGTACAGCGGAAAGTTCGTAGAGTTCAATGACCTGTGCCTGGAAGCCGCGATGACCGCGCCCGAGAACGGCACCGACGAGGTGAACCCTACGAGCGCGGGACTCGAGCCCGCCTAATGGTGCATCTGGCGATCGCCACCGGCATACCTCCCAGCGTGTGGGAAGCCGAAGACGACCGCTATATCGCCACCGCCGTAGACATCTTCGCTGAGCGCTCCGAGAGGACTTGAACCCCATGGCCCGATCCGCGATCCTGAGTATCAAGATCCTGGCCGATGCTCTGAGCGCCAAGCGAGAGCTAGATGACACCGCTACGGCGCTCGACCGGTTCGAGTCCGGCGTGAACCGTGCGACACCGGCAGCCGCAGGCGTGGCCGCGGCTGTCGGTGCCATGGGCACCGCCGCCTATCAGTCGGCCTCCGAGCTGCAACAGTCGACCGGTGCGGTGTCGTCCGTGTTCGGCCGGTACGCGGGCGAGGTGACCAAGTATGCGACCTCGGCCGCGTCCGACGTCGGCCTAGCACAATCGCAGTATCAGAACATGGCCGCTGTGATCGGTTCGCAGCTAAAGACCATGGGCACCCCTATGCAGGCCGTGGCAGGCGACACCAACAACCTGATCAGTCTTGGCGCCGACCTGGCCGCCACCTACGGTGGGACCACCGCTAGCGCTGTCGAGGCGCTTTCGTCGCTGCTCCGAGGCGAGCGGGACCCCATTGAGAAATACGGCGTATCGATCAAGCAAGCCGATATCAACGCGCAGCTGGCCGCTATGGGGCTGACCGGGCTGACCGGCGAGGCCGCCAAGACCGCCGAGGCCCAAGCAACGCTGGCGCTGCTCACGCAACAAACCGCCGACGTGCAGGGGCAATTTGCGCGCGAGACCGACACCGCGGCCGGTGCGCAACAGATCGCCACGGCACAGTATGAGAATGCCAAGGCCGCGCTAGGTGAGCAACTGCTGCCCGCTGTCACCGCTGTCATGACCGCGCTCGGCGACCTGGCCGTATGGGTGCAGAACAACACCGGCGCTACTACCGCGCTGGTGGCTGTCGTGGCAGGCCTCGCAGGTAGCGTGCTGGCGGCGAACGCAGCGATCAAGGTCTACCGCGCCACCCAGATAGCGATCACGGCCGCCACAAAGGCATGGACAGTCGCACAGCGAGCGCTCAACCTGGTCATGCGCGCTAACCCCATCGGCCTCATTATTACGGCCGTGGCAGCGCTGGCGGCCGGGTTCATCTACGCCTACAACAAGTCCGCGACGTTCCGTAAGTTCGTGGACAAGCTGTGGGGCGCTATCAAGAACTTCGCGGCCTCGGCAGTCACCCGTATCCGGCAGGTCTGGAACTGGATTACCAACCTCGGTTCGGCGGCTGCCTCGGTCGGTCGCAGCATCGCATCGTTCGCGGCCAACGTGGTAGCCCGCTTCAAGCACATCGGAGAATGGATCAGGTGGGCTGCCAAGATCGTGACCGGCACCCTCGGTAACGCTTGGTCATGGGTGAAGGGCCGCTGGGACTACTTCTATAACAGCGTGAAGAACGGGTTCAACTACATCGTTGACCTCATCAAGTGGGCCAAGAGCTGGCTAGGTAACCTGTTCTCATTCCAGATGCCCGGATGGATGCGCACCGTATCAGGATGGGTCGGCGGCATCTTTAGCGTGCAGGCCGTCCCGGCCGACGACACCATGACCACCGCCCGCGCGTTCGATGCGACCAACAGCGCCGCCGACGAGCTGGTCAGGCCTGCCGTGTTCGCGCCCGCCTCCCGCGGCCTGGCCGCGCCCGGTAGCGGCTCCGGCGCCCCGTTGAGCATCACCGTCAACGGCGCTATGGACGCCGAGGCCGTGGCCCGGCAGATCGAGCAAATGTTGACCCGCCTCAACCGGCGCCGCGGCCGTATCGCGCTAGGGGCGGTGTGACCCGTGGGCGTGCGCTTCACAGACACCGAGGTAAGGATAGACGGGCTACTCTGGATGAGTGGCCCAGCGTCAACCGATGCGGTATACCCGCTGGTCTGGTCACCCGCTGTCATCCGATGGGGCTACACCGACACCATGGCCGAGCCCGAGCCGAGCACCCTGCAACTTAGGGTGACTATCCCGATCGACAACGTGCTGAATCCCTCGTACAAGGTGCCAGCGTACGGTCAAACCGTGTCGGTCAGTATGCGCGTGAACCATTACACAGACCCAGATGAACCGGGACTTAGCACACCGCCAAAACCTGTTTTCTATGGGTTCATCGACGGCGCCACCCGCCGCCGCCGTTATATGCCGCGGGAAGGATCGGCCGACACCCTAGAGTGCTGGGAAATCGACCTCACCGCCTCCGGCTCATTTGCCAAGCTGGCCCGTACGATGCTGGCCGACGAACCTTGGCCGCTCGAAACCGCGCCCCAACGTATGCAACGAATCCTTGCACTCCTGCCCGACCCGTCAATCACCGAGAGCGGGACCACCTACACCGGGACCACGTATTACGTGCGCGGCCGCGACGTCGACAACTTCTCATCCTTCGAGGCGCTACGACGCACCCTACGTAACGTCGTCCCGTACGAGTACCCAGACCGTTACGGCGTGATGTTTCATGGGCACGACCTCGTGAACGTGTTCGCTCTCGACGGCGCCGGTATGGTCGAGGTTACCCAGACCGGCACGCTTCTGCCACTCTCTGCTGCCAAGATCGTGGATACTGACCGCCTGCTAGACGTCGGTAGTGTTATCAACAGTGTCAGCGTCGAGGCATGGGTGCCCGCCAACGATGACCCCTACGACGCTAACCCCGACGAATATACCCAGCGTTCGATCGTGCGCAAGTCTGAGGACTCAATCGACACCTACGGCGAGGCACAGTGGCGCCTCGAATCTGACAAGGCATACGGCCTGTTCGGGCGCCCACCAAACGAGGACCTGATCCTAGACGAGGACCTGACTGGCAACCTCGGCCGCATCCTGGACCGCCGCGCCACCGAGCGTTGGACTACCGACGGCCCGCTAGAGCTTCACCTACCGAGCATGGGCATAACCGATTCAAACGTCCTTTACTATGCCTGCCTGCCCGCCGCCGACCCCGTAGACATTGACCGCAGGTTCCTACAGCTCACGGAGGCGCCGCCCGACCTCGAACCCGTTCAGCGCGTGATCGGTGGTGAGCTGGTGATCCATGGAGACCACACGCAGCAACGCGCGTATATCTACACCGAGCCGCCCGATGCGACGCTCGCCACAACGTCGATTCTCATTAAGGATGCACCTACCGACGTACCTATCTCGGCCTACGCCAACGTCACGTGGCAGGATGCCCGCACAGTCTCGGACTTCGAGACCTGACCCCCGAGGGAGCCGAACAAACTATGCCGAACATCTTCTACAGCTACCCAAGGCTAAGTGATAGCGACCCGATATCGAGTGTCGGCCGCTACAGCCGAGACCTCGCATCAGACCTGCCGCACATCCTGTCCGGCACAGTCTCGATGAGCTTCGACGGCGCAAACAGCACATGGACCGACGTCCTGTTCACAGACCTTGGCTACCGGTTCAATGAGCCGCCCGTAGTGCAGGTCACCCAGACCTCATCGAACACCGCCCCGCGGTTTATCTGCCATGTCTGGAACATCACCACCACCGGATGCCGCATCGGGTTCTACACCACCGACGCGCAGACACACACCGGCACACGCGAGGCCGCCTGGGTGGCAATCGGTCGGCCATGGTCGCTGGCATGAGCGCGCACCTCGTAAGCCCCGTGACCGGGCACGCACAGACCGGCGCAGGCGCCTACGGGCGCCGCGTCCACCCCGTGACCGGCCGCCCCGGCGATTTCCACGCAGGCCTAGACATTGCATGCCCGGCCGGTACAGCCGTGGTGGCGCCCGAGCCCGGCCAGGTGGTCTACGCGGGCTGGGCAGGCGCTCACCCGCTCACGCGCGGCCGCTCCGGGCTATGCCTGATCCTCCGCGGGACCGAGACCGGCCGAGACTGGTATCTCGGCCACCTGTCCGCCCCGCTGGCGGCCGCCGGCGATCGTGTCGACCGCGGGCAGCTCATCGCGCGGTCAGGCGCTACCGGCAACGTCACCGGCCCGCACGTGCACCTGGAGGTGCGCACCGCTGGCACCACGGTTACCACCGACCCCGCAGCGTTCATGCGGCGCCGAGGCGTCACGCCCGGATCACCGCCCCCGACCCCAACAAAAGAGGATGATGACATGACCCCATCTGACAGGATCGACCTTCCCGCGACGTCTAAGGCCGCGCACGACGCGCTCGGCCTGGACTCGATCAGCGTAGGCGGCGCGCTCGCCTACGCGGCCGCGGGAGGCTACCGCATCATGTCCGACCTGCCCGACCTCGTGGCCGCGATCAAGGCGAACACGCGGGCAGTCAACAACCTCCGAAAGGCGATCAACAAGTGAGCACCGACCGACCCCTGATCCCGCCCCGAGTGCGGGACTACGCCTATCCCATCCTGACCGCTCTCGTGCCGATCCTGGCGGCCTACGGCCTCATCACCGAGGCTATGGTGCCGCTGTGGGTGGCGCTCGGCGCTGCCGTGCTCGGCACCGCCACCGCGACCGCCTACCGGCCTTCCCGCACCTCCGACCCCCGGCACCGTGTCGGATGAGGGCGCGGGGGGACTGACGTTAGGGGAGCGCATCCGCAAGATCGAGGACGACATAGCCGCTTCACGCTCGCACCTGGCCGAGCTGCTGTCCCGAGACCGAGCCGATTACGTTCACATCGAGACACTGAAAGCGCGCGTGACGGCCGTCGAGGACTGGCAGCGCTGGGCGCTACGTGTCGTCGTCGGCGCTGTCCTGCTCGGTCTGCTGGCGTACGCGGGCTGGGGATAACCGCAGACCGCCAAGGATCGACGCTAACCCCGCCTGACTGTTACCGCGCGTGCCGGGCGCAACCGCCCGGCACGCGCGGTCTGTCGTCTCGGCGCGCGTCACAGCTGATCCCGTGCTGCATCGTAGGCCGCGCACGCGGCGCGGTAGTCGGCCGCGCACTTAACGAGCACCTTGGCGGGATAGCCGAGCTCGGCCGCGCACAGCATGTCTTCTCGTGCGACGTCGACGGCCAAGGCTGTATCTGCTAGAACCTGATCGTTGGTGTTCATGACACGCACGATAGCGCAACGCGCTATGTCTTGCAATGTCCTGCCCGCGCCCGCTATTCTCGCGCCATGCGAAACACAGAACACGATCGACAGACCGGCGCCCTCGTGCGCGACGTCCTGGCCGAGCACGGCGTACCTGGCTACAAGGCCGCCGACGCTATCGGCGTAACCCCGGCCCGCATGTCCGAGCGCTTGCACGGTACAACACGCTTCACCGCTTACGACATTGCGGCGCTGTGCGACCTGCTCGGCACCTCACCTGGGCAGCTCATCCCGCCCGTACCTGGCGGCCCACGATGGTACGACGACGACACCGAGGCCGACCGATGAGGGCCGCCCGCGCGCTCGGCCGCGTCCTGATCCTTATCTGCCTCGTGCTGGGCATCGCGGCCGTGGCGGTAGTGCTGTGACCGCCGCGCTAGCATTCCTGGACACCGAGACCACCGGGCTGCACCCCGACCGCCTGGCATGGGAGGTAGCGATCATCCGCCGCGGTCCTGGCCGCCCCGAGGCCCGCTTCCATGCGTTCATTGACGTCCCGACCTACGCAGCCGAGCCGTTCGCGCTCCGCGTCGGCCGGTACTACGAGCGCCACCCCGCAGCCACCGGCCGCGGCGATGCGATGCCCGCCGATGAGGCCGCCCGGTCAATCGAGGCAATGACACGCGGCGCGCAGCTGGTGGGCAGCAACCCCGCGTTTGACGCCGCCACACTCGATCCGATGCTCCGCGATGCTGGTCTGTGCCCATCGTGGGATTACCGCCTCATCGACGTTGTGGCGCTCGCTGCTGGTCACCTCCCGCGCACGCGCCGCCCCGCCCCACCGTGGCGATCCTACGAACTGTCAGAAGCGCTGGGCGTGCCACGTCCCGCGGCCGACGTCGCGCATACTGCCATGGGAGACGCCGAGTGGACCGCAGCAATGTACGACCGGATCATGGGCACCCGATGAGCGCGATGACGCCGTACTACAGCGATGACAGCGTGACGCTCTACCACGGGGACTGCCTCGAGGTCACCGAGTGGCTGGCCGCCGACGTGCTGGTGACCGACCCGCCATACGGCATGGCCTACGACTCAGGGCGGGTCAAGGGTCGCACCCGTCCCATCGCTAACGACGAGACTGTGGACGTTCGCGATGCCGCTCTGGTGGCGTGGGGCAACGGGCGCCCTTGGTGCATCTTCGGGACATGGCGCACGCCGCGACCCGCTGGCACCCGACAGGTCCTCGTGTGGGACAAGACGGACGGTGTCGGCCCCGGCATGGGCGACCTCGCGTCCGCATTCGGCACCAGCCATGAGGAGATCTACCTCGGCGGACCCTGGCGCAAGCAGGCCGCTAGGCGCGGGTCGGTGATCCGGACCGCGGAGGCGATGGGCAACCCGAGCGGCCTTGTGGCCCGAACTGGGCATCCGACACCGAAACCGCAGGCGCTCATGGAAGTGCTCATCTCAGCCTCGACGGGCACCGTTGCCGACCCGTTCGCAGGATCCGGCTCTACCCTCGTCGCAGCCAAGGCGCTCGGACGGAAGGCGATCGGCGTGGAGCTCGAGGAGCGCTACTGCGAGATCGCCGCCAAGCGTCTCGCACAAGAGGCATTCGACTTCGGAGCCCTCGCATGACCCCCGCCTTCGAGGAGTGCCTATGCGACCCGAAATACTGCGACAGCAAGAATCATCTACGAGGGAAGAGACGCACGAAAATGATCCGCATCAATTGGCCCGGCGTCCTTGGATACGCCCTGCTCGCTTTGGCGGCCGTGTTCGGCCTGACCGCGCCCACCGTCAACGGGCAGACCGTAGGGGCACTGCTGTTGGCCGTGCTCGGCGGCGCCCTGGTGGCGCTCGCTATCACGCCCCGCGACGACAAGGCCGACCGATGACCGCCGCCTCGGCCGTGAGCGTGCATGGCGAGCACCACAGCGCCGCTGTCGTCGTCACCGTCATTAGCTGCACGTGCGGGCAGGACTTCGACGGGTTCACGCCCGAGAGCGCCACGCAGGCCTACGAGGACCACCTATCAGACGTCGAGAGGCGCTATAGTGTGGCCTACCGCGAGCGGTTCGGCCGCCTGCCGCGCCCGCGCCACTAGGAGGACACCACACCATGGCTTCACCAACACTCACCGCCCGGTGGGAGCTGCCGTCACTGTTGACGGCGCTACAGCACGCAGGCTGGGGACCCCTGGCCGAGCGTGATATGCAGGGCGTACGCGCTGTTCTCGTCGGCCTCATCGGTAAGCTCGATCACCGTTCGGGCGCTGGAATGGTGACCGTGGCGCAGGTGGCCGATGCGACCGGCGGCCTATCCACCAAGTGGGTAGGCCGCTGTATGCATGTCCTGGAAGACTTGGGGCTGATCGAGTGGCGCCGTGGCGGCGTGCTCGCTGGCAAGCCGCAGCCCTCGTACGTGGCGATCAGTAAGCGTGCCGTGGTCGCCCTCATCAAGGCCGCCCGCCCCATGCTCGCAGCCGTGCGCGAGGCCCGCCGCGTGATGACCGAGGCCCGCCTGGCCGGTATCTCATACCTCCAAGGACGTTCTCGCAGGTCAGACCATGTGGAACTGAGTGGCGACCTCCCCACCCCTTCGGGGGAGGTATCGACCTCACCCCCGAGAAATGCACCTCCGAACACCTCGCCGTGCTCGCACGGCGAGCCCCGAGGCCCGCAGGCCTGCCCGCTCTGCCGCCGAGGCATCCCAGCATGAGAGCACAACGAGCACCGAGAACCTGGCTCGATGCCTACAGCGCCGACCACCTGGCAGCACTGGACGCAATGCTGTGCAAGCACGGCGAACCGCGCGGCGCGCGGTACTGCCCGCTCTGCCGCCGCGCATACCGGCGCCTACTCGATGGGCTGGGCAAGTGACGGGCTGGGGAGGACGCCGAGCACAGGCGCTTCTCGCCCTGGTCATTGCGACTTACGGTGCGCGCTGCCACCTATGCCATGAGGACATACGCCTCGATCTGCCACCCCGCCACCCCGACGGCCCGAGCACAGACCACCTGACACCACGTAGTGCAGGTGGCAGCGATGACCTATCGAACCTCCGCCCTGCTCACTACCGCTGCAACAGCGCACGCGGCGCGGCCGCGTTGCCATCGGCGCTGCTGCCCGAGCACGACGGGCGCCCGTTCTTCAACGCCGCAGACACCCAGGACAC
>JACYYJ010047666.1_pt5 | contig 14811 bp, 13 predicted proteins | sample 8236861 | NCBI WGS metagenome assembly JACYYJ01 (sample SAMN14103086, study PRJNA606662) | landfill metagenome | isolation source: landfill solid waste | place: India:New Delhi, Okhla landfill site | collected 2017-11-05
GTGCCCGCCGACAGGTCGATCTCACCGACGAGCAGGACGAACACGATGCCCATCGCGATGATGGTCTGCCCGGCGCCCTGCGCGAGCAGGTTCGCGAGGTTGTTCAGTGACAGGAAGACGTCCGACAGGGCGGCGAACACCACGACGAGCGCGACGAGCCCCAGCAGAGCGGGGACCGATCCGAGCTGCCCGGCACGCAGGCGCGCGAGGTAGTCGCGCATCACCTCGGACGTCGACATCGCGGTGGTGTCGATCCCGAAGTCGGAGATCGCCGCGCTCTGCTGCGCGGTGGGAGTCTGAGTCATGTCAGTCCTCTTGTGCGAAATGTCCGGTCAGAGGGCCGCGGTCTCGGGCCTGGCGAGTCCGAGGTCGCCGGAACGCCCCGCGGTGATCAACTCGACGACCTGGGCGTGCGTGACGTCCTTGGTGCGCACCTCGGCCACCATGCGGCCGAGGTAGAGCACCGCGATGCGGTCGGACACCTCGAAGACGTCAGCCATGTTGTGGCTGATCAGGACCACTCCGAGACCCTGCTCCGCGAGCCTGCGCACCAGGTCGAGCACCTGTCGTGTCTGCGCCACGCCGAGCGCGGCCGTGGGCTCGTCGAGCAGCACGACCGAGCTGTCCCAGAGCACCGACTTGGCGATGGCCACGGTCTGCCGCTGCCCGCCGGACAGCGCCGAGACCGGGGTGCGCACGGACTTCACCGTGCGCACCGACAGCGACGCCAGCGTGCGGCGCGCCGCCTCCTCCATGCCGGCCTCGTCGAGCAGCCACGCGCTCCCCCGCTCCCGGCCGAGGAACATGTTCTGCACGATGTCGAGGTTGTCGGCCAGAGCCAGGTCCTGGTACACGACCTCGATGCCGAGGTCGGCCGCGTCCTTGGGACTGCGGATCGCCACCTCGCGGTCCCGGAACCGGATGGTGCCCGAGTCGACGGGATGGATTCCGGCGATGCTCTTGACCAGCGTGGACTTCCCGGCTCCGTTGTCGCCGACGAGGGCGGTGACCTCACCGGCTCGCACCGCGAAGTCCACGTCGTGCAACACGTGCACGGGACCGAAGCTCTTGTTGACGCCGCGCAGGTCGAGCACGGCCTCGGGGACGTCCGCCGCCACGGTGTCGCTCACGGCCGCCTCACCCGATCCCGAGCTCGGCGCACACGTCGGCGAGGTCCTGCGCGCAGATCTCGTCGGCCGCGACGTAGCCTTCGTCGACGACCCGCTTCACCTCGTCCTTCGTGATCAGGTAGGGCTCCAGCAGCACCGACGCGACCTCGCGCTCGCCCTTCGGGTCCTCGCTGACGTCCTGGGCGACCGCGTCGGCCGCGGCGGTGTCACCCTCGGCGAGTGCGGCGGCGAGCTTGGCGGTGGCCTCCGCCTCCTCCTTGACCGGCTTGAAGACGGTCATGTACTGGTCGCCCCGCAGCACGGAGCGCAGTCCCTCCGCCGTGGCGTCCTGCCCGGTCACCGGCACCGATCCGTTGAGCCCGTACTTCTTCAACACGGTGATCACCGCGCTGGCGAGCCCGTCGTTCGCGGCGACGACGCCGTCGACCTCACCGCCGTTGGAGGTCAGGATCTGCTCGAAGATCCGGCCGCCCTCCTGGTTGTTCCACTGCTCGATGGGCTGGCTCTGGACGAGTTCGAGCTCACCGGCGTCGTACAGGGGCTGCAGCACGTTGCGCTGGCCCTCGTGGAACAGCGTGGCGTTGTGGTCGGTGGGCGCGCCCTCGATCTCGATGATCTCCGCGACCTCCGCGCCCTTCTTGCCGTCGAGTGCCTCGACGAGTCCCTCGCCCTGCAGTTCGCCGACGCGGACGTTGTCGAAGGACACGTAGTACTCGGAACTGCCGCCGAGGTTCAGGCGGTCGTAGTCGATGGTGGGGATGCCCGCGGCCTTCGCCTTGGCCGCGACGGCCCCGCCGACCTCACTGTTGATCGAGGCGATGATCAGCACCTTCACGTTCTGGGCGATCATGCCGTCGGCCAGCGTCGAAAACTTCTGGACGTCGCCCTGCGCGTTCTGGATGTCCGGGTCGAAGCCCTCGGCGCGCAGCGCCTCCTCCAGCATCGGCTTGTCGAAGCCCTCCCACCGGGCCGACGAGGCCGTCTCGGGCAGGATCACGCCCACCTTGCCGAGCGGGGCGGACCCCTGCCCGGCGTCGGAGTCGTCCCCGGAGGCGGCATCGCCGCCGGCGTTGGCCCCGCAGGCCGACAGGGTCAGGGCAGCACCCAGCGCCGCAGCACAGGCGCGGAGTCGGAAGCGTCGTCGCATCGTCACACCTTCCCCGGTGAGAATGTTGTGCGCGACAACATATGCAGCCGACCATGGGAAAGGAATACCTGTATCGATCCAGAGCAAGCGCCGAAACGCAACCGTGACGTGCTTCGATGCCGTGGGGGACGCTCGGGGCCGGTCGGGCTACCAGGACCGGAGCGTGGCGATCCGCTCCTCGAGCTGCTCCACGGTGGCCATCGCGGTCGGCGGGCCACCACAGATACGGCGCAGTTCGTTGTGGATCGCGCCGTGAGGCTTGCGGGTCCGGTGGTGGTACAGGCCCACCAGCGTGTTGAGTTCCTTGCGCAGGGACTTGAGGCGCTCGTTCACCGACGTCGGCCGGGGCGCGGGCGCGGGCGGCTCCTCGGCCTTGGCCTTGCGCCGAGACGCATCGGCGAGCTGCTCCTCCTGCCGCTTGCGCAGCAACGCCCGAACCTGGTCGGCATCCAGCAACCCGGGCAGCCCCAGGTACTCCTGCTCCTCCTCGCTGCCGGAGAAGACGGCCGTGCCGAACGAGTTGCCGTCGTAGATCACCTGGTCGAGCTCGGCCTGAGCCCCGAGCGCGGTGAAGGACTTCTCCTCCTCACCCCGCTCGTCGTCGGTGCGGTTGGCCGCGACGAGGAGCTCGTCGTCCCACCCGTCCTTCTCACGGTGCGGCTTGCCGAGCACATGGTCCCGCTCGGCCTCCAGCTCACTCGCCAGTTCGAGCAGCACCGGCACGCTGGGGAGGAAGACGCTCGCCGTCTCCCCCGGTTGCCGGGACCGCACGAACCGGCCGATGGCCTGGGCGAAGAACAGCGGTGTGGACGCACTCGTGGCGTACACGCCGACGGCCAGCCTCGGCACGTCGACGCCCTCCGACACCATGCGCACGGCCACGAGCCAGCGATCGTTCGACTCGGAGAACTCGGCAATGCGTTTGGTGGCCTTGGGATCGTCGGAGAGCACCACCACAGGCGGTTCCCCGGAGATGCCCGCGAGCAGCTTGGCGTAGGCGCGCGCCGTCTCCTGGTCGGTGGCGATCACGAGGCCACCCGCGTCGGGCATCCCGCCGGCCCGGAGCTGCGACAACCGCGTGTCGGCGGCCTGGAGCACGGCCGGCATCCACTCCCCCGCCGGGTCGAGAGCCGTCCGCCACGCGCGCGCCGTCTGCTCCGCGGTGAGCGGCTCACCGAGCCGCGCGGTGAACTCGTCCCCCGCGCTCGTGCGCCACGACGCCTCGCCGGAGTACGCCAGGAACACCACCGGCCGCACGACCTTGTCGGCGAGTGCGTCGGCGTAGTTGTAGGAGTGGTCGGCCTTGCTCCGCAGCGCGCCGTCGGCGTCCGGCTCGTAGGTCACGAACGGGATCGGTGAGTCGTCACTGCGGAACGGCGTACCCGTCAGCGCGAGCCGTCGCGTGGCGGGTGTGAACGCCTCGAAGACCGCGTCGCCCCACGACTTGGCATCGCCGGCGTGGTGGATCTCGTCGAGGATCACCAGCGTCTTGCGGTTCTCGGTGCGCACCCGGTGCAGCGTCGGATGGGCGGCCACTTGCGCGTACGTGACCGCGACACCCTGGTAGTCCGACGACGTCACGCCCGTGCCGTTGCGGAAGTTCGAGTCGATGGCGATCCCCGCGCGCGCCGCCGACTCCGCCCACTGGTGTTTGAGGTGCTCGGTCGGCGTCACGATGGTGATCGCCTCGACGGTCCGGTCGGACAGCAGCTCGGCGGCCACTCTCAGGCCGAACACGGTCTTTCCCGCGCCGGGCGTCGCCACGGCCAGGAAGTCCTTCGGCTTGCGGGTCAGGTACTTGGTGAGCGCCCGACGCTGCCACGCACGTAGGGGGCGGGCCGTCGCGTCGTGCGCGGGCTCGGGGGCGGCGTAACCCTGCGCGCCCTGGTGAGCCTGTGCGGTCTCCGACACCGACGCTCCAACTCCTCGACACAGGGACAGACGAAAACCCTCACGACAACGACCGGTTCGCGGCCGGCAGCCGTGCCGGGGTCGGTGAGGGTGCTCCGCGAAAGCCTACCCGGAGCCCCGATTCCGATCTCGGAAAGGACACGCCGCAGGGGTGACCGAGCCGGGGTGGGTCACATGGACCATGCTTGGAACCGCGATGCAGACCCGAGACGACGGCACCACGGACGGCCCTGCGAACGGCCCTGCGGAGGGTGAGAACGAACGCCGGCCCACGCGAGGGGTCCGGCGCAAGGGTCCTGTGCGGCTACTCGGGCGCACGATGAGCAAGGCCTGGGACGGCAACATCTTCTCGGAAGCGGCCGAGGCCGCGTTCTGGCAGACGCTGTCCCTCCCGCCGCTGCTGCTCGGGCTGCTGGGCAGTCTCGGGTTCATCGGCGAGTGGTTCGGCGACAACATCGTCCGCCAGGTGCACGACAAGATCATCGCCTTCTCGGAGACCGTCTTCAGCGGCAGCGTCGTGCACCAGATCATCGAACCGACGGTCGACGACATCCTGACCACGGGCAAAGGCGAGATCGTGTCCGTGGGCTTCCTCATCTCCCTGTGGGCGGGTTCGTCGGCCATGTCGTCGTTCGTGGACGCCATCACCGTGGCCCACGACCAGTACGGGGTGCGCAACGAGGTGTGGCAGCGCATCTTCGCGCTGCTGCTGTACATGGCCAGCCTCGTCCTGCTCGTCATCGGGTTGCCGATCATCGCGATCGGGCCCGACCTGCTGCCGGAGTTCTTCCCCGACGAGTGGCAGCCGACGATCTCGTCGTGGCTGAGCGTCCTCTACTACCCCACCGTCGGGGTGCTGCTCGTGCTCGCGCTCGCCACGCTCTACAAGCTGGCGCTGCCCCGCAAGCTGCCGTGGCACCGCGGCCTGCCCGGCGCGATGCTCGCGATGGTGATCTTCCTGCTGTCCAGCGTCGGCCTGCGGGTGTACATCGCGTGGATCACCACGACCGGCTACACCTACGGTGCGCTGGCCACGCCCATCGCGTTCCTGCTGTTCACGTTCTTCATCGGGCTGGCCATCGTGGCGGGCGCCTATTTCAACAGCGCCATCCAGGAGCTCTGGCCCGCCAAGATGACCCGCAGGCAACGCCGCAAGTGGCGCAGGCTGGAGATGGAACGGCTCAAGGAGCGCATGCGCGCCGAGGACGAGGACCGCGGCAACCTCTGGCACCGCACCACGCAACCCCTGCTGCGGCCGTGGCGGGGCGAGTCCGACACGCGGGACCAGCGGGAACAGGAGGCGGCGCCGTCCGCCGACACCGAACGCGACGAGCGACGCGGGAACCACGACGGAGGCGAGGCGCCGCGTCAGACCGAAGGAGATCGGGACCCGGCGTCACCGGCCGCCGCTGCGGACCCCGGCGCGACCGAGAGCCCGCAGCGGGGAGAACCGGACTGAGCCGGTCGTCACCCGGACCTCACTCGTCGCCACCGGAAGGCATCTTCTCGAAGATGCGCTTGCACTCGGGGCAGACCGGCGACCCCGGCTTCGGCGACTTCGTCACGGGGAAGACCTCCCCGCACAACGCCACCACGTGCGTGCCCATGACCGCGCTCTCGGCGATCTTGTTCTTGCGCACGTAGTGGAACATCTTCGGAGAGTCGTCGTCCGTGGTGTCGGTGCTCTCCGGCCGGGTCTCGACATCAGGCAGCGTCATCGTACTCACGCCTTCCATGATGCCCCATGCGTTGCGGTACACGGGATGCACGAGGATGCGTACCCGTGACCAACACGCTCCACACCTCCCTGTCGCTGTCCTCCGAGGTCGCCGACGCCGTGGCCACCCGCACCCCGGTCGTCGCGCTCGAGAGCACCCTGCTGTCCCACGGCCTGCCTCCGGGCCGCAACCTCGACGTGGCCCGGCGCCTCGAGAACACCGTGCGCGAGACGGGTGCCGTGCCCGCCACGATCGCCGTGCTCGACGGCGTCGCCCGGGTGGGGCTGACCGACGCCGAGCTGGAACGGGTGTGCGCGCCCGACGCGGACCTCGACAAGCTGTCGCTGCGGGATCTGGGGCCCGCGGTGGCCCTGCGGACCTCCGGCGCCACCACCGTGGCCGGCACGGCCGCGCTCGCCCACGCCGCCGGGATCTCGGTGTTCGCGACCGGTGGGCTCGGCGGTGTGCACCACCCGCTGCCGGGCTCGGACCTCACCTGGGACGTCTCCGCCGATCTCGGGACACTCGCGCGCACCGGGGTTCTGGTGGTGTGCTCGGGTATGAAGTCGATCCTCGACATCGCCGCCACACTCGAAGTGCTGGAGACGAACTCGGTGCCCGTCCTCGGCTACCGGACCGACGACTTCCCGGCGTTCTACCTCCGCTCGTCGGGCCTGTCCGTGCCGCGCCGGGTCGACGACCCCGCACAGGCCGCCGCCGTGTTCGCCGCGCACCGGGCGTTCTCCGACTCGGGCGTGCTGCTGGCCAACCCCGTCCCGGCCGAGCACGAACTCGACCGCGCGCTGCACGACCGCCTGCTCGCCGAGGGGTTGGAGCTGGTGCGGGAGCGCGGCGTGAGCGGCTCCGACGTCACTCCCGTGTTGCTGGAGCACTTCCACACGGCCAGCGGTGGAGCGAGCCTCGACGCCAACGAGGCGCTCGTGGTGGCCAACGCCCGGCTCGCCTCGAACGTCGCCGTGGAGCTGGCCCGATGAAGGTCGTGGTCGTGGGAGACGTCGGTCTCGACATCGTGGCCCGGCACTCCGAGCCGATCGTCTACGGCGGTGACGCCCGCGCCGCGGTGACCGTCACCGGAGGTGGCGCGGGGGCCAACACGGCCCTGTGGTTGCGGGAACTCGGTGTCGAGACCACGCTCGTGGCCCGTGTCGGCGACGACGCGGGTGGTCGCCTGGTGCGGCACGAGCTGCAGGCCGCCGACGTCCACTGCGAGTTCGCCGTCGACACCGACACCGCGACCTGCTGCGTCGTCGTGCTCGTCGACGGGGACGGGCAGCGCACGATGCTGCCCGACCGCGGTGCCAACAAGCGGTTCCGGCCCGAGGACGTCACCGCGGCGGCCCTGGCGGGCGCCCGGCACCTGCACCTATCCGGCTACGTCCTGCTGGACCCGTCGTCGCGGCCCGGCGGTCTCGAAGCCCTCGCGCTCGCCCGCCGACTCGGCCTGACGACGTCGGTGGACCCGCAGGCGGCCGCGTTGCTCACCGATCCCGCCGCGTTCCTCGACGACGTACGGGGCGTGGACCTGCTGCTCCCGAACGCCGACGAGTTGCGCGCGCTCACCGGGTCGCAGGAGCCCGAGGGCGCGCGGGAACTGCTCGGCACCGTCGGCGCGGTCGCGGTCACGTTCGGCCTGGACGGCGCGGCCTGGGTGGACGACGACGGCATCGTCACGGCCCCCGCCGAAACCGTGCCGTGTGTCGACAGCACCGGCGCGGGGGACGCGTTCGACGCAGGCGTTCTCGCGGCCTGGCTGCGCGGCGACGCTCCGCGCGCGGTCCTCACCGCGGGCGCGTCGCTCGGTGCCCGGGCAGTGAGCCAGGTGGGAGCCCAGCCCTAGCAGCGTCCGGCGGAGAGTGGTCTCGCCGGCTGCTCGCACGAGCAGTCGGCGAGGCCGCCCAGCTAACGCTCTGGTCGCTTCTCCGACGAGTCGATCACGCGGTGCGAGCTGTTCTCGATCGCGCGTGCACTGCGCTGGAACCTGCTGACCCGTTCGGACTTCCGGGGCGGACGGTCGTTGGCGATCAACACCGCCACCCACGGCAGCGGAACCGACAGCAGAACGAGTGCCATCGCGAGCCACCAGGTGTGGTAGAAGACTCCGGCGAGAACGAGGCACGGCACCCGCATGCTCATCATGATGACGTACTTGCGTTTGCGCTGAGCCATCTCATCGTCGAAGGAGAGCGCGGCCTCGGTGATCAGCACCGGGTCGGCGTGCTTGTCGTGCTCGTTCACCGCCTCACCTCCGTTCTCCATGCTCCCACCGGGTGCCCGACGCCGACACCCCGGTCGGTCACGAAAATCGGCCCCGTCACATTCGGTGTCGAGTCGGACACCCGCCACCCGGGCGGGGACTGCTGGTGCGTCGAGAGACCGCCCGCCCCCGGCTCGTGCAGGTCGCGTGGGACGATGACACACCGTGAACGATGCTTTGCCCGAGTTCTCCGCCGAGACCTGCGCCCGCCTGCGCGACGCGTTCCGCAGTGCGCGTTACGACGCCGACGGCGTGGTCGAGCTCCTGGGGCCACAGGCCCATGCCGCGCTCGGACGCGGCGAACCCGAACCGGCCTCGCGCGTGAGCCGCGACGCGGGCCCGCTGGGCGTGTTCGTGCGGCTGTTCCTGCTGGGTGAGAGCGTGCCCGCCGACGAGGTCCGTTCGGCGTTGGGGCCGCTGCCGCTCGACGACGCGCTCGCCACGGGCATCGTGCGCGAGACCGGCGTCGAACTCCGGGCCGGTTTCGACATCCGCCCGCACGGCGACGAGCACGGCAGTTGGTGGGTCGTCTCCGACCTCGATCCCGAGCAGGCCGGGGTCCCGGCCTCGCCCGATCACGTGCTCGGCGTCGGGCACGCGTCGCTGAGCCTCGTCCGGGCCACCAGCAGGCGGCCTGCCGGCAGCGTGCTGGACCTCGGCACCGGCAACGGCGTGCAGGCGTTGCACGCGAGTCGCTACGCGGACCGGATCACGGCCACCGACGCGTCCGCTCGCGCGTTGCGGCTCGCGGCGGCCACGTTCGCCCTCAACGAGCTCGACGTCGAACTGCTGCAGGGTGAGTGGTTCGCGCCCATCGCCCGACGCCGTTTCGACCGGATCGTCTGCAATCCCCCCTTCGTCGTCGGGCCCCCGAGGGTCGACTACGTGTACCGGGACTCCGGCCTCGCCGGCGACGACGCCAGCGCGCTGCTCGTGCGGCAGCTCCCCGCGTTCCTCACCGACGGCGGCTCCGGGCACCTGCTGGCTTCGTGGCTGCACGTGCGTGGCGAGGACTGGGCGGACCGCGTCCACCGGTGGTTGCCTGCCCACACCGACGCCTGGTTCGTGCAACGCGACGTCGCCGACCCCGCGCTCTACGTGGGCACGTGGCTGCGGGACGCCGGTATCGACCCGCGCTCGCCCGAGGGCCGCGCGAAGGCCGGGGCGTGGCTGGACTGGTTCGGCGAGAACGACGTGGAGGGCATCGGTTTCGGCTTCGTGACGCTGCGTCGTACGGATGCGGCGGCTCCCACGGTGGTGTGCGAGGACCTGCGACACGCCTTCGACGATCCGCTCGGGGAGGAGGCGGCGGCGTGGCTCGACCGCGTCGACTGGCTGCGTGACCACGCGCACGACCTGCTCGACATCGCCTACCGCGTGCCCGACACCGTCGCACTCGAACGGATCGACGCGCCCGGCGACGAAGGCTGGTCCACGGTCGTGCGCCGGTTGCACCGCTCCGACGGGCCCGGCTGGCAGCACGAACTGGACGAGCTCACGGCCGCGTTGCTGGCGGGCTGCCGCGGTGCGCTGCCGATGACCGACCTGCTGGAGCTGCTGGCGGCCGCCCATGGCGAGGACCCGGAGATGTTGCGCACGGCCGCCCGACCGCTGGTCGCCGACCTCGTGCGCCACGGCATGTTGGAGGTGGCGGAATGAGGGCGGTCGTCGCGCGCGTCACCGAGGCGTCGGTGACGGTGGACGGCGAGGTCGTCGGCGCGCTCGACGAACCCGGGCTGCTCGTGCTGCTCGGTGTCCACGTGGACGACACCTCGGCCCAGGTGGACACGATGGCGCGCAAGCTTCACGAACTGCGCATCCTCCGCGACGAGGAGTCGTGCGCCACCACCGGAGCGCCACTGCTCGTGGTCAGCCAGTTCACGCTCTACGGCGAGACCCGCAAGGGCAGGCGTCCAACCTGGACCGCCGCCGCGCGACCCGAACACGCTGAGCCACTCGTCGATGCCGTGGTGCAGCGACTGCGCGAGCGGGGCGCTCGGGTGGAGACCGGCCGGTTCGGCGCGATGATGTCGGTGCACAGCGTGAACGACGGCCCCTTCACGGTCCTCGTGGAGGTCTGACAGCCGTCCGGATGCCCAGCCGCTCCGTCCGTCCTGGGACACTGCCTGCCCGGTCCACAGTGGCCCCGGGCGGCCCGAACCCGGTGTCTCGCTGACGAGAACGCCCAACCCCGGTCCACGCGTGGACCCGAGCCGGGGATGCCTCGGCGTGAGGCACTCAACAGGCTTCCCCCGCTCGGGAACGATTCGGCACACCTCCGCGTTGACTGAGGTGTCCGGCCGGGGAGCCGGGCACGCGGGGTGGGTTCCACAGGCTCGCCTCGTGCAAGAAGCAGGCGTGAACGATGCACGACACGTCAGCCCGTTGACCGGGGAGGCAAGATGTCCGTCCAGACACTCGAACGAGAGGCTCGCGGTATCCGCGAACGTAGCATTCCCTCGCCCGCCACCGACGACGTTGTGCCTGTGCCCATGGAGGAACAGCCCGACCTCGACGCGCAGGGCCCCGCCGCCGACCTGGTTCGGGTGTACCTGAACGGGATCGGCAAGACGGCACTGTTGACCGCGGCACAGGAGGTCGACCTCGCCAAGCGGATCGAGGCGGGAGTGTTCGCCCGGCACATGCTGGACACCTCCGACGACCTCTCCCGGGAGCGCAGGGCGGAACTGGCGATGATCGTGCGCGACGGCGAGCAGGCCAAGACCCACCTGTTGCAGGCGAACCTCCGGTTGGTCGTGTCGCTGGCCAAGCGTTACACCGGCCGCGGGATGCCCCTGCTGGACCTGATCCAGGAGGGCAATCTGGGCCTGATCCGNNTCGACTACGCCAAGGGCTTCAAGTTCTCGACGTACGCGACGTGGTGGATCCGCCAGGCCATCACCCGCGGCATGGCCGACCAGGGCCGCACCATCCGCCTTCCCGTGCACCTCGTGGAGCAGGTCAACAAGCTGGCACGCATCAAGCGCGACCTGCACCAGCGCCTCGGCCGCGAGGCCACCAACGAGGAGCTGGCCGCCGAGTCCGGCATCGCGGAGAGCAAGGTGGCGAGCCTGCTCGACCACGCCCGCGACCCGGTGAGCCTCGACATGCCGGTGGGCACCGAGGAGGACGCCCCGCTGGGCGACTTCATCGAGGACTCCGAGGCCACGGACGCGGAGAGCACGGTGATCTCCACGCTGCTGTCCGACGACCTGCGCCGCGTTCTCGCGACGCTCGACGACCGGGAGCAGCAGGTGATCCGCCTCCGATACGGCCTTGACGACGGTCAGCCGCGCACGTTGGACCAGATCGGCAAGCACTTCAGCCTGTCCCGCGAGCGGGTGCGCCAGATCGAGCGCGAGGTCATGTCCAAGCTCCGCCACGGCGAGCGGGCGGACCGGCTGCGGGCCTACGCGAGCTGACGCGGCCACCACGGCCCGTCACCACAACAGCAGACACATCACCCGGACGGCGCGTTGACCGGCGTCCGGGTTCGCGAGACGGTCGAGGACGCGCTGACGACGGCGCGGTCTCGACCGTTGTCGTTCGTGGCACGAGGGTGGACGACGCCACGTCCTCGCGGGTGATGGTCCTCGCGGCCGGGCTCGCCGGTCGCCTGCCCCGGAAGGTCGGGTCCGTCGGGGTGGGCCCGGCCTTCCGACCCACGAACGTCCCGGACGAATCCCCACTTTCTCTCGTCCCCGACTCGACGGCTCCGCCGCTCGGATGCGACGTCGGCGGACGGTGATCTGCATCGCGCAGCGGCGTGGGTCTCCACCTGAGGCGCCGATCGCGCGATACGGTCTAGTCCCCTGACCACGCGCAACGGAGCCCGGACTGTGACTGTGACTACTCCCGGGCCGGGGTCGTCCCCGGCCCGCACCACACGCGAGTTCAACCACACCGACCTTCTCCCGCTCGGTGAGGACACCACCACCGAGTACCGGCTCGTGACGACCGAGGGTGTGCAGGTCGTGGAGGCCGCGGGGCGGCGGTTCCTCGAGATCGCACCCGAAGCGCTGACCCTGCTCGCCCGCACGGCGATCACCGACATCCAGCACCTGCTGCGGTCGTCGCACCTCGCGCAGCTGCGCGCGATCGTGGACGACCCCGAGGCGAGCGGCAACGACCGGTTCGTGGCGATGGACCTGCTGCGCAACGCCGCCATCTCGGCGGGCGGTGTGCTGCCGATGTGCCAGGACACGGGAACGGCGATCGTCATGGGCAAGCGCGCCGAGGGCGTGCTCACCGGGGGTGACGACGAGCGGGCGCTGTCGAAGGGCATCTTCGAGGCGTACCAGGAGCTGAACCTGCGCTACTCGCAGATGGCGCCGATCAACTTCTGGGAGGAGCGCAACACGGGCACGAACCTGCCCGCGCAGATCGAGCTGTTCCACAAGGACGGTGCGCGCGACGCCGACCCGTCGTACGAGTTCCTGTTCATGGCCAAGGGCGGCGGCAGCGCGAACAAGACCTTCCTCTACCAGGAGACCAAGGCCGTGCTGAACCCGAAGCGGCTCGCGCGGTTCCTGGACGAGAAGCTGCGCAGCCTCGGCACGGCGGCCTGCCCGCCCTACCATCTGGCGATCGTCGTCGGCGGCACGTCCGCGGAACACAACCTCAAGGTCGCGAAGCTCGCGTCGGCGCGCTACCTCGACGAGTTGCCCCGCGAGGGTTCCGAGCTCGGCCACGGCTTCCGCGACGTCGAGCTGGAGCAGCAGGTGCTGGAGATGACGCGCCAGTTCGGCATCGGGGCCCAGTTCGGGGGCAAGTACTTCTGCCACGACGTCCGCGTGATCCGCTTGCCCCGCCACGGCGCCTCGTGCCCCGTGGGCATCGCCGTGTCGTGCTCGGCCGACCGCCAGGCCAAGGCGAAGATCACGCCCGAGGGCGTGTTCATCGAGCAGCTGGAACGGGACCCGGCCCGGTTCCTGCCCGACGTCACCGACGACCAGCTGTCGGACGAGGTCGTCCAGGTCGACCTCAACCGGCCGATGTCGGAGATCCGCGAGCAGCTGTCGAGCCTGTCGGTGAAGACCCGGCTGAGCCTGACCGGCCCGCTCGTGGTGGCCCGCGACATCGCACACGCGAAGATCGCGGAGCGGTTGGAGGCCGGTGAGGAGATGCCGCAGTACCTTCGCGACCACCCGGTGTACTACGCCGGTCCCGCGAAGACGCCGGACGGCTACGCCTCGGGGTCCTTCGGTCCGACCACGGCGGGCCGGATGGACTCCTACGTGGCCCAGTTCCAGGCCGCGGGCGGGTCTCTCGTGATGCTGGCCAAGGGCAACCGTTCGAAGCAGGTCACCGAGTCGTGCCGCGCGCACGGCGGCTTCTACCTCGGATCGATCGGCGGTCCCGCGGCGCGGCTCGCGCAGGACTGCATCAAGAAGGTCGAGGTCCTGGAGTACCCGGAGCTCGGCATGGAAGCGGTGTGGCGCATCGAGGTCGAGGACTTCCCCGCCTTCATCGTGATCGACGACAAGGGCAACGACTTCTTCGCCGACACCTCGGAGCCGGTGCTCCAGATCTCGTTCCGCTCGTGAGCCGGCGCCGGGCTGACGCCTGGGGAGGATTCCCCGGCGTCAGCCCGCGCGGCGTCGGTGCCTGCGGTCAGTGCGTGGCCTGCTCGTGGTCGAGCACGACCTCACGGTCCCCCAGCGGCGCGTCGAGCTCCACTGTGAGCGGTGGGTAGCGCATGTCCATGGTGCACATGACGTTCTTGTCGGCCGGCTTCGACTCGATCAGCGTCACGGTGACGCGTTCGCCGGTCTCCTCGGCCAGCTCCGCACTCGCCTTCGTGCATCCGCCTTCCTGGGCCACGACGGTGAGCGTGTGTCCCTTGTCGGACACGCTCACGTCGACCGGGTAACCCTCGGGCAGCGCCTTCGAGTCGATCTGGCCCACCGGGACCGGCCCGTCGTGGGGCACCTCCTCCGGGGCGCGCGACAGTTCCTGCGACGCGGGCGGCGCGTCGCCATTCCCTCCCGCCCCGCTGTCGGTGGTGTCCGCCTGCTCTCCACATGCCGTCACGGTCAGCAAGGCCGCCGCGGCGATCATTCCTCGAATCCACCTCATGTCCGACTGGACGTAACGGGGCCCGGGTTAGGTTGCATCCATGCCTTCTGCCCCGCGCCTGCGTCGCACGCTCGACACGGGCGACGCCGTCCTCGTCGGTCTGGGCTCGATGATCGGAGCGGGCGTGTTCACCGCGCTCGCCCCGGCCGCGAGCGCGGCCGGGACGGGTGTGCTGCTCGCGCTCGCGCTCGCGGCGCTCGTCGCGTACTGCAATGCGACGGCCTCGGCCCGGCTCGCCATCCGCTACCCCGACGCCGGGGGCACGTACGTGTACGGGCGGGAACGTCTGGGAGCGTTCTGGGGGTATCTCGCCGGCTGGGGGTTCGTGGTCGGCAAGGTCGCGAGCTGCGCGGCGATGGCCCTGACCGTGGTCACCTACGCGGCCCCGCAGCTTCCCCAGCCGTGGCGGGGCCTGGTCGCGGCCGGCGTGGTGGCGGTGCTCACCGGTGTCAACTACGCGGGCGTCCGCAAGTCCGCGCTCGCGACTCGGCTGCTCGTGGCGTTCAGCCTGCTGGTGCTGGGTTTCGTCGTCCTCGCCGTGGTGGTGGGTGG
>JACYYJ010115365.1_pt1 | contig 14792 bp, 17 predicted proteins | sample 8236861 | NCBI WGS metagenome assembly JACYYJ01 (sample SAMN14103086, study PRJNA606662) | landfill metagenome | isolation source: landfill solid waste | place: India:New Delhi, Okhla landfill site | collected 2017-11-05
TATTTTTTTTAATATTTTTTCGTGGTGTTCATTTTGAGCTTTTACCGTTATTTTTCGAATTCCAAGCTCCTTCAACATCAATGTTGTTAAAATACTGCTTTGAATGTTGTCTCCAATCGCCACTATTACATGATCTACATTTCGTATTCCTAATTCTTTTAATACTCTTTCGTCGGTAGTATCTGCAATAACTGCATGCGAAGCTATGTCTTTAAACTCCTCTACTTTATCTTCATTTATATCAATAGCNNAATACTTCCTCCAAAACGACCTAAACCAATGACCGCGAATTCTTTTTTCATGAAAATCCCCTATTCCTTGTAGTATCTTATAACAATATCATACTAAATCATGTACAATAATTCATCCCCTATTTGTATTTCCATTGCCTTTCTGTTGATTACACACAAGTCTATATGGGAAAACTACAATTACATACTATCCTGTTGAGGGGGAGCTAACCTTGTTTTTGTCATACCCGCTTCTCGCAGCTTTATCCGGTGTTTTTCTAGCGCAATTCATTAAAATTCCAATTCACTTTATTACTTCAAGAGAGTGGAAATTTAGTCTGTTTTTTTCTACAGGAGGGATGCCTAGTTCACATACAGCAACTGTTGTAGGTTTAGCATCAGCGATGGGTTTATCTCTTGGCTTTCGCTCGAATGAATTTGCAATTAGCTTCGTACTTGCTATTATTGTCATGCACGATGCAATGGGCATACGTAGACATGCTGGTTATCATGCTGCTTTGCTCAATCAATTGGCGACTGATTTTAGTAATTTATTGGAAATAATTAAGCATCCAAATCCAAACAATTATGCCACAAGAGAAAAACTAAAAGAATTATTAGGCCATCAACCCGCCGAGGTCTTTTTTGGTGCATTATTAGGTTTTATTATTGCACTTATTTTATATCCGATTTATCCATTCTAATGGAAAAAATCCTTAGAACTGTTGTCCTAAGGATTTTCTTATTATGCTTCTTGAGCCTGGAATTGCGCTTTAACTAGCTCGTAATAAATTCCTTTATGCTCCATTAATGCCCCATGATTTCCTTGTTCCATTATTCTGCCATGGTCTAAAACAATAATATTGTCTGCCTCTCGAATTGTTGATAATCGATGGGCAATAATAATTGATGTTCTTCCTTTTAGTAGCTTCTTTAATGCCCGTTGAATTTTTTGTTCTGTTTCCGTATCAATGCTTGCTGTAGCCTCATCTAAAATGATTATTTTCGGATCGGCAAGTAATGCACGTGCGAACGATAATAATTGCCGTTCCCCAACGGATAAAATATTTCCTCTTTCTTCTACTTCTGTTAAATACCCGTTGGATAGTCGCTGGATAAAGTCATGCGCACCAACTACTTTTGCCGCTTCAATAACTTCTTCATCTGTTGCATTCGGTCGACCAAAGCGAATATTGTCCATAATAGTACCGGAGAAAATGAATGTATCTTGAAGTACAACACTTATATGATTCCGTAAACTATTTAAAGAAACTTCTCGTATATCCAAGCCATCTACCTTTACAACCCCTTTCGTAGGATCGTAAAAACGACTTATTAAATTTGCAATGGTAGATTTACCAGAGCCCGTATGCCCTACTAGTGCTACCGTTTCACCCGCTTTCATTTCTAAAGAAATTTCATGCAATGCGATTCGATTCGCATCATAAGAGAACTGAACTTTATCAAATTCAATGTGCCCTTTCATATCAGAAAGTTCGATTGGGTTTTCTGTTTCTTTTACGTTGGGCTCTTCATCTAAATATTCAAAAATTCGTTCAGATGAGGACATCGCCATTAATAATTGGTTGTAATTCTGACCTAATCTAGAAATGGGATCCCAGAACATACCTAAATAAAAGGCAAAGGAAACGAATACACCTGTTGTGACATTCGGATCATTTATAATTAAGTAGGATCCGAACCAGATTAATATCGCAGTCCCAATAGCATTACACATTTCTACTAACGGACGGAACATCGCACTCTTTTTCGATGCAATCCGCCAGTTTTCGTAGTTATCCTTATTTACACCACCGAAAAACTCTGTATTTTCTTGTTCCTGTGAAAAAGATTGTGTAATACGAATCCCTTGAAGGCTTTCATTTAAGTGTGAGTTCAACCGGGATTGTTGTATTCGTACATCTTGCCATGATCTACGAATATTTTTTCTTAATTTTGTAGAAATCAAGAACATTAACGGTAAAACAATCATAATAGCCAATGCTAGTTTCGGACTTAGCATAAACAATATAATTACGATTCCTACTAAAGTAACCATATCCATCAGCAAATTAATAATCCCGTTTGTAAATAGTTCTTGTAAGGAATTTACATCATTTAAAATTCTTACTAAAATAGATCCCGCTGAGCGAGAATCAAAAAAGCGATGGGATAATTTTTGTACATGTGCAAATAAGTGATCTCGCAAATCATATATAATATTTTGACCTAGGTGATTAACCCACCTTATCCGAAAGATGTTGGCAACATAGTTGATTAAGTACAAAACAGCAACACCAACAACTAATTTCCATAATAAATCAACGTCTTTATTTCCGATTGCATGGTCAATAAGCAATGTCCCTATTACTATTGGCACAAACAAACGAATTGCCGTCGAAATTAACATCGCAATCATCGCGGCTGGTAGTAGTGTTTTAGCGTATGGTTTCATATAAGTTAGCAAACGAAACATTTGCTTCCAATTGAAGGGTTTATCAATAGCTGTATCTATTGTATAGCGAAAACGATTTAAATGTTTACTCTCAACTTGTGCTTTACTCATACTCTCCCCCCTTATCCATGCTGACGTTGTAAAAATATATCTCGATCTTGATATTGAATTTCGTATATACGCTGGTATGGACCATTGTTATTTATTAATGCTTCATGAACTCCTCGTTCCACGATTTCTCCATCTTCTAACACAATAATTTCATCCGCATGTTTTATAGAAGAAATCCGATGTGCAATAATAAATGTTGTACGGCCATTCATAACTTCCTTCAATGCTTTTTGAATTTTTAACTCCGTTTCCATATCTACTGCACTTGTTGCATCATCAAGAATTAAAATACTTGGATTAACTAACAACGCACGTGCAATGGCAATCCGTTGTTTTTGCCCACCTGATAGACCCATTCCTCTTTCACCAAGATACGTATCATATCCATTCGGCATTTCCATAATAAAATCATGAGCCTGCGCACGTTTCGCTGCATTGATTACTTCTTCTTCACTAGCATCTGGATTTCCATATCGAATATTTTCTCTAATCGTAGTAGAAAAAAGAAAAGCCTCTTGTAAAACAAATCCAATATTTTTACGTAAACTTTTTAAGGAATAGGCTTGAACGGGTTTACCGTCCACTAAAATTTCCCCTTGTTCTGGTTCATAAAAGCGAGTAATTAATTGAGTTATACTTGTTTTCCCTGAACCTGTCGAACCGATTAAACCGATAACTTTACCTGGTGGTGCATCAAACGTAATATTTTTCAGTGCTGCATCATCGTCTTTCACATACGTTAGCGTAACATCATTAAAGCTTACATGACCTTTGATTCGACCAACAGCTACAGCTTTCTGTTGTTCTTTAATATCTTCTTCAGCCTCTAAAATTTCTAATAAACGTTCCCCAGATGCTTTTGCCTGTGAAAATTGGTTAATCACATATCCGAAGTCTGCTAGTGGCCATACAATGTACCAAACAAGACTAAAGAAGGCAACTAACTCTCCCGGATTTAGATTTCCGTTAATGACTAAGTAACCACCAAAGGAAAGCAATGCCACAACACAAATGTTGCCGATGAATTCCATTAGTGGGAAAAATTTTGCCCAAATATTAGCTGTTTTTAAATAGTGGTCTTTATAATTACCGTTTGAATCATCAAATCGTTCAATTTCAAAATCTTCACGTGACAAAGATTTTACTGTATGAATTCCGCTTACGTTTTCTTGAATGCGAGTATTAAGTCTACCTAGTGATTTACGAATGCCGCGAAAGGCAGGATGCACTCGTTTATCAAATCGATATGTAAGTACTGCTAAGAAAGGCATAGCCGCCATTGTTACTAAAGTTAATGGAACAGAATAGTAAAACATCACTGCTAAACTGATGAGAATAAGCAATGTTACCCGTATTAGCATCGAGAATCCAAATGATAAGAAGAAGCGGAATCCTTCTACATCTGAGGTTAACCTCGACATGATATCCCCTGTTTTAGCATTATCGTAATAGCGAAAGGAAAGTTTCTGTAACTTTTTATATAATGCATCCCGCATTACATAAACAGAACGAATCCCGAATAACTCTCCTAAGTATTGATGAAAATACGTCGAGATCCCCTTTACTACCATAATCCCNNTAATTCGAACCTTGATTTTACAATTACTTCATCAATCGTAACTTGAAGGACCATTGGATAAACAACTGTAATTCCTGTAACGAACAACAAAAAGATTAATGATACAATCAAAAACCTTTTATAAGGCCAATAAAATTGTTTAAGCTTTCGAAATGTATCCAAAGCTCCCCCTCCCTCTCTATTGTAAATTTTTCACGTATATATAAATATAACGGTTTTCGAAATAAATATCTATACTTTTTCCATAATTTTTTAAAAATTATAAATGGGTGAAAAATTACCATTTTAGAAATAACTCATCCGTTTTATCGTGTCATTCTATAGAATCACATATAAAAAAACACCCCTAGAATGGGGTGTTTTCCATTACATTAACGGTTGTTGACCAGTAGTTGCTTTGGAAAAGCCTGTTCGAATTTGTTGCATATCCTGCGCTTGAAGCACAGGAACTTGGTAATACCCGTTTTTATTCTGATATAAAAATACTTCATATGCCATCTCTACAAAATTCGGTATGCTATCTGCTAAAACTCTACGCATTACGGGGTTTGTAGCCTCTAAGGATGCTGTTGTTAAAGCAGTAGCATTGGTTTTTAATAAACCAAGCATGAAGCTTGAAATACAATCATCTGTAAGTTCATTTACACTTTGTTTTGGTTTCTTTGGTTGTGATGGTTTTAAACCGTAGATGACATTGTTATTTTGATTCATTTTATAGCTGCTCGTTGGTTTAGATGGATCCTGACCAGTAGATAGTGTTTCAACCATTAAATTGTACTGGTCGGCCATAAATTGACTTTGATGATCGAGAATATGGAGCAATTCCTGGTCTTGAATGTGTGGTCGATATAGCATATATTGTTCTTGCGCACCAATTAACCCACCTAAAACCTCGTGTACGTCCATTACCTCATGTCCACCAACGTTAAATGTTTGACCATTATTATTTGGAATAGGACTTGCGCTTGGGTTTGTCATGTTCATTTGTTGATTCATGTTCATCCCCCTTTTGTAATGGATACGTACTTAGTTTGTTGCGAAAGTCTATTTTCAAACAAAGAAAAAAATACCGCTTCCGTATTCCTCAGGAACAGTTATTGTAAAACACGTTCAATTCTTTTTTCCAAAAGTCGGATACTACCTTTTCCTGATTGAACATGGCGTAATAATCCATTGGCATCGAAGAGATAATAAGCAGGTACATACTTTACCTTCATTTTTTTTGACAAATAGAGATCATCATCAATATAAATCGGTTGTGTTATACCATATTGTTTTGCAATGTTTTTCACTTCGTTAAAATCCTTATCTTCGTTAGAACGTGGCATATGAACAGCAAGAACATTTAACTTCCCCTTCGTTTCTTTTCTTAGCTGATTCACATTTGGTAATGCATCTTTGCAAGAATTACAACTAATGGACCAAAAGTGGATAAGCGTTGGTAAACCATTTAATTCACTATTTGTAACTCTTCCATTTAACCATGACGTTGCACCCGTTAGGATAGGTATTTTCTCTCTAAGGCGCATTCGATCTCCTCCCCTATCTCATCAGTGTATTTTTATAAATCCTCATAAAAAAGGCTCTAACAGAGATGTTAGAGCCTCCTTTTAAGAAACTTTTAGTGTATCCTGGCCTGGTTTCCAGTTTGCAGGACAAAGTTCCCCTGTCTGAAGTGCTTGTAAAACGCGTAATACTTCATCCACATCTCGGCCAATATTATTGTGAAAAACAGTTTGGTATTGTAGTTCACCTTTTGGATTAATAATAAATAATCCACGTAAAGCAATACCTTCTTCTTCGATTAGTACACCATATTCACGAGAAACAATATGGTTCGTGTCCGATGCTAAAGGATATTCCAAATCACCAATTCCATTATCTTGTCTTGCAGTATTAATCCAAGCTAAATGTGTATGTACGGAATCTGTTGACACACCAATTACTTCAGCGTCAAACTTTTGAAAATCTGTATATCGATCAGAAATCGCCGTAATTTCAGTTGGACATACGAAAGTAAAGTCCATTGGATAGAAGAATAACACGGTCCATTTTCCATCCTTCACATTTTCTTCTAAGCTAACCTTTCCAAATGTTTTGTCTGGCATTACCGCATCCATTTCAAAACGTGGTGCATGCTTACCTACCATACGTTCTTTCATAATGCTATTCCCTCCATTAAAAATGATAATGTCTTACTTTAAGACTAATACTATTATCGACACGTACCTATTAAAATAAACGGTAAAAATGTACAGTTCCCTCCTACTATTTGTCGATTTTTATGATATAGGATTGAAGTTTGTCTATTTGTGGTATTAAATAGATGAAGAAAAGATTGGAAAGGATGTTTTTCATGGAATTATGGGGAATCGATTTTGAGCCTTACATTAGAGGAAGCATATCCATAATATTGAAAATAATTGTTGTTATTATTGTCTACTCCATTGTTAAGCCAATTGGAAAAAGAATTATTAAAAGTATAATTGAAAAAGTCGGGAATAGACAGAAGCTTAGTGACGGTCGGAAGAAAACGTTAGAAAAACTAATTCATAATATATACACCTATATTTTAATCTTCGTTTTGGTTATCACGCTTCTTGATATTGTTGGGATTCCTATTGGGCCAATTCTGGCAGGTGCTGGTATTCTTGGGCTAGCAATTAGTTTTGGTGCACAAGGATTAGTAAGTGATATTGTAACAGGCTTTTTTATTTTAATGGAACGCCAAATTGATGTCGATGATTATGTTGTTGCTGGAGGATTAGATGGAATTGTGGAAGAAGTTGGGTTAAGAACAACAAAACTACGAGGTTTTGATGGAACGCTACATTTTATTCCGAATCGTAATATTTCTAATGTAACCAACCATTCACGTGGAAATATGCGAGCACTTGTTGATATTGGCATATCTTATAATGAAGACATGGATCATGTAATTTCCGTTATACAAAAGGCATGTGATGCGTTTGCCACTGGTGACGAGCGTATTAAAGAAGGTCCGAATGTAATTGGGGTGCAAAGCTTTGGTGCTTCAGAAGTCGTTTTACGTATTATTGCACAAACAGAAAATGGAGAACAATTCGGTGTAGAGCGTGAATTACGCAAAGCAATAAAAGAAACACTTGACCAAGCCGGAATTGAAATCCCATATCCACATCAAGTTATGATCCAAAAGACACAGGCTTAACACTAGTCATCTTCCCGGATTGTTTCGAATCCGTTACATCTCTAGCTTCTTATTGTATAATAAGTATGGAGAGAAATTTTTATTACAGGAGAGAAACGTCAATGATTAGCAGAAAGAGTGAACGTGAAATTCAAGCGATGCATGAAGCTGGCAAATTGCTAGCATCTTGTCATAAAGAAATAGCTAAAATGATCAAGCCTGGTATAACGACAATGGAAATTGAACGGTTTGTCGAAAAGTTTTTAGCAGAAAACGGTGCAACGCCTGAACAAAAGGGCTATCAGGGCTATAAGTATGCTACCTGCGCTTCCATCAATGATGAAATTTGCCATGGTTTCCCTCGAGAAACGCCTCTAAAAAATGGAGATATTGTGACCATTGATATGGTTGTAAACCTTCATGGTGCACTTGCAGATTCTGCTTGGACATATGCTGTAGGTGAAATAGATGATGAAAAGAAACGCTTGCTTGAGGTTACAGAAAAAGCTCTATACAAAGGCATTGAGCAAGCCGTAATCGGCAATCGAATTGGCGATATTGGGCATGCGATCCAGTCTTATGTGGAAGGGGAACACTTTTCGGTTGTACGAGATTTCACAGGTCATGGGATAGGCGACAAAATGCATGAGGATCCGAAAATTCTTCATTACGGTCAACCAGGAAAAGGAGTACGACTTAAAGAAGGAATGGTTATTACTATTGAGCCTATGGTGAATATTGGGGCATGGCAATCCAAGATGGACAATAATGGCTGGACTGCTAGAACAATCGATGGTTCTTTATCTGCACAATATGAGCATACTCTAGCCATCACCAAAAATGGTCCTTTGATTTTAACGAAACAGGATTAACATTTGACAAAAAGACTGTCCCAATAATCGGGACAGTCTTTTCCTTTACTCTATTTACGATGAATGTCCTAAGCGCTCTTCCACTTCTTGACAAACCTCATCTGCCGTTCTACCTTTTGCCTGGATAACAGAACCACCTGGAACATCTGTCGTCATCCCCATCACATTTTGGTCTAATCCAGTTACGACACAGCAATCACAGTTTGCAGCATCTTCCATTGAAAATAAGTCTACAACATCATATCCCTTTTGTTGTAGAGCTTGTTTGACATCTGTTAAAGATTCTTCAACGCCAACACGACTCATATGTATTTCCTCCTGTTATTTAAAATTCTTTTGTAGTTTTTCCAGAAGAAATACTTTTATACAAGATTAAATCCGAAAGTTTCTCACCATTTGTTCAACAGCCTGGACGCCAACTTCAAGCGCCTCTTCTTTCGGGTTTAGTTTACTATGATGAAGTCCATACGGAGAATCTACGCCTAACCAAAACATAAAACCAGGAATTTCTTTTAACATGTATCCAAAATCTTCACCAGTCATAGCTTCCTCCGCTTCCATATAGGTTATCTTTTCCTTATCCATTACTTCAGCAAATTGCTTTACATATTTTCCATGATTCCAAACTTGATAATAGTTGGATCCAAAATCAATCGATGTTTTGCAATCAAATCGAAGCTCAATTGCTTTTGCGAGTCTTTCGATTTGATTTTTAATGACATCCATTGTTTCGGATTGAACCGTTCGAATAGTTCCTTCCAATCGTGCAGTTTCAGCTATGACATTTTGAACAGTTCCACCAGTAATTTTACCAATTGTCACAACTGCAGAATCGATCGGATTCACCATCCGGGATACAATCGTTTGCAGGTCCATTACGAGACTACTAGCTGCAACAACCATATCCTTCGTTCGATGAGGATATGCAGCGTGACCACCCTGACCTTTTAAATCAATAAACAATTCACTCGTATTGGCAAATAATAAGCCTTCCTTAGAAGATACCGTTCCTACTGGAAGTTCTGGAGCTATGTGCAATGCGAAAATAACATCTGGTTTCCATTTTTTCATTTGATCGGATTGTAGCATCGGTAATGCCCCACCAGGACCTTCCTCAGCAGGTTGGAAAATAACCAACACATTGTTTGTAGGTCTTTTTTTCGTTAACCTATCTAATAATCCTAGAGCAATGGTCATATGAAAATCATGACCACATGCATGCATATTCGATTTATGGTTGGATGGAAATGGAAGAAGAGTTTCTTCCACAATTGGTAATCCATCTATATCTGCACGATAGCCAATTGTCCTTTTGCCCTCTGTCCCTTGAATTCTTACAAAGATCCCTGTTTTCCACGTCTCAACTGTTAGAAATTCCTGAGGTAAGGATTGAATAAAATTGAGAAGATACGCTTGTGTTTTGACTTCCTCAAAACCTAATTCCGGAATTTGATGTAGTTCTCTTCTAATTTTGGTTAAGGAATCCAATTTCATAGTCTTTCACCTCATCTTCATATGGAAAAAGCAGGAGAGTGCACCTCCTGCTCAAAGTTAAACATTATTCACCGCTTGCGCTATTCATTTTACTCTTCATTTAATTTTCTTAGTTCTTGTTTGATTTCTGTTTTTGATTTCGTTTTTTCATCAATTTCCTTAATTACTCTTGCTGGAGTACCTGCTACAACTGTGTTTGGTGGTACATCTTCAGTTACGATTGCACCAGCAGCAACTACTGCTCCTTTTCCAACTGTAACACCTTCTAGGATCACTGCATTTGCTCCAACAACTACATCATCTTCCACAACTACTGGCTTAGCAGATGGTGGCTCAATAACGCCTGCTAAAACAGAACCAGCACCTATATGACAGTTCTTACCTACAGTTGCTCTTCCTCCGAGAACTACATTCATATCAATCATTGTACCTTCACCAATTACAGCACCAATGTTGATGCTAGCACCCATCATAATTACTGCACCATCACCAATTTCAACTTGATCACGGATAATTGCACCTGGCTCAATACGTGCATTAATCCCTTTTAAGTCAAGTAGAGGAATAGCCGAATTCCGACGGTCATTTTCAACTACATAATCGGTAATTTGATTCTTATGTACATCTAAAATACTTTGAAGCGTCTTCCATTCACCAAAAAGGACACCTGCATTTTCTTCAACAAAAGCTTGTACATCGCTTCCGAAATCTATCTGTGATAACCCTTCTCCTTTTACGTAAACTTTTACAGGAGTGGATTTTTTGCTATTTGAAATAAATTGAATAATTTCGTTTGCATCCATCATTTTCATATAAAACACCTCATTTAATAGTTTTCTACTTTAATGTACCAAAATGTTATTCCATATGACAAGTATTGAAACAAGAAAATTGTTGGTTAGAACCAACAATTTTCTCATTCATGTAGAAATCGATTTACTTTTTTTAAAATCGCTCTTCTCGTTAAAATCCCTTCAAATTCGCGCTCATCATTAATAACACATACAAAGGAATGATTAATTACTAGTTTAAGACCTTTCAAGAAGGAATCCTCTTTTTTCAAAAATGGTACGTCTTTTTCCATTACATCTTCTACACGTTGCTCCGAGAGCTTTTCAACCTCAAATCGTTCTATACCTAGGATTTGATTAATGATCATCGTTTTACTCACAATTCCTTGCAGGTGACTATTCGCATCTAATACAGGTACAGCGGAATATCCAGTTTTCACTAATACTAGCAATGCATGCTCTAACGGATTTTTCATCTGTACATGTGCTACCTTTTCACTTGGGACGATTAAATCTCCAACAGTTAATTGCTTTATATCTGTGCTTTGAATGCTTACCAAATTAAGTCACTCCTTTTCTTAGCACAGGAGCTTTTTTTACACTTTCATTTTTAGTTTAACATAATTATTTGTAAGATTCACACCAATATCTACATCATCATTTTTTCATTACATTTTGATACTGCACATTAATTTCTATTTTTTTAATGTCTTTTCTCCCACATTGTGGGCACCATTTTACATTGTCGGTCATAATACAACAGTGTGAGCAATAATAATACACGAACTTCACCTACTCTTAATTCTTTTTCACTAGTTTATGTGAATAGGTTGAGATTGGTTCAAAATACAATAAAGAATATGTTACATGAATGTTGTTGTTAAAGTGAGGAATGAAGAAGTAAAATCGTATATGAACTTAAAAAAAAGAGACATTTTGGAGATGTGTAAAGGGGCGAGAATTTCGCCCCTATGAAAAAAATCAATAAAGCTTTTAAAATGGATACTTATTTAACCATTGCCCTCCATCAAGTGTGACTACTTCGCCGTTCATATAAGCAGCCTTATCCGAAAGCATAAACGCCGCTAATTCCGCAATTTCCTCTGGCTCTCCTAGTCTTCGTAATGGAACAGAATGAATAGTTCTTCGTGCAGCCTCTTCTGATTCCCATAGCTTATCTGCTCCACCTGTACGGTCAATTGGTCCAGGTGCAATGGCGTTGGAACGAATTCCGTATTTTGCTCCCCATTCCACCGCAAGTGTTCTCGTTAAAGATAATACGCCCGCTTTAGCTGCGGCAGAATGTGCAACACCCGCTCCAGCTCCCCATGCATAGGTAGCAACCATATTTAATATAGAGCCTCTGATTCCATTTTCAATCCAATATTGACCGATTTCCCTACAGCAATAAAAGGTACCATTTAATACGATATTGATGACCGCATTCCAGCCATTAATCGATAATTTTTCAGTCGGAACAATAAAATTTCCAGCAGCATTATTTACTAGTGCATCAATGGTGCCAAATGTTTCTATCGTTTCGTCTTTCATTCTTTTAATGTCTTCTGGATTGCGCACATCCATAGGTATTGGATGAACGGCCAAATCACGACCTTCCAAAATCTCTTGTTTCGCCTGCAACAGTTTTTGTTCATCCCTACCTGTTATGACTACCCTTGCCCCATCCTCCGCAAGCTTCTTTGCCATATATTTTCCCATTCCACTGGATCCACCTGTTATGATAACTACTTTATTGAACATAAAACTTCTCCCTTCCCATTTTCAAAACTTAAGAATCCCTATTCTATTCATTCGATAATTAGGTATAAATTCCCTTTAGAAAATAGATTATTGCTTGTACTAATAAATCAGTATAATTTCATAGGTTAGAAATGCTATAATGCAATTAAGTTTAATTAAAGGATGAATAATAGAATGGCCAAAAAAATTACTAGACGATCTTTTTTGAAGCGTTTCCTCTATTCCTCACTCGGCGTTTTTGGAATTGGTGGGGGGACTTATTATTACGCGAAGTTTCTGGAACCCAGTATGTTAAAAATAAAAGAAGAATCGATTTATTCTCCTAAATTGCCTGAATCATTCACTGGAATGAAAATCGTTCATTTCGGAGATACACATCTAGGTTTTCATTACAGCTTAAATCAGTTAGAAAAATTAGTAGATCAAATCAATCAGTTAAATCCAGACATTGTCTTCTTTACTGGTGATTTAATAGATGATCCTAAAATTTACCCTCCAAATCAATTTCAAACCTGTTCGGAAATACTCTCTGCTATAAAAGCTCCATTCGGTAAATTCTGGATTTATGGCAATCATGATCATGGGGGCTATGGTACAGATATTATAAAGGACGTTATGAAGCTAGGTGGTTTTCAGCTTTTGCAAAACGAAGCAATCGAAATGGAACAAAATAGTGAAAAAATAAATATTGGTGGATTAGATGATGTTATGCTTGGAAGACCTGATTTAGATCGAACATTTGAAACTACCAATTTTGATCATTTCACCATACTACTATGTCATGAACCAGACTTTGCTGATCAAACGATTCGGTATCCTGTGGATGTTCAGTTTTCTGGTCATAGTCATGGTGGTCAAATACAAATACCACTCATCGGTTATGTGATTACTCCTCCGTTTGCAGAAAAGTACGTAGAAGGTAAACATACGATTGGAGATTCATTACAACTATATATAACCCGTGGCATTGGAACAACTCGACTTCCATATCGTTTCCTTTGTAAGCCAGAAATCAATGTATATACATTGGAAAATAGTCAAATAGATTAAAAAGTACTAAATTTGTCAATATTTAAAAAGACTATATTTGGGTTTTTCCATGATAGAATAAAGGAAATCATCAAAGTGGAGGAGATATTTTCATGACATGCAAAAAATGGTACATAATCCCTTTTATTCTGCTAATCTTTTTAGCTGCATGCGGGGATGAGGATAAAGCTTCTTATGAAGGGGATTTTGAATATGAAGTAGCAGATTTTACCGCTATTAATCAAGATGGTGAGGATGTTTCAACAAAAGACTTTGAGGGTAAGTTTTGGATAGCGGACTTTATTTTTACATCTTGTACGGATACTTGTCCAATCCTCACTGCAAATATGGCTAGATTACAACAAATGGTAAAAGAAGAAGGTCTTGATGTACAATTTGTTTCTTTTACGGCTGACCCACAAGTAGATAAACCCGAAGTCTTAAAAAAGTATATCGAGGACCGTGGCGGGGACCTATCTAGTTGGGATGCGTTTACAGGCTATTCTGTTCAAGATATAGAGGAGTTTGCAGCAGGTTCCTTTAAAGTTATTGCATCGAAACAAAATGGAGCAGTAATACACCAAAACTATTTCCATCTTGTAACTCCAGATGGTAAGCATATTAAAAGATATAATACGATACCTAGCGAAACAAATCCGAATCCCGATCAATTGGAAGATATTGTAGAGGATTTAAAAACATATATTAAATAAGAGAGGGTTCTCCCCCCTCTCCACTTCTTAAGGAGGAAAAACATGCGTAACGAACCGGATCAGACACAGGATATTAAACAAATTGCGGAAGCATTGTCCGTCGTCAATCGCCACGCAAAAGCAGCACCTGACCCAAGACATTTATATTCCATAAAACAAAAGGCAATCCACAAGCTATTAAAGGACAAGCACGCCAAAAAGCTAGGTCTACACTTCTCGAACCATCCGAAAAGAAGTCAACAGCATTCTACTCTTTTAATTCAAGTGGATGAATATTACTTCCATTTGCCTCCAAACAAGGAGGACTTAAAAGAATTGAAACATCTTGGTTCCCTCGACGATTCTTATCGTAATCCAAAGCCTCAACTAAACCTAAGACGTGCGAAACAAATACTATATCAATATTTAGGATATAAGCCTGAGGAAGAAAACCGGGGATATGCCTATAATAATCGTAAACCGTCCTATAATAAATCAATCTCCTCCTGGGTTTCTGGGAATAGCAAATATCGAGATCGTTTTTATAAGGAGTTTTCCTAGTATTAAACCTTAATACTTCCGAAACATATGACCCCAACTGTTGTATTT
>JACYYJ010075737.1_pt1 | contig 14779 bp, 17 predicted proteins | sample 8236861 | NCBI WGS metagenome assembly JACYYJ01 (sample SAMN14103086, study PRJNA606662) | landfill metagenome | isolation source: landfill solid waste | place: India:New Delhi, Okhla landfill site | collected 2017-11-05
CTGGAACTATCGAGAAATTTTTGTCCATAAGGCGCGCCAAACTGGATAGTCGTTCGCCATACAGGATGTGCTGTCCGGTATAGTGGAGGTTGTGCGTGGCGGGAAAGCCAAAGCGAGAGCGATTCCGCGTCGTGCGGGGCAAGTTGGTTGTTCACACACTTGACGATCTGTCCTTAGCGGTGGGGCGAACAACTCGCATGATCCAACGATGGTTTGCCCAGGGGTGTCCGGGCAAATTATCGAACGGTTACGATGTTGCGGCGGTGGTGTCGTGGGCAATCGAGAATATCAACGCGGAGGGGGCGGTGCCATCGCGACCGCAACCGCCAGTTGACCCAGAAGACCCACTACTCGCCGACGGCGTGCCAACGGAAGCGCTGGAGCGATTGCGATTGGCGACGGCGAAAATCAAGGAGTTGGAACTATCCGTCAAGCGCAAGGAGTTGGTTCCGGTCGCTGGTTTGCAGAATCTTTTATTACAAGCGGCGTCACGTATACGCGAGGCTGGCGAGAGGCTAGGCCGGATGTTTGGCCGCGAGGCCCAGTTAGTGTTGGATGAGGCGATTGATGCGGCGGAAACATTGATAGACCAAATGGGCAACGATGGCGACGGAGCTGGGTAAGGAGTCAACTGAGGAGCAATTCCGCCGGTTTATTGCCGAGTGCCGGTCGCCTGTTATCCGTACGATGGCAGAGTTTGCCGAGCAGGAAGTTGTAATCCCCGACGGTCCATTCGAGGGGTTAAAGTTTCGCATGGATCGCCAGCCTTATACGCGGCTGCTTTATGAGGCGATTGATAGCGGGAACTGGAATAGATTTGTCATCACGGGGCCAACGCAAAGCGGGAAAACGCTGTCGGCCTGTATTGTGCCGATCATGTATCACCTGTTTGAGATGCGGGAAACCGTCATTTTCGCCATGCCGAACATGGATATGGCGGGCGATAAATGGAACGAGGATTTGCGTCCAGCGATCGAGGCGAGCCGCTATCGGGATTTGCTACCAACGACCGGGCAAGGCTCGCGATCTGCATCTAAACTCGACGCTGTGCGGTTTAAGAATGGGGCGACGCTAAAGTTTATGAGCGGCGGCGGCAGTGATAAAAAACGGGCCGCGTTTACGTCGCGCGTGGTCGTGATCACTGAAACTGACGGCATGGACGAACAGGGCGGCAATTCACGCGAGGCGGATAAAATCACGCAGATTGAAGCACGGACACGGGCCTACGGCGAACGCAAGCGGATTTATATGGAATGCACGGTCTCAATCGAGGAAGGCCGAACATGGCGCGAGTATAAAGCGGGGACGCAATCAAAGATCTTGTTGCCATGTCCGCATTGCAAAGGCTGGGTGTCGCCAGAGCGTGAAGATCTTACGGGGTGGCAGAGCTGCACGGATACACAATCGGCCCGCAAATCTGGAGTGATATCGTGCCCGAACTGCCACAAGCACTGGACCGAGCCGCAACGGGTGAAAGCTAACCGGAACGCGATTATTTTGCATCGTGGGCAGGAGATCCAGGATTCTGGCAAAGTGAAGGGCGAGGCCGCACCAACGGGCACGCTAGGGTTCCGATGGTCGGCCGTGAATAACTTATTCCTGAGCGCTGGGGACGTTGCGGCCGACGAATGGCGGGCGAGCCAATCGGATGATGAAGACAACGCCGATCGGGAAATGCGGCAGTTTGTGTGGGCGATCCCCTACGTGCCGCAAAAGGTCGACATGAGCGACCTGAATATTCGCGAGCTTATCCGGCGGCAGGGGCTATTGCAACGGGGCGTTGTGCCGGAGGATCGAGTTGCGTTGACCCTCGGTGTTGACGTTGGCGATCACCGCGTGCATTGGACGGCGATTGCCTGGACTCGCGACGGCGGGGGTCGGGTTATTGATTATGGGTACGTGGACGTTAAGAAAGGCATGGTTGCGCATGCCGCGATCACGGATTCGCTACGGGATATCCGCGACATGGCCGAACAGGGTTGGCCAACACCGCAAGGCGAGATCGTCTCGATGACGGCGGCGTTTGTTGATGCCCACTACCGCACGCCGATGGTCAAGGGGTTTTGCTCTGAATCCGGGGCAAAGTGGATGCCGAGTATCGGATTCGGCACCGGCGAATACCACGACGGCGGAAAATCGGCCAGATACGGCCAACCAAAAACAACGGGATCGGTCGTGCGGCATATCGGCGAAATGTATCACTCGGTCTATATTCGCGGCGAGCGAGAATTGACTTGGCAGTTCGACGCGGACTACTGGAAAACGCAAGTCCACGAGCGGTTATCATGTCCAGAGGCATCGCCTGGGGCGTTACTGCTTTATGCGGTCGAAAATCAGATAGACCACCAGACGTTTTGCCGACATCTCACGAGTGAGCGGAAAACCGAAGAGTTTATCAAGGAAAAGGGGAACGTCATCAAATGGGAGAAACAGCGGAGCGCGAACCACTGGCTTGACTCTACCGTGATGGCAACGATCGCCGGGCACCTTAACGGCGTTCGGATTACGCATTTTGAAGAGAAGAAGGAACGCAAGCGGATTAAACTGTCGGGATTACGCTAATGGACGCGGTGGCCGTGCTGAATATCAACTCGCAAGACCCGAATAATGAAAACGGCCTGCAATGCCCGAAGTGTGGGTGTCGCGACTTTCGGACGATCAAAACAATCCCCCAACGGGGGTATATCCGGCGACGTCGAGTGTGCCGTCATTGCGGCAAGAGATTGACGACTTCCGAGCGTGTTGTGGGCCGATAGTCTATATCTATACCCCAATGCCCTAATCTGTGATGTTTCGAGGAGATAATATTTGGAGATACTCCGGGATGATGGCATAATCTCCATATGTCCGAAATTATCAAGCAAGCAATCGAAGATGCGGCGACAAAGCCGAAAGACGCGTCGGCCGGGGCACACCGAATCGTGCAACACTCCCTTCGCGACTTGATCGCCGTTGACGATCACTTGTCGGAAAAAGAAACGGCAAACTCGCGAAAGTTGCCGATCCGCTTGTTTAAGACGCGGCCTGGGGGTGCGGTATAATGTTCGCCGCCCTATTGGCACCATTCCGGCGAAAAGAGAAAGCGGCTGCCAGTCGCCCGGTACAACTCAACGTCGTGCGTGCGAAATACGACTCCGCACAAACGAGCACGGACAATGAGAAGCATTGGGCGTGGGCCGATGGTCTGAGTGCCGCGTCTGCTAATTCGCTGGAGGTTCGGAGGCGGTTGCGCGAGCGGTCCCGCTATGAGGTGGCCAATAATTGCTACGCTTCCGGTTTGGTCCGCACTTACGCCAACGATGTGATTGGTACGAGTCCGCAATTGCAGGTTAATAGCGGGGATGACGCTCTAGATACACTCATTGAGACGCAGTTTTGGGATTGGTGGCAGGCAGCGAGGATTGCCGAGAAGTTGCGGGTTGCCCGCATGTCTCGGATGGTTGACGGCGAAGTGTTCTTGCGGTTCGGCTTGAATATTCCGCTACGCCATCAAGTCAAGCTGGACGTGCGGGTTTACGAGACGGATCAAGTTTCGCGTCCGTGGAGTGCGTCTTACGATCAAGCGGACGCGGACGGCATTTATTACGACGATTTTGGTAATCCAATCGCGTATACGTTCCTTTTGCAGCATCCGGGGTCAAGCTTTAATTTCCATCTGGGGACGGAATACGAGATCATTCCGGCGAGTGATGTGATCCACCTCTTTCGCGCGGAGCGACCTGGGCAATTACGGGGCGTGCCAGAGAATCTAGCGGCACTGCCTCTTTATGAACATTTGCGGCTATATACGTTGGCGGTGCTTCAGGCGGCGGAAACGGCGGCGGATTTGTCGATTATCCTGCAAACGCAACAAAACCCGACGATAAACCCTGACGATCTGGAGCCGCTAGACGCATTTGATCTAGAGCGAGGGCAGGGGATGGTGTTGCCGCAAGGCTGGTCCGCCATGCAGATGAAAGCCGAGCAACCGACGGCAACCTACGAGATGTTCAAGCGGCAAATTATCCAAGAGCAGGCCCGGTGTATCGGCATGCCTTATGGTGTCGCCGCCGGTGATCACTCAGGATTCAACTATTCATCCGGCAAGCTGGATGGCATGAACTATGACCGGGCGATTCGCATCGACCGGAGCGGCCTTGAGACGGACTTTTTGACGCCGTTGTTTGAGCGTTGGTGGTATGAGGCGTCGCTTCGACGCGTGGTGCCGGGCATTGAGCGGCCCCGCGTGGATTGGCGATGGGAAGGCCGCGAGCACCAAGACCCGAGCAAGGAAGCGAACGCCCAGGAAACCCGTCTGGCGAATCACACGACGACGCTTGCGAACGAATACGCACGCATGGGGCTTGATTGGGAGGATCAATTGAGGCAACGGGCGAAAGAGTTGGCGTTGATGAATGAATTGGGGCTGACAATGGAACAGGCCGCGCCTAATGCGACCGTGGAGATTGACGACGATGAATAAAGCATTGCAGATCACGGCTGAAGCGTCGGTGCAATGGTCAGACTTAGAGGCTGCTGATGGCGAAGAAAGGGTGCCGCAATTCTCCATGGTCGCCTATACGGGCGGGGCCATGCACGTTGGTTTCCATCACCCCGTGATCGTCGACTTGGCTGGAATTAAAGCTAGCGGCGACATTCCGATTTTTCGGCAACATGACCCGACGCAAATTGTCGGTCATGGCAAGGCTGAGATCAGCGATGGCGGGATTGTCGCAAGTGGCATTATCTCGGCGGACAACGAACATTCGCGCGACGTTGTTTCGTCGAGCCGGAAGGGGTTCCCATGGCAGGCGTCGATTGGCGCCAGTGTTGAGCGGTTTGAAACCCTCAAAGAAGACGACACGGCAACGGTTAACGGCAAGGCTGTTAAGGGGCCTGCTTTGATCGCTCGCAAATCGACATTAAACGAGATCTCTTTTGTGCCACTCGGAGCGGATCGACGGACTTCCGCAAAAGTGGCTGCCTCTAAGTCCGTCGATAATGGAAAGGGAAATAACATGAAGTTTACTGAGTGGCTTCAGGCCAACGACTTCGACCCGGAACTGCTTTCTGAGAAGGCGACCGAAAAACTGAAGGCCCAATTTGAGGCTGAAACCAACGGTCCCAAGGCGGAAGGTGAAGGCAAGGTTTCCGCCCACGGCGAGAGCTTTATGAAGGCTCTTGAAGCGGAGCGGAAGGAGAAGGCCCGCGTCGAGTCCATCGACATGATTGCGAGCGAGTACATGCGGAGGTATCCAACGCATCTCGATGAGATCGAGCGGCTTGTGTTGGCCGCGCACCGAGACAAGAAAACCGACGAGCGGGACTTTAAGTTGGCCCTGCTTGAATCTTGCCAGACGTTTGGCACTCGTGGCGTGAACGTCGACAAGACCCCGCAAGGAGCGAAGGTTGTCGAGGCTGCGATCTGCCAGACGCTTCGGATGAGCACGATCGAAAAGCAATTCGACGCGCAGACCCTGGAGGCGGCGGATCGTCATTTCCGTGGCGGTGTCGGATTGCAACAGTTGCTCTTTAAGGCGGCGGCTGCCAACGGGCAGCATTTCGACAGCGTTGGAAACCTTAAGCCATTGTTGACGGCGGCATTCCAACCGTCGAACGTGATGGCGCAGGGATTCAGTACGTTTTCACTGTCGGGCATCCTGTCCAACGTGATGAACAAGTTGCTTGTCGATTACTTCATCAATGCAACCGATTCGAGCGATCCTCGCGTTGGCCAGGTGTGGCGACAAATTGCCGCTATTCGCCCAGTGAGTGACTTTAAGGAGATCACGTCCTACTCGCTGACGGGCGATCTGTCTTATGAAAAGTTGCCGCCCACTGGCGAGATCAAACATGGGACGCTTGGCGAGCAAGAGTATGGCAACAAGGCCGACACTTACGCCAAGATGCTGGCTATCTCGCGGACGGACATTATCAACGATAACCTTGGAGCGTTGCAGCGGATTCCGCAACGGCTGGGGCGCGGAGCGGCAACCGCCATCTTTGACGCCTTCTGGTCTGAGTTCCTCAATAACTCCACGTTCTTTTCTGTCGGCAACGACAACGTGAGCAGTGGTGTATTCACGGCTGATGGCGTCGCCTTGTCGGCCGCGGAAGCGGAGTTCTTGGGCCAGACGGACCCGGACGGGCGGCCGCTTGGCGTATCTCCGTCGATCTTGTTGGTGCCTCCGGGGAGCCTTAATGAGGCACTCCGGCTGATGAACAGCACTGTGACTGTTGGCGGTTCCGATAATATCGGAAACGTCAACGTATTTAGCGGTCGCTACACGGTGCTGAGTTCGCCGTACATGACCAATGCTAAATACACCGGCAACAGCACGACGGCGTTCTATCTGCTTGCCAATCCGATGGACTTGCCAACGATTGAGGTCGTGTTCCTCAATGGTCGCGAAACCCCGATCGTTGAAAGTGCCGATGTGGACTTCAACACCCTTGGGATTCAATTCCGGGGCTACCACGACTTTGGCGTTCGCAAGCAAGAACCGCGTGGTGGTGTCCGTGGTAGCGGTGCCGCGTAACCCTCGTACGTAAAGGTTGAAAATGAAGATCAAGGTATTGCGAAACCTCGGAGCCCGATTCCCTGATTACAAAGAGGGGCAGGTTGTCGAGGTTAAGAAGGCGGACGGGGAATTGCTTGTGGAGCGGGGCTTGGCTGAACTGGCTGAAGCAAGCGATTCCACTACTGAAAAAACCGATCCTGAAACCACGATCGAGGCTGTGCCGAAGAATCACCGGCGGGCGTCGAAGGAGGATAAATAACCATGGCTGTTGCAACTCTTTATCACGGCGATCCGTGCATGGTGGATTACACGCCATCGGCGGACGTCGAAGCCGGTGACGTGATCGTTGTCGGCAACGGTGTTCGGATCGCCCACCGGGACATCCCTAGCGGCGAGCTTGGGGCTTTGGCCATCGACGGTGGTGTTTACAAAGTGCCGAAGACTGCTGGGGCCGCCTTGGATGCCGGGGATCTGGTCTATTGGGATGTTGCCGACAGTGCGGTCAACGCCAGCGATGAAACAGGCGCCAACATGCTGTTGGGGATCGTCGTCAACGGTGCAGCCTCGGCCGATACTGAGGTGACGGTGTTTCATCAAGCGCCCCGGACCTAATCCAATGGCGTCCGCATTTGATGAGATGTTTTCGAGTTCTGCCGTGCCAACTCTATTTGGGTTGCACGGCAGAACCGTTACCCGCTGGCCTAGTGGGTTGCAAGAGTACGCCACGAGCGTGACGGCGATGTGGGCGCCGGTTAACGCCGGGACTCGCGAGGCGTCTATCAACGAGCAAGCCAACATCAAGCGCGGCACGGTCACGCTATTGGCCGACACGGAGTGCGGGCATCGTGACTCTTGGGTGATTGATGGCGTGCGTTACGCGACGGAGACGATGGGGCCTGTCACTGGCGGGCTACGTTATATCCAGGTCGTGCGTGCGGACGAATACACAACTTCGCGTCAAGTGAATGTGCGATGACGTTTAATCCTGTCGACTATCTCACGCCAGAGGAAATGCTCGGCAGCATGGTTGCTGAGTTGCAATTTTGGCGTGCGATGGTCGCAAAACCATTGGCGGATTATGACACGATCGCACTCGACGCTCAGGCCGGCGGGTTGCCGTTAGGTGACGCGGCGGATCGAATCAGGCAATGCTGGGTAGACGAAAACGACGACGACGACACGCCGCGCCCGCGCTGTTATATCCGGCAGCATGAATCGGAAACGATGGTCCGCGATGGCGGGTACACGCTCGATGGCACGGTAGGAATTGGGTTTGAGCTATCAATCCCAACGTGCCATTTCGGGCGTGAAAACCTAGCGATCCTCGATGCCCGGAAGAAACTCTATGCATTGCGGATGGAGCTTTTGCTGCGAGGGCGGCAAGCGGGCGGGATTGATATCGTCAACCTCACGTTTGAGCCGTGCGGAATTGTTGAGCCAACGCGAACGGGTTTCGGGCCAGAAGACTTGATTCTCGTGGGGATGTGGAGCGTCGGCTACGCGGGAGGGCTCTGTTGATGGCAATGCAACTCAACATGGAGTTCACGACCGATCTCGTGAATAAGCGGACGCTTAACACGATCTTGCGAGACACAAATCGCAAGGTGGGCGAGCATGTCGCGAAGAAGGTTTTGCCATACAAGTTTAACCGCTATGCGTACACGGCCTATGCGGGAATCGTTAAGCCTCGATCCGCGAGATACGCAAAGGCGAAACGCAAGAAGGTCGGACACGATATCCCCAACGTCTACACGGGCCTGATGAAAATGTACGTGCTGTCCGAGGGGGCGGGGCACACGATCACGGCGACTCGCAACGGTGGGCGAGTCTATATCCGCAATTACTTTAAGATGCGGGAATCACAACGCCAAGAGCTTGAGGCGTTGAACGACACTGACCGGGGCAAGATGGCGAAGACCGCCGAAGAATACTTTATGCGGCAAATCGGACTCAAGAAGAATCAGCGCAAGCGTGCTGTGAAACGGAGGCGGCGATGAGCGTATTTACAACCTATGATGCCGTGCTTGGGTCGATGACGCTGCGGCAAGTGCAGTCGGTCAATGTCACGAGCAACGGGCAGGTGATTAACGGCACCATGTCCGATGGCCTGCTGGGGCAATTGTTTGGCGGGCAGAAGGATATTCGGGCTAGCATTACAACGCAGGACGTTGGCGCCGTTGCCGCGACACCGACGCAGGCGATCGCCGCCGGGACGATCACAATCCCGATGGAGAAGCGGGCCGACATGGCCACGTTCGCCGCTGGCGCGAGCCATTATGCGATCAGTGGCACTAAGGCGATGGTGGTTGCGAATTCGTTTTCCGCGAGCGATACCGGGGCCGCGACGGCGACTGTTGAGACGATCTTTTTATCGTCCGATGGGATCGTTGTCCCGATCACCGAAAGCAGCACCGCTTCATTGGCGGCGGAAGCGTTTAGTGGCTTGTACTCGCTTGGGCCGGTGTCGCTCAACGGGACGCTCGTTGATTGTGCCCGGTCGATGACGGTCAATACTGGCGTGCGAATTGAGCCGCTTTGGTGCAACGGAAATAACTACGCGATCACGGCGTTTAATAAGCCGCCGATCACGCCCACGATCACAATCGAAGGGCCGGGCCTGGATCAATTCCTCGGTGCGATTGGTGGCTGGACGACAGGGACCGCCCTTGTTGGGTATTTCCGCAAGCGGACTACCGCCGGATTCGTGGCGGATGGGGTTGCGGAACATATCAAATTCTCGTTCGCCGACGGCATTTTGGACGCGAACATCAATGCATCCAACGGTGCCGACGCCGCGAAGTCTATCACGTTTCACGGCGAGTCATTGGTTATCACGCCAAGCAGTGCGATCACGTAATGGCCCATTACCAAGTATATGTCCCCGCTGAGACGTTCGCCGGATCGGCGCAGCATCCGCTAGTGTGCGCGGGGCTCGCTGATCACGTAGCGAATGCGGACGGGATACGCATAGCGGACGGGCCGGATGGCAACGGCGGGATGCTTTATGCGTGGCGTAATCACACGACCAATCGGCGTTTGCACTTTAGCACCGATGAGCAGGAGTGGATTCCGGCGGTGCCGGTTGGCGACTCGCCAGCGAAGCGGTATTGGGTCGGGATTTGGAAAGATGCCCCGCCAACGGAGTCGGATTTGAGGCGTCCTGGCATCACGTTCGGGATGGATATCCCTCTCGAAAATGGCGAGGAATGGCACATTGTGATTCCCGCTGAATTGCCCTGTACGGTCATGCGTGGAGACGGCGGAACGGTCGAGGTTAGGCCAAAGGCGAAGTATCGAGATTTGTATCTGGAGACTGCCAGAATCCGGCGACGGTTAATGAATCCCGACGACAATTTGCCCTGGGATATTCCGTATGACTTTATCTGTAAATGCCTGCGGATGAACTATCGAATCCCAGATGAGGTTGTGGGATATCTCGGGTTGCTCGACGAAACGAATATCAAGGCGATTCTCTTGATTGTCATTGGGCGGGGGCGATTCAATGGCGAGCAATAAGGCTGAAATCAAGTGGACCAGTGACGATGCGGCGGTGTTGCGTGCGTTCGAGAAGATGGAACGCAACATGGACACGCTCGCGCGGAAGATGGACAACGTCGAGAAAGCGAGCAAGAAATCTAGCGATGCGGCGGTTAATGGATTTGAAGCGGCAGAGATTAAAGTTAAGGACTTCATAAAGGGCTTTGCTGGGGTCGGCACTGTGATGGCTGCCGCGCTAGCATCGGCCCAGATGCTGAAAGCTGAGTGGGAGGCGTTCAAGAATCGCCAGCAATCCGCAGCGGATGCCAATGTGTCGTTAGCAGCACCGATGGCGGAATTGTCCCGTGCATCGGGTGGCCTGTATTCCGCTAAAGAACTGGAACGGGAGGTTGCAAGAATCGCGAGCGATGCAGGCTCAAAACAAGCTCGAGTGGCTTCACTTTGGGAGCAAGCGGTTTCCGCCAAAGGGCCGACCACGAAGGCCGAGATGGAATCGCTAGGCGATTTGGTAAAGGCTGCGTTGCAGTTCGCCCCGACCACCGACGATCAGACCTTGGCGTTGATGGTTGGCGGCGCTGCTGATTTGCAGAGAAGCCAGGGGTTTACGGCAGAGCAAGCGATCGGTTTTTTTGAAATGGCGGGCAACGTGGGCCGGGTCTCTAAGATCCAGCAACAAGCCACGAATATGGCTCCGGCTATCAACTCACTGACGCAATTCGGAATGTCGCGTGCCGAAGCGGCGGCGCTGTTTGGTACGCTCACGCGGGAGACGGGTGATTTTACCGGGGCGTCGTCGCGGACGGCGGCTCTGATGCTCGCCAAGCAGATTGAGGATCGCGGAATGGGCTCCACTATGGAGGCGATCACCGCGATGCAAAACGATCCTAGCCTACGGGATCGGTTCCTTCAAGGTGGGGCGTTTGGCGGGAAGGACTTTGCCAAGGCGAGTTTTGAGGCGGCATACTTTCCGACGATCCGGGCGTTGTTAACGGGCGGAACACCCCAGGCCGCCGCATTCGCAACATCCATCGGGGAGGTTGGGGACGCGACGGATGCGGAGGCAGCGTTTAGAGAGAGTGTTGATCGAACAAATCAATTAGGGAGTGTTCAGGCGGCGCGACTGCAAAACATATACAATGCTGGTGTTGACTCCATTTTTATTGGTGATCTGCGGGGAGCGAAATCCGCGATAAGCCGCAAAGGGCTGGCTGACATGCTAGCCGCCAGTGGAGTGGATCAACTCGACCAGAACATCACGACAACCCTAATTGATGCCCTCGGGAAAGGGTATGTATCCCAAGAGCGGGTGTCATCAGAGTTGAGACGCCGGGCGGCGGAGATGAGCTACGAGGGGCCAGCAACGCGAGAGATTTTTGGTGGAACGGGGATAATTACTGAGAATTATACTCGCGTTGCCACTGACCAAGAAAAAATCATCGCGGATGTATTTCGCAATGTGGCAGAAAAGCTAGACCGGATGGTCGAGAACACGGACCCAGTTAAGAACGGCGCCCGCACTCCCAAGGTCCGTGTCCCGCCCGCTGCGAATCTTAACGGGGGAGGTATCCGGTAATGGCAGTCTCCCTTGGGGCATACGTGTTTAATTGCGGCAACTTGCATTCGTCTCCAGTGATCACCCTGGCTCCGGTCCGGGTGCGTCGATTTGATGTGTTCGACGTTCACGGAGTTGGCGAGGTTCAAGGTGGGCGACGAACGCGACAAATACCAGTCGTGGCGACATATCAGGCGTTGACGCAAGGAGCGTTGAATACGCTGATTGGCACCGACGATGCGGTTAAAAACACGCGGACGCCAGCGACGTTGACGGTTGGCGGTGCGACGTTTTCCGACGTCGTTTTCAATGGGCTAGAGGCGGCGCCGTCGTTTTATGATGGGCTGTCCGGTTATTACGTTTGCCAAGCCCGATTGCAATTTGAATCTCTGAAGGCGTGACCATGAGCGACGAAAAACAAAAGCCAATGAGCGACGAGGAAATCTTGCAGGCGATCGACAAATTGCCGAAAGGGACTCGCGAGAAAATCGCGTTTGAGCAGATCCCGCACGGACGCACGCAAGCGGAGTTTCGGCATATTTGGTTGCATGACCATCTGTGCCTGAGTTGTCGCAACGACAAGGCGTCAGTCTCGGCGGATGCGGCGGTGAATCAACCAGAGGGTGACGCGGAATGACGCTTGTTGTCCAGGTTAATACGCTATCGGTTTGGGTTGGTCCGGCTGACGGTTCGCCCGTCGACCGGAGTGAGCCAACGCACGCCGCGCCGTTTCTCACGCCATTGACGATCACGCGATCGATGGGGTTCGATGGTGACAATCTGGATCACGCTGTCTTTGATTACAATCTCGCGATGACCGGGCAGTCGGTGTCCAATATCTCGACGCCAGTTGCGGGGTACTCGCGACAAGTCGAGATTCATTGGGAGCAAGGGGGCGGAAGCTACACGCCGATATTTTGGGGCGACCTCACGCAACAGGCGGCGGGTGTTGGGCGTGATGCGTTTATCGGCGTGACGGCATCGGTCTACCCCTACCATTTTGGCGAGCCGTTAGCGGGGCCGAACTACTACAGTGTGCGAGATTCAGCGGGCGTTGTCATCGAGGAGCCGATCGAGTTTAACCCGATCATCGACGGCAAGATCGAAGGCAATATGTCCACCAAGACAACGGCGAACGCTACCCACTATTGGGGCGACCCGGAGTCATTTCGGACAACGGAATCGGGCACGTATCAGGTCGCTGGCGTAAACCCGTGGACGATCGAAGATGCGGTTAAGGCGTTGTGCTGGGAGTGCAACGCGAGCGAAAACTACATTAAAAATCCCACGACGTTTCCCGCCTCGATGGCGACGGCACCGACATTGCAAAACGTGACGATGGACGCGGGGCAATATCTGCCCTACTACCTGGATCACTTGTTGCACGCTCACGGCTACGATTGGGGGATCGAGCTTGCTGTTGAGAGCGGGGCAACGGTTCGGCGAATCAAAATTGTTGACCGGGGCGACGGAACACAAAAGACGTTGAAGCAACAGCCGCCTGGCGAGACTCTTAACCTTGTGTCGTCCGGGAGCTACACCGACACCGCCGAATGGCAGGTCAATATTGATATCGGGAACGCCATCAACGAAGTGCAAGTGCTGGGCGGGCACTGGCAGCACGAGGGCACGTTTGAACTGTATCGAGGATGGCCAGAGGCAGACGATATATTGCACTGGACCGATCTTGCGATCGACGATGATGCGTCGGATTACTACGCCGGGAAAATGGATGTTTGGCGGCTGTGGGTCGCGAACGAGGCGGGGGATTATTGCGGAACGCGAACCACAACGGCACCGATTCCCGCTGCGCCTCCCGACTGGTCAACGCTTGGGGTTTTGGTCGAGCGGCGCCGGAGATTCGAAGACCCGTTGTCCAAGGACGATCGAGGCCAACGGCAACCGCCATTTGTCGAGTGGTCGGACGACGGCGGAACGACCTGGAAGCCAGTCCCGCCGGAGTGGTCATACAGAATCCTCGATACGGAATGCGGGATCTGGTTTAGCGGCAACACGCCACCGGAAGAGTTGATGATCGCGCTGGACGACGCGCGAATCCGCATTTCCGCTGTCGTGAGTGGCGATGAGCGGATCAAATATACCGCCACGGATACCGATGGGAATTGCCCGAACGACCGGACGAATCGATCGGTGATCGAGATGCCGGACGCGTTTATGTATCGCGAGAAACTCACGACCGGCGATTATAAAAGCGAGTTGACCGGAACCGCCGATACACGGATGGACACAACGGAGATCCAGGCCTTTGCCGAAGACACGCTTGCCCGCGAAGTCTCCGCGATGGTCGATGGTCAATATGCGTTGGTTGGCGTGCGGTTTGATTATCAACTCGGAGATATAATCACGTCCATTGCTGGGCGGAACGTGAGCCTAAATCGCAACGCGAGCGGCGGGACCGTGGCGAAATATCCGCAAATCACCGCGATCACGTGGCGGCCGCAAGAGCAGGTAACTCAGATTTCCACGACTGCCTACGAAGCCGGTTGGTATCGGCGGAATCAATCCCACAACTCGCGATATAGTCGGGAGATTTGATATGGCGGGGCGTGGTGATTATGGGATGCGTGGATGGGGGCGGTTGGTTACTGCCGCGCCGGGGCCGGGGACGTTGTTTGTTAAGCCTGATCAGGCGGTGACGGCGGGAGTGTTAGTTGCCCCGGATAATGTTTTCTCGATTTGGAAGGGGCCGGGCTGGGGCGTGGACGACGCTGACAGCGGGGCGGATATCGAGGCCCATTATGCCGCGCAGGACTTCACGACGGCGGATTATTGCATTGCCGTAAAGGTTGGCGGCAAGTGGTATATCTCATGCTTTATTCCGGCGGGATCGTGACGTGAGCGGTTTGCTATTGAGCGGTTGCTGTGGCTGTGCGGGCAAGCAATGCACGCGCCGCTACAATTTCGACGACTCATTGGGCTCGATGGACGTGGCCCAGTTCCGGGCCTACGACGACCCGGGCGGATCAACGCCTGTTACGGTCTATTGGGACTATGGCGCGGAAGAACTGGACATCGAGGGGGAGGGCTGCTATGCCGTGGAGATTATCCCGGCGAGCGTGACGCTCAAAACGATCCACGTTGCAGCGATGGTGTCGGTATTAACCTCGGGCAGCGTTGGCGTGACGATCCGGCGGCCCGAATCGGCGGAATCAATATCCCTGTGGTGGCTTGGCGGCACGTCTTACGAATTGCGTCACGGCACAACGGT
>JACYYJ010122559.1_pt4 | contig 14763 bp, 15 predicted proteins | sample 8236861 | NCBI WGS metagenome assembly JACYYJ01 (sample SAMN14103086, study PRJNA606662) | landfill metagenome | isolation source: landfill solid waste | place: India:New Delhi, Okhla landfill site | collected 2017-11-05
ACGTTGTGCTGGCTGAAGACCCGCTCGACGGCCACCACGTCCGGCCGGTGGGTGTCGAGCCAGTCGTCGACGGCCTCACTGACCTGCAGCAGCCGCTGCTGAAGCGGAGCTTCGACGGGTGTGCGGACCACGCCGACGGCCACACACGACACGGACCTGCCGAGCGCGCCGTCGACGACCCCGAGGCCGCACCGGGTCAGCCCCGGGTCCACACCCAGCACGCGCACGAGGCAGTCCTTTCCGCGAACACCAGTTCGACGCGAAGGCTACCGCCCCGCACCCGTCGCACCGCGACGAACACGCCGAGGCACCACTGTGAGGCGACGCCCTCTCACAGTGGTGCGCAGAAACCGTGAGTGTCCGGTGTGGACTCAGGGCCCGTCGACGCCGGGAGTCCAGTTCTCGGGCGCGCCGCTGGCCGTCAGGACGGGCTGCCACTCGGCGAACCCCTCGGGAGCGTCGGCGCTCCACGGCCAGCTGCCGTCCGTCGAGGGCACGATGATCTGCACCGCGGGGAAGTCGCCCTCGGGATACACCAGGAACGCGCTGCCGAAGTACTCGAGATAGTGGGCCTGCGCGACCTTCTCGAACGTCACGGGCACGCCGTCGAAGAAGTCGTCGTAGAGCTTGCCGCAGACGAACCGCTCGCCCGTGGCCGCACGGTCCACATAGGCGTCCAGCAGGACCGTCGCCATCTCCTGGGGCAGCCCGACGACGACCGCCTCGGGGATGCTGTGCATGGCCCACGCGCAGACCGTGAACGCGTAGCCCGCGCCGTGTTCGTCGGGAGCGACGGCGACCACCGCGTTGCCGCGTTGCTCGGCCTGCGCGACGATCCACTCCCGCAGCTCCTGGTCGGAATCCAGCTCGGTGCCGTCGGTGCTGTTGTCGGAAGGGTTCTGGTAGTCGAGGGCGGTCTCCGCAGTCACGGCCGACATTGTGCCGTATGTGGCCGCGCGGGCACACCACCGACGCGCCACGCCGGTAGTGTGCCCGCCATCGCTCAGCCGACCTCGGCGAGCACCTCGTCGCTGACGTCGAAGTTCGAGTAGACGTTCTGCACGTCGTCGCAGTCCTCCAACGCGTCGATCAGGCGGAACACCTTCCGCGCGTTCTCGGCGTCGAGGGGCACGCTGACCGTCGGCAGGAAGCTCATGTCGGCGGACTCGTAGTCGTAACCCGCCTCCTGCAGCGCCGTCCGCACCGCCACCATGTCGCCGGCCTCGGAGATGATCTCGTAGTTGTCGCCGAGATCGTTGACCTCCTCGGCACCGGCGTCGAGCACGGCCATCAGCACGTCGTCCTCGGACAGGCCGTTCTTCGGCATGATGACGACGCCCTTGCGGTTGAACAGGTACGACACCGAGCCCGGGTCCGCGAGCGAGCCGCCGTTGCGGCTCAGCGCGGTGCGGACCTCGGAGGCCGCCCGGTTCTTGTTGTCGGTCAGGCACTCGATGAGCACCGCGACCCCACCGGGCGCGTACCCCTCGTACGTGATGGTCTGCCACTCGGCACCGCCCGCCTCCTCACCGGCGCCGCGCTTGCGCGCACGCTCGATGTTGTCCTGCGGAACGGAGTTCTTCTTCGCCTTCTGGATGGCGTCGTACAGGGTGGGGTTGCCTTCGGGGTCGCCCCCGCCAGTCCGCGCGGCGACCTCGATGTTCTTGATGAGCTTCGCGAACAGCTTGCCACGCTTGGCGTCGAGGGCGGCCTTCTTGTGCTTGGTGGTGGCCCACTTGGAGTGGCCGGCCATCTCTCCTCCAACTTCCTATCGCGTCTACGCGACCTCAGAAACGGTGCGCACGAACAGACGGTGGATCCGCTCGTCGCCGGTCAACTCGGGATGGAACGCGGTGGCGAACACCCTCCCCTGCCGAACGGCCACGATCCTATCCGCAGCCGGGTCGGCGAGAGGGTCGTCGACCACCGTGGCAAGCACCTGCACGTCGTGGCCCACCTTCTCCACCCAGGGCGCGCGGATGAACACCGCCTGGACACGTCCCTCGACGCCCGCGACCTCCAGTTCGGTCTCGAACGAGTCGACCTGCCGTCCGAACGCGTTGCGCCGGACCACGACGTCGAGCGCGTCGAGCTGCCGCTGGTCGGGCCTGCCGTCGAGTACCTGACGAGCCAGCAGCACCATTCCGGCACAGGACCCGAACACCGGCAAGCCGTCGCGGATGCGGTGCCGCAACGGCTCGAGCAGTGCGAACGAGTCGAGAAGGCGGGACATCGTGGTGGACTCGCCGCCGGGCAGCACGAGGCCGTCGACCTCGGCGAGTTCGGACGCCCGGCGCACCGCCAGAGCCCGCGCACCGGCGCGCTCGAGCAGAGCGGCGTGCTCGCGCACATCACCCTGCAGAGCGAGGACACCGACGACGGGTCGCTGCGGCACGTACGTCACCTTTCCCGCGATCATTGCTGGTCAAGCCTAGTGGGCGCGCGGGCGTGAAGGTGGATCAGGGCACACCGAGCAGCCGCAGACCCGCCGCCGTCGCCCCGGCGGCCAGGACGACGACCACGAACGGCGCCTTCTTCCACGCGAGGACACCACCCACGGCGACTCCCGCGGGCCGCGCCCAGCCTGCGAACTCCGCGCCCTCGAGCAGCGACGACGTCGCCACGAGCGAGGCGAGCAGGACCACGGCCGCCACGGCGAACAGCTTCTCGACCTGCGGTGACAGTGTCACGCGCGTCTTCAGCAGCGGACCCGCGACCCGGAACGCGAACGTGCCCACGGCGAGCACGGCCGTGCAGGCGATGAGCGTGGTGGCGGTCAGCATGCGTCCTCCCTCCCACCGTCGGCTCGGACCGACTGCGCCGCCTCGGACGGCTCCGCCTCCTGCGGATCCCCGGACTGGCCTCGGCGCCATGCCGCGACCACGCCCACGAGCCCGAAGAGAACCGGCAGTCCGGCCGGGACGAACGGGGAGGAGGCCAGAGCGACGGCCACGCCCACCAGCACCGCCCGACGGGTGTCCGCGTCCCGCAGAGCAGGCAGCACCAGCGCGAGCAGCACCGCCGGGAACGCGGCGTCGAGCCCGAGCGCGCCGGTGTCGCCCACGACCGTGCCGACGAGCGCCCCGACCACGACACCGACGTTCCACATCACGAACAGCCCGATGCCGCAGGCCCAGTACGCCGCCTTGCGACGTTCGCGCTCGCGCTGGGCCAGCGCGAAGGCGACCGTCTCGTCGATCATGAGGTGCGTACCGAGCAGTCGCTTCGCCCAGGACGACCCGAGGGCGTCGGCGACGGCGAAGCCGAACGGCACGTGCCGTGCGTTGATGAGCAGGCCGGCGACGACGGCCGCCACGGGATTACCGCCCGAGGCCACCAGCCCGACGAACATGAACTGGGCGGCGCCCGCGAAGACGGCCACCGACAGCAGCATGGGCAACCACACCGGAAGGCCCGAGCCGACCGTGATCGCCCCGAACGACAGCCCCACGAGGCCGTCCGCGAGACACACCAGCGCGATGTCCCGCGCGAGGTCTCGATCCAAAGTTCGCCATATCGAACGCATCACCTTCTAGACTGAACATGGATGACCGTGTTCGTCAAGCCGAACAAGCGGACTTGTGGAGCGAACAACATGACGGAGACCAGGGACAACGGCGGCGCCCCACTCGCGGCCATCGCGGCGTCGCTGCAGCGCGAACGGCTGAAGGCGGGGTTGTCGCTCACCGAACTCGCCCGCCGCGCCGGTGTGGCGAAGTCGACCCTGTCACAGCTCGAATCCGGCACCGGCAACCCGAGCGTCGAGACGATGTGGGCGATCAGCACGGCCCTCGGCGTCTCCTTCGCCCAGCTCGTCGAACCCGTCAAGCCGAAGGTGCAGGTCGTGCGGGCGGGAGAGGGACCACGGTTCTCCGCCGAGCGCGCCGACTACGTCGCCACGCTGCTGTCCCCCTCGCCACCCCACACCCGCCGCGACGTCTACCTCGTCCAGGCCGAGCCCGACCGCCCCCGGGAGTCCGCGCCGCACATGCCCGGCATCGTCGAACACGTCGTGCTGAGCAGCGGGCGCGCACTCGTGGGACTCCTCGACGACCCCGTGGAGCTCGGTCCGGGCGACTACATCGCCTACCCCGGCGACGTGCCGCACGTCTTCCGGGCGCTGGAACCGCACACGATGGCCGTGCTGATCTCCGAACAGGCGTGATCCGGCCGCGTCACCACCCGCGCTCGGAGAGCCGGTGAGGTGCGGGCAGCTCGTCGACGTTGATGCCCACCATGGCCTCGCCGAGGCCCCGCGACACCTTGGCCAGGACGTCCGGGTCGTCGTGGAACGCGGTGGCCTTCACGATGGCCTCGGCCCGCTTGGCCGGGTCACCGGACTTGAAGATGCCGGAACCGACGAAGACGCCCTCGGCGCCGAGCTGCATCATCATCGCCGCGTCGGCGGGGGTGGCGATGCCACCCGCCGTGAACAGCACCACGGGCAGCCTGCCGGTGTCGGCGACCTCCCGCACCAACTCGTACGGGGCCTGCAACTCCTTCGCCGCCACGTACAGCTCGTCCTCGGGCAGGGCCGCGAGCGCACGGATCTCCGAACGGATGCGCCGCATGTGCGTGGTCGCGTTGGACACGTCGCCGGTGCCCGCCTCGCCCTTGGAGCGGATCATCGCGGCGCCCTCGTTGATCCGCCGCAACGCCTCGCCCAGGTTCGTCGCGCCACACACGAACGGCACCGTGAACGCCCACTTGTCGATGTGGTTGGCCTCGTCGGCGGGGGTGAGCACCTCGGACTCGTCGACGTAGTCCACGCCGAGCGACTGCAGCACCTGCGCCTCGACGAAGTGTCCGATCCGCGCCTTCGCCATCACCGGGATCGACACCGCGGAGATGATGCCGTCGATCAGGTCGGGGTCGCTCATGCGCGCCACACCGCCCTGCGCACGGATGTCGGCGGGAACGCGTTCGAGGGCCATGACGGCCACTGCGCCGGCGTCCTCGGCGATCCGGGCCTGCTCGGGCGTGACCACGTCCATGATCACACCGCCCTTCAGCATGTCCGCCATGCCCCGCTTGACCCGCGCGGTACCGGTCCGAACCTCGGCAGAGCCACTGGAGCGCTCGTTCGACACAGCAGTTCCTTCCACACTGTTTGCTGAGCTGACGGTCCCAGCGTAGGTCGGACGTGGACTGCCGAAGGCGTCCATTCGCGGCCGATTCCAGAAGGCCACTTCACCTCGATGGCCCCCCACTCACCGCCCGCCTTGCCACGCGTGCCGATCGGGTGTGTCCTCGAAAGCACACATCCGCCAGCGTCGCAGGAGGCCGTCATGGCCGAGAAGACCGTCAAGACCAGCGGCTCGGCGGCCGGGTTCGCCGTGGACGACCCCGGCAAGGTACGCAACGTCGCACTCGTGGGGCCCTCCGGATCCGGGAAGACCACCCTCACCGAGGCCCTGCTCGTCGCGGCGAACGCCATCAACCGAGCCGGATCCGTCGTCGAGGGCACCACGGTGTGCGACCACGACCAGGCCGCCATCCGCCAGCAACGTTCCGTCGGGCTCGCCGTCGCCCCCGTCGTCCACGGCAACGTCAAGATCAACTTCATCGACACCCCCGGCTACGCCGACTTCGTCGGGGAGGTCCGCGCCGGACTGCGCGCCGCCGACGCCGCGTTGTTCGTGGTCAGCGCAGGCCACGGAGTCGATCCCGCGACCGTGTCCCTGTGGGAGGAGTGCGCCGCCGTGGAACTCCCCCGCGCCGTCGTCGTCTCGCGCCTCGACCACGCGCGCGCGGACGTCGACGCGACGATCACGGCCTGCCAGGAGGCCTTCGGGGCCGGAGTCTCGCCGCTCTACCTCCCGACCGGCGACGGTGAGCCCGCGCTGGTCGGGCTCGTGACCGGGCGGCGCTACGACTACTCCCACGGCTCTCCCCCGCGGATCGGCGACGTCGGCTCCGACGACGCCGAGCGACTGACCGCCGCACGCGACGCACTGATCGAGGGGATCATCGCGGAGAGCGAGGACGAGTCGCTGATGGAGCGATACCTCGCGGGCGAACCGATCTCCGAGGACACCCTCGTCACCGACCTCGAGAAAGCGGTGGCCCGAGGCTCGTTCCATCCGGTCATCCCGGCCTGCGCGGAGACCGGAGTAGGCACGGCGGAGATCCTCGACGGCATCGCCCGCGCCTTCCCGTCGCCGCTGGAACACGCACCGCCCGTCGCCACCACACCCGACGGCATCCCCCACCCCCGGTTGTCGTCCGATCCCGACGGGCCCCTCGCCGCCGAGGTCGTGCACACGGCCGTCGACTCCTATGTCGGCCGCGTGTCGCTGGTGCGCGTGTTCTCGGGGACACTGCGCCCCGAACGCACCGTGCACATCAGCGGCCATGGCCTCACCGACCGAGGCCACGACGACCACGACGCCGACGAACGCGTCGCCCACCTGTACTCGCCCCTCGGCGCCGCTCTCCGCGAGGTGCCCCACTGCGTCGCCGGCGACCTCTGCGCGCTGACCAAGCTCACGTCCGCCGAGACCGGCGACACCGTGTCCGAGCCCGGCGACCCACTGCTCATGACACCGTGGGCGATGCCGGAGCCGCTGCTGCCCGTCGCCGTCGTGGCAGGCAACCGCAGTGACGAGGACGTGCTCGCCCGCAACCTGTCCCGGCTCGTCGCGGGCGACCCGACGCTACGGCTGGAACGCAACCCGGAAACGCGCCAGCTCGTGCTGTGGTGCATGGGCGAGGCCCACGCCGACGTCGTGCTGTCGATGCTGCGCTCCGGCGGCGCCGACGTGACCACCGAACCCGTCCGGACCAGCCGGAAGACGACGTTCCGCACCCGAGCCGACGGGCACGGGCGGCACGTCAAGCAGTCCGGAGGGCACGGGCAGTACGCGGTCTGCGACGTCACGGTCGAACCCCTCGAACGCGGCGCCGGAGTGGAGTTCGTCGACCGCATCGTCGGCGGTGTCGTGCCGCACCAGTTCATCCCCAGCGTGGAGAAGGGCGTGCGCGCGCAACTGCGCAACGGCATCGGCAGCGACGATCCCGTCGTCGACGTGCGGGTGACCCTGTTCGACGGCAAGGCGCACAGCGTCGACTCCTCCGACGCGGCGTTCCAGACCGCCGGCGCCCTCGCCGTGAAGGACGCCGCCGCCAAGGCCGGGCTCGTGGCGCTCGAACCGCTCGACGAGGTCGTCGTCCGACTCCCCGACTCCTACCTGGGCACCGTGCTGGGCGATCTGTCGTCGCGGCGAGGACGGGTACTCGGCACCGAGTCCCTGGAGGGCGGATCGACCCTCATCCGCGCCGAGGTGCCGGCGGAGGAGCTCGTCCGATACGCGGTGGACCTGCGGTCCCTCACCTCGGGCCGGGCGAGCTTCACCCGCCACCACGCGCGCTACGAGCCGGCCCCGCAGAAGTCGGCGGCGCGGGAGCACGCCAAGGCCTGACCGGCCTGACCCACCCCCACCTGGGAACCCCGACATCGTGTCCGCGACCTGCGCACGCGTGTCCGCACCTCGCGTACGCGTGTCCGCGGCCTGCGTTCACGTGTTGGCAGTTCGCGTACGCACGTCGTGTCGTCGGAGACGTCCCGGCGTCGCAGACACCGGCGACACCCGTGCGGGAAACGCGGACACGCGTACCGGAAGTGCGGACACGCGTACGGGAAGCGCGGACACGATGTCGGGGGGCGGGCAGTGGGGGTCAGGAGGTCGGCGGGTTCGCCAGATCTGGCTCGGCGATCTCGAAGTACTCCGGGGTGGGGGCCGTTCCCGCCAGGCGGAAGTACCGCACGCGGCGACGCCGCCGCAACGCCAGGGCGTCGCGCACCGCGTCGTTGTAGACCCGCCGGGCGATGACCACGCGCTCCTCGGCGTCGTTCAACTCGTCGGTGAGCGCGGCCGGCAACACGCTCCGGTCGACGTCGGCGAGCCGGCGGGTCAGCTCGTTCTCCACGGCCTCACGCTCCGGCCGGGCGGCGGACTCGGCGGTGTCCGCCGCGGCCCGCAACGCCGCGGCGTCGTCGCCTCGCAGCGCACTCGCCGTCACCGCCCTCGCCACCACCGCTCGGCGCGCGAGCGCGGCGTCGAGCGCGGCCCAGCCCGCGTCCATCCGCACGTGCAGGCGGTCGAGGCGGTTGGCCGTCGCGACCAACCACAGCGCGCCCGCCATCACCAGTGCGGCGACGAGCGCCAGCACGAGCAGTGTGGTCATCGCAGGACGCCGGTCTCGGCGCCGACCTTGCGCGGATCGGCCGCGATCGCCGTCTCGTAGACCCGGACAACCTGTCGCACGACGGTGCCCCAGTCGTAGCGCGCGACGTGTTCCGTCGCCGCGTCGGAGAGCCTGGCACGCCGCACCGGGTCGGCGAGAAGCCCGCGCAGCACGTCCGCGAGCGCGTCGGAGTCGCCGGTGGGCACCAGCACGCCCGCCTTGCCGTCATCGAGCACGCGGCGGAAGGAGTCGAGCGCACTGGCCACGACGGGAGTGCCCGCCGCCATGGCCTCGGTGAGGATCATGCCGAAGCTCTCGCCGCCGGTGTTCGGCGCGCAGTAGACGTCCACGCTGCGCAGAGCCCGCGCCTTGGTCTCGTCGTCCACCTGGCCGAGCAGATCGAGCCGGGACGCGAGTTCGGGGCCCGCTTCGCGGTGGAGCGTCTCCGCCTCGCCGCGGCCGACGACGAGCAGCCGCAGCGCCGGCAGCTCCGGCGCGAGGACACGCAGCGCGTCGAGGAGCACGCCCATCCCCTTGCGGGGTTCGGTGTAGCGGCCGACGAATCCGATCGTGCCCCCGTCGCGGGGGTAGCCCTCCAGCGGCTCGGCGCCGGAGAAGAACGACGTGTCGACGCCGTTGGGGATCTCCACGGCGTCCCCGCCGAGGTGTTCGACCTGGACGCGCCGCGCGAGCGCGGACACGGCGATCCGTGCGGTCACCTTCTCCAGTAGCGGGCGCAGCACCGGTTCGAACGCCGCCAGCGTGCGCGACCGCGGCGTGGAGGTGTGGAACGTCGCGACGATGGGTCCCTCGGCCACCATGAGCGCGAGCAGCGACAGGCTCGGCGCCGTCGGCTCGTGCAGGTGCAGGACGTCGAACTCGTTGTCGCGGAGCCAACGCCGTACCCGCGCGTAGGACACCGGCCCGAACTGCAGCCTCGCCACCGAGCCGTTGTAGGGGATGCCGAGGGAACGCCCGGCGGGCTGCACGAAGTCGGGAAGATGCGCGGCGCCGTCGTCACCGGGCGCCAGCACCGAGACGGTGTGGCCGAGTGAACGCAGCGCCTTGGCGAGGTCCACGACGTGTCCCTGCACTCCCCCGGGCACGTCGAACGAGTACGGGCACACGATCCCGATCCTCATGACGCACTCCGTTCGTCGGCTCCGACCTCGGAGCCACCGGCGGACGTCGCGCTCCGCTCCGCCCCGTCGGCGGCGGCCGTCCCGTCCTCGGCGGCAGCACGGTCGGCCAGCCAGAACGGCTGCAACATGTGCCAGTCCGTGGGGTGCGCGGCGATGTCGCCCGCGAAGACGTCGGCGATGGCCTGGGTGGCGGCGGGCACCTCCTCCCGGCTGCTGACCCTGATCCGGGGGTGCACCCGCATGGCCCAGCCCCGTTCGGTGAACCAGCACCCGGCGGGCAGCAGCGCCGCGCCGGTGCTGAGAGCCAAGCGCGCCGGCCCCATTGGGAAGGTCGCCTTCTCGCCGAAGAACGTCACGGGCACACCCGAGCCGTTGATGTCGCGGTCGCCGACCAGGCACACCACCTTGTTCTCCCGCAACCGGCGCAGCAGGGTCCGGAAGGACACACTGCCGTCGGCGGGGATGACCTCGAACCCGAGCGACTCGCGGTAGGCGACGAACCTTTCGTACAGCGATTCGGGCCGCAGCCGCTCCGCCACCGTGGTGAAGCTGCCGGAGTGCGCGACCAGCCAGACCCCGGCGACGTCCCAGTTGCCGGTGTGCGGCAGCGCGATCACCGCGCCGTTGCCCTCCTCCAGGGCCGCGTCGAGGTACTCGATGCCGGTGAAGTCGACCCGCTCGCGCACGTCGTCGGCGCTCATCGACGGCAGGCAGAACGCCTCCTGCCAGTACCGGGCGTAGGACCGCATGGCTCGTCGGGTCAGGTCCTCCAGCTCGACGGGGCCCGCCTGCGGCACCACCCTGGCGAGGTTGCGGCGCAGCCGGGCGACGCCGCCGCGGTTGCGCTTCGCGGCGATGTCGGCCCCGACGGCGAAGGCGGTGGTGACGAACGCGTCCGGCAGCTTCGGCACGAGCCGCCAGCCGGCCGCGTAGCCCCAGTCCACGAGTCGCTGCCTGCTCACTGTCGCGCCTTTCCGGCCGCCGTGGCCACCGCCCCGATCCGCTGGACCAGGGTGATCACCGACAGCGCGGCGAGCAGCCACTGCGACACCTCGACGGTGTACGGCAGTCCCAGTCCCTGCAGTCCCGTTCCGACCAACGCGATGATCAACCGCTCGGCACGTTCGACGAGTCCGCCGTTGGCGGCGTCACCGAAACCGGACGCCTCGGCGCGGGCCTTGACGTACGAGATGACCTGCGCGAGCACCAGACACACGAGCGCGGCCGCCGCCACGCGCGGGTTGTCAGCCACGGCGAACCCCCACCAGGCGATGGCGGCGAACAGCGCACCGTCGACCAGCCGGTCACAGGTCGCGTCGAGCACCGCCCCGAAGGGCGTACTGCCCTTCGCGCGCGCCATCGCTCCGTCGAGGAGATCGAGCATGACGAAGCCCCACACCACGAAGGTGCCCGCGAGCAGCATCCCGGTCGGGAAGAAGATCAGTGCCCCGGCGATGGCGCCCGCGGTACCGATGAGCGTCATCGCGTTCGGGGTGAGCCCGGCGCGCACCAGGGCGGCACCGATCGGGTCGGTGACACGAGACACGGACGCGCGCGCGAAGATGTTGAGCATCTGATCCTAGGTTTGCTGGCGAGTAGGGGTCGACTCGGCAAGCAAACCCTATCGAGCCGTCGCGATGTCGGCGTTCCGTGCCCCTTCGGGTGTGTCCCGCGTCCGTTCGCTCACCTCGGTTCGACGGTCTCGCCGCCGTCGGTGCTCGCCTCCGCGACGCGGTCGCACTCCGGTTCCAACCGGGTGCGGATGGCGACGCTGATCGCACCCAACTCGCGCACCTGTTCCGGGGTGAGGGCGTCGAACAAGGCCTCGCGCACGGCGTCGACGTGCCCGGGAGCGGCGTCTCGGATGGCCGCCAACCCGGCGTCGGTGAGGTGGGCCAACGCACCTCGCTTGTCGGTGGGGCAGGCCTCCCTGCGGATCCATCCGCTGGCCTCCATGCGAGCGACGGCGTGCGAGAGCCTGCTCCGGGACGAGCGGGTGGCCCGCGCGAGATCACTCATCCGCAGCACCCGGCCGGGCGCCTCGGACAGCGCGACGAGGACCGCGTAGTAGGTCGTGGGCATCCCCGCGTCGCGCTGCAGCTGGTTCTCGATGTGCCCACGGACCATGTCGACGGCGGCCGAGAATTCGCGCCACACGCGTTGCTGCTCCTCCGTGAGCCATCGGGGTGTCGACATGGCCCCCAGTCTAGCCACCTCCCCCAGACTGGTTGAGCTCTCAACTATTCGTGCGTTAGAGTGCGCCTGCAAGATCGATCACAGAGGGGAAACCCCATGACCACCAGCACGACCGAGATCCCCGGCTATCTCACCGGCACCTGGTCCATCGACCCGGTGCACTCCAACGTCAGCTTCGTCGTACGCCACCTCGGCGTGACGCGGGTCCGCGGCCGGTTCACCGACCTGGCCGGCGAGATCGTCACGGCGGACGACGTCGCCGACTCGTCGGTGACCGCGACCATGCAGGCCGCGAGCATCGACACCACGAACCAGCAGCGTGACGAACACGTGCGCAGCGCCGACTTCCTCGACGCCGAGAACCACCCCACACTGAGCTTTCGCTCCACGGGCGTGCGCGTCGATGGCGAGGACTACCTGATCGACGGCGAGCTGACCCTGCGTGGCGTCACGCGGCCCGTCACCCTGATCGCCGAGCTCGGCGGCTTCGGCGACGGCATGACCGAGGGCAGCAAGGTCCTCGGTGTCTCCGCCCGCACGGAGATCAAGCGTTCCGACTTCGGCGTGGGCACCAACATCCCCACGGCCGTCGTCAGCGAGAAGGTCGTCATCGAGCTCGACATCGAAGCGGTCCGGCAGGGCTGACGCCGTCGGGCCCGCCGGGTCACCAGGCGTCGGCGAGCAGCGTGCGGGTCTCCCCGAGGAGCTGCGGCAACACCTTGGTGTGCCCGACGACCGGCATGAAGTTGGAGTCGCCGCCCCACCTCGGCACCACGTGCTGGTGCAGGTGGGCGGCGATTCCCGCTCCGGCGGCCACGCCCTGGTTCAGACCGATGTTGAAGCCGTGCGCGCCCGACACCGATCTGATCACCCGCATGGCGTGCTTGGTGAAGTCGGCGACCTCCGCGGTCTCCTCGGCCGTGAGGTCGGTGTAGTCGGCGACGTGCCGGTAGGGCACCACCATGAGGTGCCCCGGGTTGTACGGGTACAGGTTGAGCACCGCGTACACCGACTCACCGCGCGCGACGATCAGCGCACTCTCGTCGTCCAGCCCCGCGAGACGGCAGAACGGGCAGCCGCTCTCGCCGTCGCCGTCGGGCTTGTTCTCGCCCTTGATGTAGGCGAGACGGTGCGGGGTCCACAGCCGCTGCAGCTGGTCCGTGACGCCCACACCGTCCTGCTCCACGAACTCCTCGCGCGGTTCCTCGCGCGACTCGTCGTCACTGTCCAACGAACGCTCCCAGGGCCTCCGCGGTCGGCGAGGCGTTCTCCCTGCGCGCAACCCAGTCGGCCACCGCCTCCACGGCCTTCGCCACGGGAACGCCGTTGATCTGGCTGCCGTCGCGGAAGCGGAACGACACGGCTCCGGCTTCCACGTCCTTGGCGCCCGCGAGCAGCAGGAACGGCACCTTCTGCGTGGTGTGCGTGCGGATCTTCTTCTGCATGCGGTCGTCACTGGTGTCGATGTCGACCCGGATTCCGCGGTCGCGCAGCGCCTTCTCGACACCGCGCAGGTGCTCGACGTGCGCGTCGGCGATCGGGATGCCCACGACCTGCACGGGAGCCAGCCACGCGGGGAACGCACCGGCGTAGTGCTCGGTCAACACACCGAAGAACCGCTCCATCGACCCGAACAGCGCCCGGTGGATCATCACCGGCTGCTGCCGCGACCCGTCGGCCGCCTGGTACTCCAGGTCGAAGAGCTCCGGCTCCATCAGATCGACCTGGATGGTCGACATCTGCCAGCTCCGCCCGATGGCGTCCTTGACCTGCACGCTGATCTTCGGCGCGTAGAACGCGGCACCACCGGGGTCGAGCACCAGCTCCAGACCACTCGACTCGGCCGCCTCCCGCAGCGCGTTGGTGGCCCGCTCCCAGTCCTCGTCGCTGCCGATCGACTTCTCCGGGTCGCGCGTGGACAGTTCGAGGTAGAAGTCGTCGAGACCGTAGTCGCGCAGCAGGTCGAGCACGAACTGCAGCAACGACTTGATCTCGTCGTGCATCTGGTCGACGGTGCAGTAGATGTGCGCGTCGTCCTGGGTGAAGCCCCGCGCCCGGGTGAGGCCGTGCACGACGCCCGACTTCTCGTAGCGGTACACCGTGCCGAACTCGAACAGCCGCAGCGGCAGCTCCCGGTAGCTGCGCCCACGCGAGCGGTAGATGAGGTTGTGCATCGGGCAGTTCATCGGCTTCAGGAAGTACTCCTGGCCGGGCTTGCGCACGGTGCCGTCGTCGTCGTACTCGGCGTCGAGGTGCATGCCCGGGTACATGCCCTCGCGGTACCAGTGCAGGTGACCGGAGGTCTCGAACAACTGCCCCTTGGTGATGTGCGGCGTGTTGACGAACTCGTAGCCCGCCTCCTCGTGCCGACGCCGGGAATAGTCCTCCATCTCCCGGCGGATCACGCCGCCCTTGGGGTGGAACACGGGCAGGCCCGAACCGATCTCCTCGGGGAAGGAGAACAGGTCGAGCTCCGCGCCGAGCTTGCGGTGATCACGGCGCTCGGCCTCCGCCAGCATCTCCAGGTAGGCGTCCTGCGCCTCCGACGACTCCCACGCCGTGCCGTAGATGCGCTGCAGCTGGGGGTTCTTCTCGTCACCACGCCAGTACGCGGCGGCCACCCGGGTGAGCTTGAACGCGGGGATGTACTTCGTCGTCGGCACGTGAGGCCCGCGGCACAGGTCGCCCCACACGCGTTCCTTGGTGCGCGGGTCGAGGTTGTCGTAGATGGTCAGCTCGCCCGCACCGACCTCCATGACCTCGGAGGTATCGACGGCGTCCGCACCGTCGCTGGACTTCAGATCCACCAGTTCGAGCTTGAAGGGTTCGTCGGCGAGTTCGGCCCTGGCCGCCTCGACCGACTCGACGACCCGGCGCGAGAACTGCTGGGCGCTCTTGATGATCTGCTTCATGCGCTTCTCGAGCGCCTGGAGGTCCTCCGGGGTGAACGGGCGGTCGACCGCGAAGTCGTAGTAGAAGCCGTCCTTGATCGGCGGTCCGATGCCGAGCTTCGCCTCGGGGAACTGCTGCTGCACCGCCTGAGCGAGAACGTGTGCCGCCGAGTGCCGGATCACACTGCGACCGTCCTCGGTGTCGGCGGCGACCGGCTCCACCTCGACGTCGGTCTCCGGAACCCACGCGAGGTCGCGAAGCGTCCCCTCGGGATCCCGCACGACCACGACGGCCTGCGGACCCTTGCTCGGGTGACCCGCCTCGCGCACCGCGGCACCCGCCGTAG
>JACYYJ010066341.1_pt2 | contig 14742 bp, 12 predicted proteins | sample 8236861 | NCBI WGS metagenome assembly JACYYJ01 (sample SAMN14103086, study PRJNA606662) | landfill metagenome | isolation source: landfill solid waste | place: India:New Delhi, Okhla landfill site | collected 2017-11-05
TCTGTTCCCGCACCCTTGATTCTAGCACCCATGCTTGTGAGCAATGTGGCCACATCAATAATTTCTGGTTCTCTTGCTGCATTTTCGATAATCGTTTTGCCTTTCGCTTTTACTGCAGCTAGCATGATATTAATGGTCGCCCCAACACTCACTACATCTAAGTAAATACGTGCTCCTTTAAGCTCGTTTGCACGTAAATAAATTGCACCTTGTTCATTTGTTACCGTTGCGCCTAAAGCCTCAAAGCCTTTTATATGCTGATCTATCGGTCTTGGCCCGAGGTAACAGCCTCCCGGTAAACCGATCACCGCCTCCTTAAAGCGACCGAGCATGGCACCCATGAAGTAATAGGATGCCCTAAGCTTTTTTACACGGCCATTAGGTAAGGGCATTGCCGTCATATTGCTTGGGTCAATATGTAAAGTATGTTCATGCTTTTCCACTGTTCCGCCAATTTCTTCTAATAGGTAGCTTAATGTCTCTACATCAGAAATCTCTGGAAGACCCTCTATTATTACTTTTGAGTCCGCAAGAATAGCTGCTGGCAAGAGTGCCACAGCACTATTTTTTGCGCCACTTATCCGCACTTCTCCATTAAGCAGGTGTCCACCTTCTACTAGTAGTTTCTGCATTCCTATTCCCTCTCTTTCAAGGTAATTACTAGCTATTTATCGCATCACTATTATTTACTATTTTTAGTGTGTTCCTTTTTACCAAATTCATGCAAAATATTGATAGAAAACTCCATGACTGCTATACCTTTAGAAAGTGGTAATTTTACATACGCACTTTCATAAATGATAAAAAACCAATCGACTTCCATTATAACGTAATTTGGATATTTTTACACTAAGCAGGATTATTTTTCTTGTAATTGTTCGAGGATAAAACGATTAGAGGTAGGAGATTACAATAAAAAACTGCCCTTTTCAAAAAAGAGCAGTTAGATCTTATTTATGCTTTATTAGAAGAACCGAATTCGCGCATTTTACCGATTACTGTATCTTTGATTGCATCTCGGCTTGGTCCTAAGTATTTACGAGGGTCAATCATTTCTGGATTAGCCTCTAATACTTCACGAACTACTTTTGTTTGTTGAATTTGGTTTTCTGTATTTACATTAATTTTAGAAGTACCAAATGAAATTGCCTTTTGGATATCTGCAACAGGAATTCCTGTTCCACCATGAAGAACTAGTGGTACACCTGCAACGGTATTAATTTCTTCCATTTCTTTAAAGCCTAAGTTTGGCTCGCCTTGATAAGGACCGTGAACGGAACCTAATGCTGGTGCAAGACAGTCAACACCTGTACGTTCTACAAGCTCTTTACACTCGTTTGTATCTGCGTACATAATTCCACCTTGTACACCATCTTCATTACCACCAACTGTTCCAAGCTCTGCTTCAACAGATACACCATGGAAATGAGCAAGCTCCACTACTTTGGAAGTTACTGCAATGTTCTCTTCGAATGGATCATGAGATGCATCGATCATTACAGAAGTAAAGCCTGCATGGATAGCTTTTGCACATACCTCGAAGCTAGAACCGTGATCTAAATGGATTGCAACAGGAACTGTTGTACCTTGTGCTTCCATTGTTGCTTTCACCATTGCCACAACTACATTGAATCCACCCATATATTTTCCAGCGCCTTCAGATACACCTAAGATCACTGGGGATTTTTCTTCTTCTGCAGCCTGCAAGATAGCTTGTACATACTCTAGGTTGTTAATATTGAACTGACCTACAGCATAGCGTTGTTTGTTAGCAGTTTCTAGCATTTCTTTCATTGAAACTAATGGCATTGTTTTGCTCCTCCTTTAAAATATGTATAGATATAAGCATTGCTTTTACAACCGATCTTGTTACTGATAGATTGTGTCCATTAATAGAATACCAATTCCTTTAAGAAGGTGCAACAACGTAAGCCGTGGAAAACGGTTACTTGATAAAAAAATATCAATTCTACTGCATAATAAGGATTAATTACCAATTATTTCATTAACTAGTATCCGTATATCATTTAATTGAAATGGTTTGCCAATTGTTTTTCTAACAGAGGAATATTTTTTCATTTTACCTTCCGCTCGTTCAGGTAATCCACTCATGACTACAGTCGGAATGGCAAATCCATCCTCCTCTAACAGTTGGACAAGTGCTTCCCCATCAATGATTGGAAGCTTATAATCTAACATAATAAGGTCAGGGCTATCCTGTTTAATTTTATCAAGTGCTTCTTGACCATTCATGGCCTGCTCCACACGATACCCTTCATGAGATATAACCTCTTCTAATAACATTCGTATCCCAATTTGGTCATCTACTACTAAGACTGTTTTTTCCATATCATGCAACTCCTTTTCTCTGCTACCATAGAAAAACTTAGCTTATCACTATGTTCTTTTTTCGTCATCCACAGAATAATTTTCAAAAGATTATATCCTTTAAAATATTTCGATATAAGAAATAAAAATCCTGCAATATTTTGAAATGTTTTTTTATCTGAACGGAACGAATTTTGTCGAAGTTAGGAGAATGTTGATTAGTGGCTTGGGCAAAAGTAAATATAGTAAGCAAAAAACGAACGATCTAATTAGAATCGTTCGTTTTATTAATAATTTCTATGAAGAATTATTTTACTGTTGCTCCTATGAATCCTTTAAATAATGATTGTGGTTTTGTTGGTCTAGATTTGAATTCTGGATGAAATTGGGAGGCAATAAACCAAGGATGGTCTGTTATCTCAATAGTTTCGACCAATCTTTCGTCAGGGCTTGTACCAGAAAAGACAAAACCATTTGCCTCCATATCCTCCCGATATTGATTATTAAATTCGAATCGATGACGGTGACGCTCGTATACCACATCTTCATTGTCATATACTTCTTTCGTTTTTGTGCCATCCTTTAATCGACAAGGGTATAAGCCTAATCTTAGCGTACCACCCATTTCCGATATTTCTTTTTGTTCAGGGAGTAGATCAATAATCGGGTACGGTGTCTGTGGATCAATCTCTGCTGAATTCGCCCCTTCTAGCCCTAATACATTTCGAGCAAATTCTACTGTTGCAAGTTGCATACCAAGGCAAATTCCAAGGAATGGTATACGGTTTTCTCTTGCATATCGAATCGCTTCAATCTTTCCTTCAATGCCTCGATCACCAAATCCACCTGGAACTAGAATTCCATCCACATCTGCTAGTTGTGTTTCGATGTTTTCACGATCTAATTCTTCCGAGTTTATCCATTTCACCTCTACATCCGCATCATGAGCAAATCCGGCATGCTTTAATGCCTCTACTACAGAGATATAGGCATCTGGCAGTTCTACATACTTACCAACTAAACCAATTGTAACTTTCTTTGTTAAATTTAAAACCCGATCAATTAATTGCTGCCATTCCGTCATATCTGCAGGAGCACAATCTAATCCAAAGTGGTCACAAGTAATTTGGTCTAATTTTTGTTCCTGCATTGCTAATGGTACATGATAGAGGGTATCTGCATCACCTGACTCAATAACCGCTTTTTCATTAATGTCACAAAATAATGCAATCTTTTCTTTCATTTCTTGACTAATTTCTCTTTCTGTACGTAAAACAATCACATCTGGCTGAATCCCTAGTGATCGTAATTCTTTTACGCTATGCTGTGTTGGCTTTGTTTTCAATTCCCCTGCCGCTTGAATGTAAGGAACTAGGGTACAATGAATATACATGACATTTTCGCGACCAATATTGCTTTTTATTTGGCGAATCGCTTCAATAAATGGAAGGGATTCAATGTCTCCAACCGTACCACCGATCTCGGTGATGACAATATCTGCATTTGTTTGTTTTCCGGCCTGAAATACTTTATCTTTTATTTCATTCGTAATGTGTGGGATAACCTGTACTGTTCCACCTAAATAGTCACCTTGACGTTCCTTTTTAATCACCGTTGAGTAAATTTTTCCTGTCGTAATATTGCTATACTGGTTGAGATTAATATCAATAAACCGCTCATAATGGCCAAGGTCTAGATCTGTTTCTGCCCCATCATCTGTAACAAAAACTTCTCCATGTTGATATGGACTCATTGTTCCTGGGTCCACGTTGATATATGGGTCAAATTTTTGAATCGTTACTTTTAATCCTCTATTTTTTAATAAACGCCCTAAGGATGCTGCTGTAATTCCTTTTCCAATGGAAGAAACAACACCACCAGTTACAAAGATGTATTTTGTCACACTTATCCCTCTTTCTTGTATTTATTAAGCTTGTGGGAGGAAGAAAGCCACCAATGATGGAAGTCTCTTCTTATTCATTCCCACTTTTTTTAATGAAACTCTCTCCGTCTTCGGAAAGAAGTACCTGAGCTATATATTGGAACTCTCAAGCTATTTTTAATTAGAAAAACTCGCATTCGCTCGTCCTTTGGCGAATGCCTAGTTTTGCTTATACTTGGTACCTTAAAATTTCAGCTACGTCGAAACGCTACTGTGTAGAATTTTATACTTTCCTAACGTAAAATAAAAAAGCGCTCCCCTATCTACCAGGGGAACGCTATATATTATCCATTAATTTATGGAGCCCAAGTAAAATTGTACTCAGATAGCGGTAGAAAGTCAAGTAAGTTTTAGGCTATTTTTCTTCATCTTCATCAAAATCATCGTCTTCTAAATCGTCTATTTCATCTTCTATCTCGTCATCTTCATCGAAATCAAAGTCATCATCTTCCAATGTATCTTCAATGTCGAAATCTTCTTCCTCTTGGAAATCCTCTAGATCGACATCACCGATGTTACTATCATCTTCACTTAAGTCTTCATCAAGTTCTGTTTCTTCGATCTTCGCTTTCTTTTTCGTTACTTTTTTCTTCTTTTTCTTCTTCGGTGTTTGGGTAATATCTTCATCTATTTCTTCTACTGGATACCACTTTTTCAATCCCCAAAGATTAGAGCCTTTTGTCATAAACCGACCATCAATATTTAAATCTGTATAGAATTGGGAGAGCCTTTCATCTTTTTCTTCCTCTTTAAAGCCCTTCAGTTCTGCCACTTTATCAAATAATTCTCGGAAATCCATTGCTTTATTTCCATCTTCTAGTAATTCTGTCGCAACATCGATCATTGCCATTTCATCTATTTTTTCTTCTGTTAAATTCTGCAAACTCACGATTTAGCACTCCTTTATCGTAAAATCTATGTAAACAAATGTTTTCGTTCAACGTCACTACTACCATCATATTATATGGTTTTGCCTAATGAAATGCAACAATCTTTCACAAGTGTATGCTATGAATTAATGAAAGAGATTAATCCTTGTACTTTTTCCTCCGTTAAATCTCCTGAATTATCAAAAATATGGATATCGTCTTGCGGAATATCCCAATTAATCGTTGGAACAAAATCCACTCGTGTTTCATAGGAATCCCAATTGTCAAGCTTCCAGGTATCTCTTACTGTTCCACGCTCTTCAATGCGTTTTCGTTGCTGTTCGATATCGTCAAGAGTGACGACAACTACCTTCACCTCTACCTCTTTATTTGTTTTTCCACTAGCTGCAATAACATCTTCAATCCATTGTTTATTTTTCAATTCAGCTGTAAATGGAGAAATCATGAAAACATTTTGTCCAACCCGAAGATTTTCTATACAGATATCCTTGGTTGTATCATATTCTAAATCACGTAAATTTTTTTTATAAAAATCTGAGTCACGATCATTTGGATCTAAATCATTCATTTCAAGAAAACGTTCAACAAAACGTCCCCCTACTGTATCGCGATCAAGAAATGCACAAGGTATGGTTTCCGCAATTTTTTCTGCCACGGTTGTTTTCCCTGTTCCTGCGACCCCTACAAAGAATACTAGCTTTTGCATCTTCTCACCTCATTAAGTAATTTCACGTTTATTCTTCACACCTTCTAATGTTAACCGATTCAATCGAAAAACGCACGTGCTTTTATAATGGAATTTTATCATAGTTTTCTTTAATATTGGGTAATGTAAAGATTAAGCTTTGAAAAGAGGGATATTCATGATTTACTTAACCATAGTTGGATGTATAGTGCTTTTTATTTTTTTATTATACATTGATTACATCCTCGGTAAAATGTTATCAGCAAGGAATAATCATAGCATGAAATGGAACACCTCTTCTGATGATGTTACATTTTTTGATTCAGGGCAAGATCTCTTCGAAAAAATGTTAAAGGATATAGAAAATGCCAAAACTTCGATTGATGTGCAATTTTTTATTATTCGTAATGACCAGATTAGTAACAGATTTTACAGCTTACTTGCTCAAAAACATGCAGAAGGTGTGGAGGTTAGAATGCTGGCAGATTGGGTAGGAAGCTTTCGTTACCGTAAGAAATGGATAAAAAATCGATTCCCTTTTTTCAAGATGAACCATCCACGGCCGCCATTTTTTTATCACCTTCAACAGAGAAACCATCGAAAGCTATTAATTATCGATCAAAAGATTGGTTATCTAGGAGGATTCAACCTTGGTGAAGAGTATTTAGGAAATGATTTAAAGCTCGGTAAGTGGAAGGATTATCATATTCGTCTCACGGGTGAAATTGCTCGAGTATTCAGTCAAATTTTTACTACGGATTGGAACAAGGCGAGTCTTTCCTATGACCGATCATTTGGTGAGAAGGAAGCTAAGGCAGAGGATGTTAACATTTGTGTCATGACATCAGAAGCAAATTCCCTTGAAAAAAGTATCCTCTCGATGCTTTCCAGTGCTAAACGTTCTATTGAAATTGGCTCTCCTTATTTTATCCCAACAAAACCTGTGCTTCAGGCGCTAGTGGATGCAAGAAAACGTGGAGTAAAGATTACGATCCTTCTACCTGAAAAAGGAGACCATCCTATTACAAAGGCCGGTGCCATGCCTTATTTAAAAAAAATGCAAGAGATTGGTGTAGATACTTATTTATATATGGATGGTTTTTTTCACGGAAAGGTTTTGTTTATTGATGAGGAGATCTGTGATTTTGGCACAGGAAATTTTGATCAACGAAGCCTTCTTCTCAACGAAGAAATCAATGTCATCGTAAAAAAGGATCATCCCCTTTATCAGGATGCCAGAGCATGCTTTACCCATGACTTGAATACAAGCAAAAAATTAACCTTAACATGGATTAAACATCAACCATTGTGGATGAAGCTGTTAACGGTTATCAGTGTGCCACTTCGGAGATTTTTGTAGTATAACTTGTCACCACATTATGAAAGAGGAACAAACCAGTCAACACTGATTTATTCCTCTTTTTCTATTACATGCTCTCTGGTGCATGAACTCCTATCAGGCGTAAGCCATTTGCTAGGGTGATTTTTACGGCTTCCATTAAAGCTAAGCGTGCTTTTGTTGCTTCGATATCGTCTTCGTTAATGACTTTCTCTGCATTATAGAAGCTGTGAAGGGCAGATGCTAGGTCAAAAATATATTGTGTTACACGGTGTGGCGTTCGATTACTTGCTGCATCTGCAACCACTTGGGTGAAATCGCCTAATTGCTTTAAGAGATCCTCTGCTTTTTCTGATTGAAGCAGGCTTGCATCATAGTCAGTAGGTTGTATCCCTTTTTCTGCTGCTTGCTTTAACATGGTACAAATTCGCGCATGGGCATATTGAACATAGTAAACAGGATTATCATTGGACTGGGATTTTGCTAAATCCATATCAAAATCTAGGTGAGAGTCAGCAGAGCGCATGACAAAGAAATAACGCATAGCATCAATGCCTACCTCGTCCATTAGTTCCCGTAAAGTGACTGCTTTTCCTGTTCGTTTACTCATTTTTATTTTTTCGCCATTTTCAAAGAGATTTACCATTTGAATGATTTCAACCTCTAAAGTATCCGCATTATAGCCAAGTGCTTGGATCGCTGCACGCATACGTGGGATATAACCATGATGATCCGCTCCCCAAACATTGATTAGTTTATCAAAGCCACGATCCAGCTTGTTTTTATGGTAAGCAATATCTGGTGATAGATAGGTATAGGAACCATCCTGTTTTACTAAAACACGATCCTTATCATCACCAAAGTCTGTCGTACGGAACCATGTTGCTCCATCCTTTTCAAAAATATATCCTTTTTCGCGGAGAAGATCAATTGCAGGTACTATACGATCTTCTTGATAGAGAGAGGTTTCTGAGAACCAGTTGTCAAAGGTTACGCGAAATTGCTCTAAATCCTTTGCGAGCTTTTCTAGTTCAAATTCCAAACCGTATTTTCTAAAAAAACGATCCTGCTCTTCCGCTGGTTGACTCAAAAGCTCTTCACCATATTCTTTGGCAAGACTTTCTCCAATTCCGATAATATCAGCTCCATGATACCCGTCCTCCGGCATAGGATAGTCCTTACCTAATGCTTGCATATAACGAGCCTTAACAGATAGTGCTAAGTTATTAATTTGATTTCCTGCATCGTTAATATAGTATTCTCTTGAGACGTCATAGCCTGCTTTATCTAAAATATTGCATAAAGCATCCCCAACGGAAGCACCACGAGCGTGACCCAAATGCAGGTCTCCTGTAGGATTCGCTGAAACAAATTCTACCTGGATTTTCTCACCCTTGCCTACATTTGTTTTTCCATATTGCTCCCCTTGCTCTAAGATGGTAGGAATTAAATTCGTTAGATATTGATTATCCATGAAAAAGTTAATAAAACCAGGACCAGCTATTTCTACCTTTTTGATCGATCCTTTTGTTTGATCTAGCTTCTGTACTATCTCTTCGGCAATTTGACGTGGAGCTTTTTTGGCAATTCGCGCTAATTGCATAGCCATGTTCGTTGCATAATCACCGTGCGCTTTATCCTTAGGTTGTTCTAGCACAATGGCAGGTATTTCCTCTTCTTTTGCTAAGCCTGCCGATAAGACTGCTTGTTTTATCGCCATCTTTAAGTTATCTTGCATCTCTTGCATTATATTCATACTAATACCTCCATTTTAACGATTGTCTTCCTGGCTGAATTGAATGGTTAACCGATGTCTTCTGGGGTCTGCTCCATTTAAGCTTGTTGTATAGCTAATAAAAAGCTTTCCATTTCTTTTCTTCTCTAGTTGTTGATATTGAATTTGCTCTGTCATTGTTTCCATATGCATTGTTCCAAACTGGTGTCTGTAAACATTTTCTGTTCGTTGCTTTTCTGTGAATTTTTGATGCATGGAAACAGCGCCAGACCTCTTCACACTTACTTTATCAGGTTGTATGGTAATGAATGAATCTGTCCGTTCGTTATATTCATTCTGTTCACTAAAGGTCAGCACAGTCATCTGGTTTTTCTCCATTAGCAGACCTTTCTCTTCTGTTACGGTAATTTCTTTATTATCGTCATCTATTATTTCCATGGTCATTGTTATGGAAACTGGAGTTTTGTTCATTAATCTTCTCATTCCTTATTGATCAAGTGCATTTAATGCTTGTAATGGTAGCTTCGCATAAAAATAATCGTCCCGTTCATAGATAAAACGTTGATAGGATTGCTTGAGTAAATGCTTATCCTTTCGTGCCATACCTAAATAATATTGTTGAAATGGCGTCAGCTCGTTAAATTCCTCTAATATGGATATACATTCCTCGACATTACCATTTGCTAATGCAATATGAGCTTGCTCTGCTTTATTCTCTGTCACGAGCCCTTCCGTTTTTCGATAATAGGCAGAAATAAATGGAATAGTGTAATTGGTCAGTCCATAAACAGCACGTGCATTGGCGGTCTTCTTTGCTAGCTCTAAAGCGAAATGGGCATGTTGTATCGCTTGTTCATAGCTTTCAAACAGGTATCCTTGTGCAAGCATATTATGAATATCGATTTTTTTGTAGTCATTATTCGTATTGGCAAGCAATCGATAGCCATATTTCCGTGAAAGGATTAATTCATTTCGTTTCCAATGATAGATAAATAACGTCTCATCCAAACGATGCTCGAGCAATTCTCTTAATAAAGGATCCATCAGACGATCCAGTCCTATCTTAATACGATCATTATATAAACCAATTTTGCCATATTGATGCATGTCAAAATAACAGTAAATATGTAATAAGTCTTTTAAAATAGGAAAAATGTCATCATCTGCTTCCGCTTCGATTCGATTAATCTCTTTAATCGATTGCCTTATCATTTTTGGTTTGACTTGTTTATTGGATAAATTCTTCCGATCGTACATTAACTGGTAAGCCAGTGCTGCCGTTCGATTTTTTTTATGAATAGAGGTTCGATTTTTTGCTATTACGTCATGTAGCTCCTCTAGCAAACCGACTGCATATAGATATTCCATGGCAACTCGTTGATTATGATCACTTTTACAATGCAGACAAATCAATCGCATATTATCTATTTCATTAGGGTATCCCTTTAATTGTTGATAAATAACATAAATCGGCAATTCATTGTCACTTTCTAAGAAGTGATTTACTATATGATTGTCATGTTCGTGTTCTGTCATCGTGATTTATCCCCTATTTTTCTATTCCTTTACTGACATTTTATCATAATTAACCTAGAAAGTAACTGCCGGTTATTTTACCCAGCCCAAAAGAATTTCCCGAATGAATTTGCTTGCTGCGATTGCTGTTTTTTCTGTCGGATCATATACTGGAGCAACCTCCACCAGATCTGCACCTACAATAGAAACCCCGGATTTTGCAATTAGATGGATAGCCTCCAATAATTCCTTTGAAGTAATCCCGCCTGCTTCAGCAGTCCCTGTACCAGGCGCATAGGCCGGATCTAATACATCGATATCAATTGTGACATATATCGGGCGATGAAGCAGTGTCGGTAATACTTTTCTTAGTGGTTCTACTACTTCAAATTTTGCCATATACATGCCGCTTTCCTTTGCGTATTGAAATTCTTCTCGCATGCCTGATCGAATCCCAAATGAATAAACATTCTCTGCACCAAATTTTTCACAAACTTTTCGAATCGGAGTTGAGTGAGACAATTCTTCTCCTTCATATTCGATCCGCAAATCAGCATGGGCATCAATATGAATGACAGCAAGATCTGGATATTTTTCAAACATTGCTTCAAGGATTGGCCAGCTCACTAAATGCTCACCACCTAATCCAAGCGGAAATTTTCCTTTTGCCAAAATTTTGCGGACATAGGCTTTTATCATTTCTAGACTGCGCTCAGCATTTCCAAACGGAAGTGGGATATCCCCTGCATCGAAATAGTTCACTTCTTCTAAATGACGATCTAAATAAGGGCTATATTCTTCTAAGCCAATTGATGCTTCTCTGATGCGATTGGGACCAAAGCGCGAACCCGGACGAAAGCTTACTGTCCAGTCCATCGGCATTCCATATAAAATAACATCTGCCTTCTCATGGTTTTGTCGTGATAGTATAAATACCTTTCCAGAATAGGCTTCATCAAAACGCATACCTTTCACCCCCTATTTATCTGTTAAATCTTTTACAAATTTCGGTAGGACAAAGCTTGCAAAGTGAAGGTCCTTTGTGTAATATTTCGTCTCTATGTCAAAGAAGCGTTCTTCCTTAACCTTTAAGGGATCATGGATTTTGCTTCCTAATGTAAAGGTCCATAGACCACTAGGATATGTCGGAATATTGGCAGTATATAGTCTAGTTACAGGGAATATCTCCGCTACATCCTGAAATACCTGGCGAATTAAATCAGATTTGAACCAAGGATTATCTGTTTGTGCAACAAAGAGTCCGTCATCTTTTAATGCATTAGCAATTCCAGCATAAAAGCCTTTTGTAAAAAGATTAACAGCAGGGCCAACTGGTTCTGTTGAATCCACCATAATAACGTCATACGCTTTTTTGCTTTCGGCAATATGAACAAAACCATCTGCTACACGCACCTCCACTCGAGGATCAGATAACTTTCCAGCAATAGTCGGTAAATATTTCTTTGAATATTCCATTACTTTCCCATCAATATCAACCAATACGGCTTTTTCCACGGACGGATGTTTGAGAATCTCGCGGATCACTCCACCATCTCCTCCTCCAACTACCAATACCTTTTTAGGATTAGGGTGGGTAAATAGAGGGACATGTGCGACCATCTCATGGTATACAAATTCATCCTTTTCGGTAGTCATGACCATATCATCTAAAAGGAGCATATTCCCCCATTCCGCCGTTTCAACCATATCTAACTTCTGGAAATCGGTTTGCTCTGTATGATGTGTTCGATTAACCTTCGCAGTGATTCCAAAGTTTTCTGTTTGTTTTTCCGTAAACCATAATCCCATTCATCATCTTCTCCTATCTATATTCAAACAACCATCTATTAGTTAGATTAAACAATACTATTTTAGAGATTTTTTCTAAAAAATCAAGTTTTTCTTGTCTCTTTATGTTTATTATTTTTAGAAATTTCCCATAATACCAAATATAAGCTTATTGAAGGAGGGGACACCTATGCGCAGAAGGAGAAGAAGAAGGAAAAAAAGATGGCTAAAATGGGGCTTCTTTATGTTTTTAGTCGGGGCTTCTTCCTTTGTTTTCTTAATCGGGGCAAGCTTTATACTAGGTCCTCCTTCACTTGAACGTGCGGAAAACACCATCTATTATAGCTCAGATCAAGAAGTAATCGGGGAGGAATACGGATCTGAAAAGAGGTATTGGGTGGACTTGGACGAAATTGATGACAAGTTAGAAAAAGCCATTGTTTGGACAGAGGATCAGCATTTTTATGATCATCTTGGCTTTGACTTTAAGAGACTTGCGGGAGCTATTGTTAAGGATATCCAGACAATGTCGTTAAAAGAAGGGGCAAGTACGATCACCCAGCAATATGCTCGAAATCTCTTCCTATCACATGAAAAAACCTGGAAACGTAAGCTATATGAAGCTTTTTACACTATTAGGTTAGAAATGTTCTATGATAAAGATGAGCTTTTAGAAGGTTATTTAAATACGATTTATTATGGACATGGCGCCTATGGGATTGAGGCTGCTAGTAAATATTATTTTAACAAGTCAGCAAAGGATTTAAGCTGGGCAGAAGCTACTTTGCTTGCAGGTATACCTAAGGGGCCGTCCATCTATTCTCCCTTTCATGATTTAGAAAATGCCAAACAAAGACAAGCCTTTATTTTAGAAAATTTACTGGAGAATGATGTGATCGACCAAGCAACATATGATGCGGCAATAAACGAAAAATTAAATTTTTCCGATGACCGTATGATTGTAAAAAACAGTATTGCTCCTTATTTTCAGGATATTGTGGTCGAGGAACTGAAATCATTGCTCGATTTAAATATGGAAGAGATTCGTTCTGGTGGCTATAAGGTTTATACAACATTGGAGACAGACCAGCAGCTAGCTTTGCAAACAGCCAGTGAGTCTGTTCTCAACAATGGAGAAATCCAAGTAGGTGCTGTCGCAATGGACCCTGATACTGGTGGGATAACTGCACTTGTAGGGGGTCAAAATTATGAAGCATCCTCCTTTAATCGGGCAGTTCAGGCAAAACGTATGCCAGGCTCCTCTTTTAAACCATTTCTCTATTATGCCGCTTTGGAAAATGGCATGACAGCTGCGACGACGATGATGAGTAAGCCGACAACCTTTGCTCTAGAAAATGGTCAAAGCTATCAGCCAAGCAATTTTAATAACTATTATGCAAATGCTCCGATTACGATGGCGCAGGCAGTTGCCTTATCTGATAATATTTTTGCGGTTAAGACAAATCTGTATGTGACACCTGAACGATTCGCGCGGATTGCAAAGGAAAAGTTCGCCATCGAAAGTCCACTTGAACCTGTTGCTTCGCTTGCTCTTGGTACAGAGGTTGTCAGTGTAAAGGAAATGGTAACAGGCTATAGTATTATTGCAAATGGTGGTAAAAAAGTGAATTCTCATGTGATCGAAAAAGTAACAGATTCACAAGGAAATGTAATTTATCAGTACGAAGAGCCCAAGGAAGAAGCTGGAGGTTTTCCGTTTTTCTCGAAAAAAGAGACAAATCAACTGCTGAAGCCTGCTCTTACTTATATTTTGACCGATATGATGAAGGGAATGTTTGACCAGGAGCTCAATGGCTATATGAGTGTAACAGGTGCCTCAATAGCAGACCAACTAACACACGATTATGCTGGTAAATCGGGAACAACGGAATCAGATAGCTGGATGGTCGGCTTTAGCCCTGAATTAGTAGCTGGTGTCTGGATTGGCTATGACGATAATCGCTCGATTGAAAAAGTTTCCGAGGAACATTTCTCCAAAGAAATTTGGGCTAACTTTATGGAGAAGGCTCATGAAAGCATCCCAGTAACAGAAAGCAAGCCACCTGAGAACATTATCGAAGTCCCGATCGACCTTAATACTGGTTTACTAGCAACAGATGAGTGTGGAGAAGCATATACGATGCCTTTTATCAAAGGAACCCAACCATCTCAATACTGTACTTCCCATTTGGAAGAAATCAATGAAGAAAATTCAGAGGAACTAAAGGAAATCACCGAGGACGATCCATTTTTAGAGGATTGGTGGGATTGGCTCTGGTTTGGCGATAATTCGACTGTAACAGAATAGTGACGGAGACCGTTTGGCGTCGAGGCTTGCATTAGAAATAGCTTATTAACTCCATTTGAGAGGCATTTCTGGCAAGAAGTGAGTTTTATAGGCGGATAAACTTCATTTCGCTGGAGTTCCTTGTTTGTAGTGCACTTTATATTGCTTATAAACTCCATTTCACTGAGTTTCTTTGGTTGAAATGCGCTTTATATAGCTTATAAACTCCATTT
>JACYYJ010036147.1_pt4 | contig 14704 bp, 19 predicted proteins | sample 8236861 | NCBI WGS metagenome assembly JACYYJ01 (sample SAMN14103086, study PRJNA606662) | landfill metagenome | isolation source: landfill solid waste | place: India:New Delhi, Okhla landfill site | collected 2017-11-05
TTGGAGTTGTTTCCGATGTTGGTGCTGTTGCCCACGAATGGGTTCTCAGCCATCGCGAAACGGGTCTTGAAGCCCAGAGCAGCGTGGAAGTTGCTTGGGTCGGTAGCGCGGTGCAGCTCAAGCGGGATATACGGAGCGTAGTACAGACCTGCGTCGTACTGCGTCGAACCCTTGAAGCCAACCAGGTAAGCATCGGTACCGAGGTACGGATCGATGTAGACCTTGAAGCGACCTGCGTTACCAGCGTAGGTAGCACCAGTTGCATCAACCTCAAGCGAGACCTGACCAGCAAGAGCCGGAGCGTAGTCCAGAACGCCTGCCATAGCCAGAGCCGAAGCAACGTCGGACGACACGATGAGGAAGTTACCCTTACCGCGACGAGACTCGATAGCGATTGCGTTAGCATCGCGCTCGATGGCGAACAGAAGACCCTTGAAGCGCTCAACCGACCAACGACCGTCAGCGTCAGCGTTCAGGTCAAAGGTACCAGCCGAAGTAGCAAACTGGGCACCAACCTTAGCAGCGTTGTAGACCGAGCGAACAACCTGACGGTTGACTTCCGAGATCAGCTCATTGCTGAGGATCTGGACAAGCTCTGCGTCTGCATCGAGGCCGTGAACACGCTTCATGTCCTGAGCCAGCTCGATGCTGTAGTCAGCGCGGAGCTGACGAGTGGTAGCGTTAATGCTGACCTTGTCGATGGTTACACCGACCGAGTTCCACGGATCAACCTCACCAGCCGCAGTAGCCTTACCAGTACCAGTGCCGAAGCCGGTCAGGAAGTTTGCGTCAGTGATCGACTCGTGGGTGCCGGTACCGGAGTATGCAGTATCAACTTCGTCGATACCCATGGTCTCAGGACCGCCCTGTGGGTTGCCGTTAGGCGGAGTAGCAGCCTTATGAGCCTTCAGCGCAAAGATCAGACCCGATGGAGCGGTCATTGGCTGCACGCCGAGGATGTCATAAGCGATGAGCTTAGGAGCCATACGACGGACCATCGAGATCAGGACAGGGTCCCAATTCTGAACGCCGGTGGTAAGGTTCGAAGCTTCCTTCAGGTAATCCTGAGTGTTCTCCAGAAGCTGGGCAGTGACCTTCTTGCGATAAGGATCAGCAATAGCGTCAGCCTTCTCACTCTCAAGCACTGGTTCCCACTTCTCTAGGAGGGTATCCACTTTATTTTCTTCTTGAGACATCTTTTTCTCCTAAAATCTCAAATATGAATTAAACAATTCGTTGATATTTATGTTCTGGAAATTCAACAATTAGAACAAGCCGGGACGGGAAAGATAGGATGCGACAGAGTCATCAACCTTCTTCATATTGGACGGAATCTCTTCCTCAAAGTTTTCCTTGAGTAGCTCTTCCTGTGGAGCAGCTGGCTCAGCAACACCCTTAGCCTGCTCAACAATCATTGCGATACCTTCCTCATACTCCTCGAACGAATCGAAAGAGACTGCCTCAAGCATCTCAACAACCTTCTCCTTCTGAGTGTCAGCCAGATCAGCTGTAGCACGCTCAAGGATTAGTTCACGCTTAGCGTTCTCCAGTTCCTCACGAGCAAGTGCCAGGTCCTCAAAGAGGTCCTCATACTGCTTAGTGGCTTCGGTCAGCGACTCCTGGAGTTCAACAACGTGTGCGTCTTCGCGAACATCAAAAGCATTCTTCTCGAAAGCTTCCTTGATGTAATCGAAAGCAGAACGCATACGGGCGTACTCCTCAGTCTCAACAAAACGCTCCTTGTTCTCAGCGATGAACTGCTCGACTGCGTAGTCAGCATATTCCTTCATCTTTTCCGAAACGGATTCCTTGACAACCTCTCCGTATTCGTTGGCCTTACCCTTGAGGTAGGCACCATATTCCTCAGCCTTCTCCTTCAGGAAAGCGATCTCAGCAGCATGAGATTCCTCAAGCGCTTCCTTCTCTTCCTCAGCTTCAGCCTCGGCTTCTTCCTTGCCCTTCTTCTTACCTTCTTCCTCGCCCTCTTCCTTAGCAGCCTTCATAGCAGCTTCAAGGAGGCCCTGGATCTGGATAGCAGTTTCTTCTGAAAGATCGAGCTTCTCCAGAAGTTCCTTTAGTTCGTCATTCATTACTTACTCCTAAGATTCTTTCAGAATGATATGAAATGTTCTGTTGTATTTAATGCTGAGAAATCTCAGCTGACCTTTACAGCTTTGTTTAGCGCAGCTGCGTTTTGGACAGCCACATAAGCCATCTCAAACTTTGGATTGCTGAAAGTCACATGATCGCCTTCAACCTTAGTGTCGACATCTGTAGCTTCAAACTCGTCGGCAAAAGACTGTGCCTTCTTAGCATTAGCTAGCTTGAACTTGATAGGGAAGTACTTCTTGTTGCTCTCGAAGAGGAAATCTTCAAAATTCATTCTTCCTTCCCATTGCTCAATGCAATCAGCTTCTCGAAGAGCTCGACCATAGCCTTCTCATCTAGGCGACCAGTGCGTGCCAAGGTATTAACCTCATCCTTGATCTCCTTTTCGCGCTCAACAAGAAGTCCATTCTCCCACACCCACTCCTTCCCTTCCATAAGGTTGGTAAGGTATGCATCTGGCGCAGAAGGGTCGGAAACGATATCACCTGGCGAGATGAGTCGGAAGCTCTGAACCACCTTGGTCTGCTCGCCCTTGCTCTCAAACATCTTCACCTTACCGAGAGCACGAGTACTGATACCCATGTTGACGCCTTCATCCATAAGACCAGCGACGATGCGTCCGTTAGGAGTACCAGTGGTTACAACCGCACGCCCAATCCAATCATTACCAGACCTAGTCAGGCTCTCAAACTTGTGAGACACTTCCTTATAGTCGTTACGTGGATCATTTGCAGGGTGATTGAGGTGACCAACCGCACGACCTAGTGCGATGTCTTCCTTGATGAATCTCTCGATCTCAGGATTACAAAGGTTGGCAGGGTATACGCGCCCATTGCGGTTCTTGACCTCAAGCTGGATGCAGATACCTTCAATGATGTACTTCTTCTTCTTTACACCATTGACTTCTTCTTGGAGGATCTCATTGCGAACATCATCAATACGTTCTACTAGTACGTCCATTAGCTCTTACCTACTACGATTTCGTGATGACTATCACCAGCCGGACCATGACTCTTGTGGTAAATGGTGATAGTGTGCTTTGTGACGGGATGCTTGTAGACGTGACCGCTTGGATGCTCTGAGTGCTTCCAATTGTTCTTCTTGAGGTAATTACAGAGCTGTTCGACCTGTTGCTTACCTTTGACGTCTTTCTTTACAAGAGCAGAGTACTCTTCAGTATCAGCATCCCTAGTGAGCTTGATCCCAGCTTGGAAAATTGCAGACCTAGCTACATCCTCAAAAAGAAAGTCACCGAAGTTCATACCCAGTTACCTCAGGCCATATGACTTGCGGAAACGCTTAGCCTTACGAGTCTTGCGGAGCACTCTGGCCTTGAAGGACTGACCCATAGACTTCTTAGTGAGAGCCATTCTACGCATAGCCTTACGCATCGTAGCGCCCTGCGCGCCAGTGATCTTCTTACAAGTCTTAGCAGTTGCGTCCCACTTGAAGCCTGGACGGCACTGCATCTTGATTCTCTTCTTTCCGCGGAAATTGATCTTGATGCGACGACGAACCTCGGAAATGTATCCGTTGTCCTCATCGTCATCCCACTCAAAGTCGTCACCTACCTCAATCTCTTCGGCAGGGAAAGCAACAATGTCCGGGTCGAGGTAGACTGAAACAGTGAACTCAAAGTCCTTGTCGAACATGATGTCACCGAAGTCGTATTCCTCATCTTCAACGAAACCATTCACAAGGTCTTCACGATGAGCTTCAATCTCATACGTGTCAACGAACGGATAGTCGTCGTTCTCAATAGCATTAGCGAAGTCTTCGACCGCCTGCTTGTTCTTGAAGGTGAGCATGAGTACGCCGGAAGCATAGGCTCCAGGATCAGAACCTAGCTGGCGACCAAGCTCTTTCAGCTTGATAACAGCGTCCTTCTCATCTGGTCCAAGAGTGTTCCAGTCAATGTCGGTGGTGTCTTTGCGAACATGCTCTTCAAGGTTCTCCTCAGTCTCAAGGAGAGGGAAAAGCTCGCCAGACTCAAGGCGCTCCTCAAGACGATCAGCAAGTCGTTCCTTGAGCCCCTTAATGAACGTATATGCGTTCAATTCGTTTTTGTCAAATGCCATTGAGTGGCTCCTTAGTCTTGTCAAAATCTTGTTGGTTCGATTCTCTTGTGTCGGCGAATGGCTGAGGTTTCTTGGATTCCTTACGGTCCTCATCTTCATCATCCTTCCGCTTGTTTCCGAAAGGATTGTCGCCTCTACCGTCATCGCCGAAGCCAGGCTCATCATAGATGCCTGCTTCCTTTTCCTTATCAAGTTGCTTGTCCTCGTCCTGAATTTCCTTATCGGTCATTCGAAGGATGTTTTTCTGAACCCACAACTTGGTGTAGTACTTGCCTACATGAGGATCGATTGTATTTAGTAGATTGAGTCGGTTGGTGAGGATCTCAACTTCCTTCGCTTCTACGAAGGTATTGTCCTCGGCGTAGACCCAAAGGATGTCTCTCTTGACCTGCTTCCAATCTGCCTCAGTAATGACCTTCTTAAGGATGAGCTGGGTCTTGAGCAGGTCCTCGATGATCAAGATGAAGCGCGAACGGAGTGTGGTTAGGTACTTGGCGAAACGGTACTCGTCTCTCTGAATTTCAGAACCACGTCCGAAGATACCTGTCGTCTGCTGCTCACCGAAGCGACCTCGAGGCACTCCAAGAGCACGCCACAGCTTGTCGCGTAGGTATTCGATCTCTTCCATGATGTCGTTTGAGTTCTGACCCTCAATTGTGGTCACCTCAGTACTCTTACCCTCACGACGTGGAAGCCAATAGTCTTCCATCATGGTCATGATATTACGACGGTCAGTTAGCTTACCTGTCTTGGTATCATAGACCATTTTGTTCTTGAACTTGGACATCATGTCCTTGACGTATGCCTCAGCCTTGTTCTTCTGAAGGCCAGAAACGTCAACGTAGAACGCTCTACGACTTGGAGCACGGACGACTCGGAAGATGATCATTGCATCTTCCATCATCTTGAGCATGTTGTATGGTACAACTGCCTTCTTGAGGTAACCTACATAACGACCTAGGTTGCGATCAAAGAGCCCAGAGTTGATGTAAGCAATGCTCTCAGGCTTGATCTGAATCCCTTGAATGTGAGTGCCAGCTTGAACCTGGATCACCTTATTCATAGGATGATCCTTAGGGTTGAAGTTGTTATAGACGAAGAACTCTTTCACCTTAGAGGCGTCGTAGGTTCCGTCTGGATTAGCTCTTGGGATGACACGGACAAGACGAATCTTCAGCGGGTCAATAAACTGGACCTTCTGAATACCTTGCTTCATCTTGTTGTAGTCGACCATCTTGTAGAGGAACAGCTTGGAGTCTACAAACCAGTCGTCAAACCACTGCGCTCCATTGACATCGAAATCAATGATGTTGTAAAGCTCATCATATACATCAACAATCTTTTTTCTGAGACTTGAACTGATCTTAGTCTCAGCAATGAAATCTAGTTCAATCGCCTTTTTACCAGGAACGTCAAAGATGAAAACCTCGTTCCTGATCTCTTGGAGAGCCTCGTCAACCTCAGACGAAGCAGCAAGTTCTCGATATGACTTGATGAGTTCAAGTTCGTCCGATGGAGTCTGAAGCAACTCATACGGTACGGACATGACGCCGCCATGATCGCTAAAGTAATGATCAGAGACAGTTGCCTCCGCCGTAACTTCACGATCAAGGTTGAACGTTGTCAGCTCTTGCTTAGGTTCATTTTTCTTGAAAAGGTCGTAGCCGAAAATCTGCACGGATTATGATTCCTTCATAGGTACATCATTATTTAGCCGTAGGTAGAAAGCCCAGGCGGACCTGGGCTTTTACTGATCTTTCTGGAAACAGATCAGAATACTGTAGAGCTAGATTCCCAACCGTTGATTGCAAATGTAACTGGCTGCAATGCAATCTGGTCGTTCTGGTCGTATCCGAGCTGGACCTCACCAACCATGGTTGGGAAGATACCATAGACGCGGTAACGCTGTACTTCCTTATCAGCACGATCAAGCGTGATAACATCAGCCTGAGCATACGAGAAGATTGGGTTGAGCATCTGAGGCTGAGCAACGTTGGTGCGGAAACCAAGTAGCTGATCCTGCCACTGCTCAAACACCGAACGTCCGAGGAAGTCGTTGTCAAGGAGAATCTGGACAGTCCAGTCGCCCCAAACCTTGTCACCTGGGATCTTAACCTGACGCCCCATGTACGGAACGTCAATCGCACCAAGTGTAGACTCAGGAATCGCAGCTGCCTGGCAAGTGAAGGAAATCTTGGTTGCTGCTTCAACCGCTCTCTGAACAGTCAGAGGGAACGAAATGTTTACACGGTAGCGGTTAGGGCGAACACCGCCACCACGGAAGTTTGAGAGAAACGAATATACGTCGGCTTGTGCCATCTTATGGCTCCTTTAGTAGTTGAGTTGATGAATCTCTATGGACTCAACCATACTCTGAGATCATGTGTATTTATTTGCTGCCTTTCGAGAACAGGTAAAGACCGTCATATTTCTCCCCATCATACCTCCACCCATGCTGCTTAAGGGTTCTCTGGAAGGAGGAGTTAGCGACAATCTTACTGTAGAGCTGTTTCAGGTCGTGCGACTCTCCTTCAAAACGGAAAGTCTTTGCCTTAGCGTGATCAAGTAGTTCAAAGATCACGTAACCAATTCGGTTGTAGAACTCAAGACCTGTCTTTGAGCCCCTCGTAGGATTGATTTCATTCTGACCATTAGTACGGTTCACGAATGAGACTGTGCCATCATCGAGATCGTATCCAATCCTAAAATGCTGATCCTTGTAGATCATGTCTGTGATCAGTCGACCGAATGCCTTTTGGACTTGACCATTGTTGGCCTCGGGGTTTGTCCCATAAGGGACCTTCTGTGCTCCAAATGCTTCAGATAGGAATTGCTCAAAGTCCATGATAGTTGTCCATATGCTTCATTTCTATTTAACCAAGAAAAAGCCCGACCGAAGCCGGGCTTTAAAGAGTGAAGCTAAGTTCTTCTTAGAATGTACCACCAACCACTTCATCGAAGCTAACATCCTGTCGAACTGCAACGAAGTTGAGCTGAACCCAGTTGATTGAATAGACTGGCTTGATGAAGATCGAGCCAACGAACTGACGGTTCATTCTGACCTCTGGAGTGTTGTTGGACGTATCGCAGATCACTCGGAAGTCTTCAATACCACCACGACCACGAACCTGCTCGAGCTTAGGAGAAACCATGTTCACAAAGTTATTACGAGTGAACTCGTTGTTGGTCTCGAAGAGGTAGTACTTAGCAGCGATCGAGATGTCCTTCTCAAGCGAGATGAACAGACGGCGTGTGCCGATCTGACCAAATGCGCTGTTCTTACCAAGCAGGGTCTTGTCACCGTAAAGGACAGTGCCTTCGGTGTTGAAGGTAACGACTGGGTTGATACCAACCTTGTAGATGGCATCACGGCTTGTCTTGTTTGGGTTGAACGCAAGCGATACAACGTTCTTCAGACGACCACGAGTATAACCACCTGGGCTGACCCAAGGATCATTGGTGTTGTCAACCTGAGCACAAAGACCTGCAAGGTCAGCGTTCAGAGGGATCCAACGATACTTGTCGTTGTAGACGTCATACTGTAGCTTCCAACCCGAGTCCATAACAGCGTAGGAGCTAGAGCGACCAACGGTATTACGAGTCGAAGTGATGTTGGCAACAGCTGTGGATTGAGTGGTGTTCAGAACATCTTCCAGCTTAGGAGAATAGAACACAATGCAGTCCTTACGTGTCTCAGCAAGGTTATCAATTGCATTCTGAACCGTGACGGTGTGCTCTGAGGATCCACCAGCGTCACCCATGAAGATGAGGCTAACGTCTACTTCTTCCTGATTACCAAACAGCTCATAGGCGCGAGTCAGGTCACCTGCGGTGATCATTGTCGAATCCTTACCGCCTGCCATAACAGCAGCGATAGGAGCAGCAAGGTTCTTGAACGATACTGCAACGCCATTCTGGACACCAGTGGTTCCCCAGTCAGCGGAGTTTGCAGCAACACCAAGGGTAGCAGTAGCAGTAGCACCTGAACCGTCACCTGTGATGGTCACAGTAGGTGCAGCTGTATAACCTGCGCCAGCGTCTGTTACAACGATCGCAGTCACTCCACCATCAACGACAGTAGCAGTACCAGTTGCTGCTCTACCACCCGACTGAGGTGCAGAGAAAGTAACAGTAGCTTCAGTGTAACCTGTACCAGCGTTAGCAACTGCAACAGAGTCAACCTGACCGTTAGTCGAATCAACAACGTCGTCTCCCGAAGGAGCAGTGATCGCCCAAACATACTTCGAAGTGCGGTTGATCACGTTGATGTAGTAGTTAGGCGCGTTGTTCGCATCCTTAGAATCAGTTGCCTTGGACAGGTATGGGTAGGTCTCAAGGACCGAACCAACAACGCCTGTGAACTTGCCCTGAACGTCAACAACGACTACGTGGACTTCGTCATTGTGTGCGCCGAGAGAAGCCGCCCAATCCGAAGTGTTAGGAGCAGTGTCAAAGAGGTTTGCGTATGCCCAGCCTTCGAAGCCTGCTGCGTCTACCATGTGAACAGCAATGGAGTCACCGATGCTGCCAGGATACTTCGAGGCAAACTTGATTGTGGTTGGTGTGGTGCGAACAATCTCAAAGTGCTGAGAGTTCTTGATTAGGATACCTGCACCATCATCCGAAGAGTTGAGTGCGTCTTCGTCTGCTGCACGGACAACCTTGAGGTCACCAGTGTATGCAAGGAAGTTATAAGCTGAGAACCAAGAAACAAAGTTCTTGTCGTCAGGCTTACCGAAGGTCTGTTCAAGTTCAAGTGGGGTAGAAACAGTAGTGATCTGCTCTACAGGGCCCCAAGCGAAGTCACCGGCGAAAGCACCGCCCGAGGTGCCAGAAGTTCCAACGATGTTGGTAAGGTCAGTTTCTTTGAAACCAACTCCAGGGCTTTGATTAGGTGTCATCTATATTCTCCTGAGAATCAAAATTCGTGCTTGATGAAAGCAATATGTCTGAGATATTTATGTTCTGAGGTTAGTGAAATGACCCAAACAATTCCGCACTCGAACCAAACTCATCGTCCATACCATCATCCATGAATCCAAATGCTGTATGGTACTCTGCTTCCTGTAGGATGTTCTGTCGAATGATGTCTCGAGTGTTCTGATCAAATGTATCCTCAAAGTAAGGCTGAGCAGCGAACCATGCGAAGATGACAAGCGTCATCACAATGTCGTCGGTTTTTCCCTTCTCAGCCTCATAGCTCGTCCCCTTCTTGGCGAATGAGTTGAGCTCTTGAACCGTGTCGTAGTCTTGGATGATGAGCTGATTAGCTTCAATCAAACCCTTTAGATTTGAACAACCAAGTCTCTTCGTAGTCTTTGTAGTCTTGACACCAGGTGTAATCTTCTCATTCCTGGCACCGCTTAGTTTTGCGTCGTTAGAACTAGAACGGGACAGCAGGAGGTTCTCGTACTCGTAGTCCATCCATAGAGCGTCCACAACCTGCTTACCGTAGGTATTAGACTCGACGATGACGTATGCCTCGTTATACTTCTTACCTGTCTTGTCAATTAGGTCAGCCAGAAGCAAGGGAGACATGATGTTACTTCGCATCATCACTACTTGCTTATATGGAGCCTCAGTTACATCAATCACAGATACAACAGAGAAGTCTTTACCAACACCCTCCGAGACGTCAGCGGTCAGAACATAGTTGTGACCAGGCTTTGGATCCTCATACACCTTGAAGTCCTTCTGATCACCAACAAGCCTGATAGGCTGCTGGAAGGTCAGTCTCTGAAGAACGTTTGGAGACAAGAGAGTGTCAGAACTTCCTTGGAACTCACAAAGAAATTCTTGATTGAACTGGCGCTCAGACATGTTAGCCATCTGTTGATCATACCAGTCCTTATCTCGGGCTGGATGCTCATACCACAGCGCATCATCCCAAACGTATGCGTTCTCTCCACGCTGCGCTTCAGTCCACAGCTTGTAGAACAGGTTCATACCGTTCGGAGTTGATGTGATGATGATCTTCGATGTAGAACCAGATGNNGGGTAGGTTGCGGTGTAGAACTCAACATCGTTTTCAACCCATGCGAACTCGTCGAGGTAAAGTAGGTTAACCGACTTACCACGGACACCCGAACCACCAGTAGCAGCCGAAACGATCTTAGACTTGTTACCTAGCTGGATCGAACCCTTGTTCCAGGAATGAACACCCGGCTGGAACCACCAAGGAAGTAGCTCGTACATTTCCTTGATACGGTCAAGAATTTCCATAGCCTGCCCTCGCTGCTGAGCAAGGACGTAGATGTTGTATTTCCTGTTGAAGATTGCATACCAGAGGAGAACCGCAGCTACAGTCGTGGTCTTACCCATCTGTCGTGGCCAACGGAGAATGGTGAATCTATTACCGACAATCTTCTTCATCGCTCGACGTTGATAGTCGAACGGCTTGAATGGCACGGTACCCATGTCCAGGCTCAAAATCTGGACGTAGTTTTCTAGAAAGTACTCAAAGTCCTGCGAGCACTTATAGATTTCCTCAGCTTGCTCAGGAGTGAGCTCAACATGGACACCAGCTTTCTTCAGGTTGTTGAGACCGTTGTAGCAATCTTGAGGATTGATTGTCCCTTGATATGTCTTGTCAATCATTCAAGTCTTATATCCATATCTCATTGTGAACGCACGTATAGAGCATTAGTATTACTCAGGAGTATTTACCAATTGTTTCGCAAAATGAGTCCAGAACTAGCCGTCGGCTAAGCGTAGTCGCGACGTGAGATAGAGTCTGGTTAGTGCTTTACTCGAAACAATTCAAGAGTCGAAAGACTTAAAGAGACCTGCTCTGCTACTTTGCAACAGGTGTGTTCATATACCAAGGACTGTGCGGTGTATGGACTGGCGGGATTTCCGAAAGGACCGAATCCTGACTGATAGGGCGTTAACCGAATCCCCACGTCCTGTTTAATGGTCAGACCAGTCGTGTGATTGCTTAATCACGGTTCGAGCCTGCTAGGCCGAATTGTGATTAAAATTCTTGGTATATAGAAACTTCGAAGGATGATAAGAGTATGGACTCAAACACGATGAGGAGACTCGTTAGAGTCTCCGAATATCCGAACGAAGTGAGGATCGACTATAACTGGTTCAATGGAATATTACGAATCGACTTCTGAGAAGTCTCCGTCAATCGTATTTTCCTTTTCCTTCTCAGCCTTTTTCCTGTCTTCCATCATAGCAAGGAAGTCCTCAGTCGAACCTACAAAGACATTGTTATTCTGAGTAACCTGTTGAATAGGTGCTTGGCTATCTGTCTGCTTTTCCCTCTTAGGAGCTTGCTTGATCTCCTTAGACAGTTTAGAAAGCGAGATATTGAGGTCGGCTACTGTCTTGATGAAGGTAGCAGCAGACGAATACATCTTATCAGACTGTGCTTGTTGAGTGATGCTAATGAGGTCAGGAACCTGCTCCATCATCTGTCCGATAAGCTCCTTCAGATTGGATCTAGCTTCCTGATAATCATCCTCGATCTCTGGAGACTCCTTTACCTCAGCCAGCTCGGTTGATTGAGTTGGGCGAGGCAATGAAGCAACAGGAGTCATAGCTCCTAGAGATTGTGAAATAGCATCAAGTCCAGTCATCGTGCTCATTAGATCGTCCCGACAAGCTTACCCTTGTGGTACAGGTTGTACTTGAATTCTCTGCCAGGATTCAACTTCCTGATATTTGCAGCGTGAGCTTTAGCTGCTTCTTCGGAATCATGTGCTACTCGAGCATCGTGCATTCCACTTTCCTTGCCATCCTTCCTAAGCGCATGTGTATGCCACTCAGCGTTAGCTGCACGAGAATTAGCACGATGCTTTGCAATGTCACTATGTGCGCGCTTCCAACCCTTGATTGCTTCTTCTAGGTAATCTTCGAATGTTTCGTACATGGGTCCTTATTCCTTAAAACTGCGTGTGGTTGTGTCTACGATAGTGTGCGGATCATTAGGACCAGCATTCATTGGTGTGACAGTTGAGACATACTTCGAGAAGATGTTCTCGAAATCTGCATCACCGAAGTTGAGGATGGTCTGCTTGATTCGGTTAGTTGTTCTACGGTCAGGGTAGTAGTATCCCTTGACTGTGAAGTTCAAGGTCCATACGATTGTTCTACGAGAGTCGAAAGATCCTTCATAGTCAATGTCGATGGCAGTTGAGTTTAGGACGATAGGAACATTCGTCTCTAGCTTGAAGTCTTCTCTGTCACGGATGGTAACAGTAAGCTCAGGCGTGAAGAACGGAAGGATCTGTTCCACCACCTTAAGGGAGTCATCAAGTTTCCTTGCGCCAATGTATAGGTCAAAGGTTAGATCATACGGGATGCGATTGTAGGACATGATCTCTGTACCATCATCCATCTCATCCATCATCCGGTTGAGAGGGTTGACGTGTCTCTCTGGAGCAAAGTTGAGTCCAACAAGCTCGAAACCCATACGAGGGAACATGACATCAAAGTCTGTGTCATCCATGTTCTCGCCAGCAATAGATGCCTCGAGGAACTTTTCCTTCTGAGAGAAGATCAAAGGAACACGATATGGACGACCGAAGTCGTCAGTGATCTCAATCTCATCGAAGACAGTAGCGAATGCTACGATAAGCTTCTTAGTAGTCTGGTGATACCATGCTGGTCTAGCCATACTCAGAAGTCTCCGAACGGATTGTTTCTATCGAAGGAGTTGATCACGATGTCATTCTTCTCATTGATGATATCTTCGTTGATGTGAGTCTTACGAACAAGACTATCATCGGTCGGATCAAAGCGATCGGCTGAAGGCTTACCAGTCTGAAACTTCTCGCGCGAGCCTGTGAACGTTTCGCATACCAGCTTGTAAGTGAAGTGGCGACCAAACTGCCAGTCAGGATTGTTATACCATACCTGATTGATCTCGAACAGAGTATTGGTCAAGGTGAAGTCTGGCTGGTACGGATCACCAACGTAGATGAGGTCGCCTTCCATTGGACGGGAACGCCCAGTACCAAGCTCAGCGAAACGCTTCTTAGACATCACGAAGTCGGAAGTCTGGTTCACTCGGAAGCCAAACTTAGACATGATGTTTTGATCACCGTTATACTGGAAGCCATCAGGTTGATAGACTTCGATGATGAAGTTCCTGCGGAAGACAGTCTTCTTTGGTTCCTGTAGAACAGGATCAATCTCAAAGATCTCTCTAGGAATGTAGAGGACATCTTGACCGCTCATCTGGATCATCTCGATGACGAGGTCTTCAAAAAGGTCCTGCTCGGAAGTCTCAGATGAATTGTTGAAATAACGGTTCAGCATCTCGATTCTCAGTATGAGTTGTTTCGAGATATTTATCCTACGAAAAAGCTAGGCGGCTCTTCATACATGTCGTGAAGCTCTTGCTTGAGCCTATCAATTTCAGCCTGCGCCTCATTCAAGATCTCTTGACCTGAGATTTGGACACCGCCAGGTAGCTGTGCATTGGCGAACTTGATGAGGTTGATGCCCCACTGCTTCTTGAACAGAGCGATAGCATACTTCTTCAGCCAGCGGTTGTTGAAGACATCACCTGTTCTTTCAGGGAGAACCTTTCGGTAGCATTCAACTGCAATCCAATCACCTTCCTTGATAGCTTCCCATGACCCAAGGATCTGGAGTCGGTCATGATGCTGATTGAATGAGATTCTGTCATCAGCACTAAAGGTATCGGAGAGAGTGTTGAGGTAAGACTGTGTGATGTAGTAGGATGCCAGACCATCACCCATGACCTTACGAGGGTTCATGAGGTCAGTCATGTAAGCCTGATACTGAAGGTTGAGGTTAGCGATACCATTAGCACCACCACCCGATCCTGCCCCAGCATGAATCACTCTAAGGACAGACTGCGTTTCAGGAGGAAGGATGAAGTACCTCTTCTCAAGATGTTCGGCTGTGACTTGGATATGGAGGAACACTAGCTCCGAGCCATCAGAGTGATACTCGTGGAACAGATCGATGGCATCATCAATTCTGTCTTCGAGCTGCTCGTTATCTACGTTGATGCGAAGTACTGGAGCGCCAAGGGCTCTTAGGCAGTAGTTCTTGAACTCTTCTCGGGAGTTAATGCGCGCCATGTAGTATTCCTAGGTTTGATTCTTTCGATGTTATTTAAGGCTCCACTAACCATTGAGAGAACTTCTCGACTGACTTCCCTTGTTTCAAGGCAAGCTGAAGTCTGACGAACAGTTTCCTCATAGAGTGAAATCTTACTATAGATCTCGGTGACGTTTACGCTCATCTCTTTTCCGTGAGTAAGGCGATCAAGTGATCCAATTTGTTTCCAAGGCCCTTGACTTCATCTTCAAGGGCGTCCAACCTCTTGGCTTGCTTGATGCGGACTTTGGCGCGGTTATACTCTTCCTTGTTCGTATTGACCACACCTGCACCGCGCTTGATCAGGTCGGGGAAGTCTCTTACCTTGATATCCATTATGTGACTGCAATGATTCTCAGAGATTCAAACATCGGAGGCTTGGCAGAGTTTCTAGCACGACCGACCAGCTTTAGCTTGAAGGAAGTGAACGGCTC
>JACYYJ010126146.1_pt1 | contig 14690 bp, 14 predicted proteins | sample 8236861 | NCBI WGS metagenome assembly JACYYJ01 (sample SAMN14103086, study PRJNA606662) | landfill metagenome | isolation source: landfill solid waste | place: India:New Delhi, Okhla landfill site | collected 2017-11-05
GGCTCCCAGGAAGTCGGTGCCCTTGCCCAGGCCCTCGCCGCGGACCCCGGGAGCGTCCGGGCGCCGACGAGGACGAGGGCGGCGCCGATCGGCAGGTTGATGAAGAAGATCCAGTGCCAGCTGAGCAGTTCGGTGAGGAGACCACCGAGCAGCGGTCCCACCGCGCCGCCGCCCGCGGAGGCGAAACTGTAGGCGGCGATGGCCTGGGCCCGTTCACGACGGCCGGAGAACGCGGTCGCGACCATGCCGAGGATGCAGGCGGTGGCGATCGCCCCGCCGATCCCCTGGAGGAAGCGCGAGGCGATCAGCGCGGTCTCGGTGGTTGCGAGACCGCACAGCACGCGTTGACCACCCAGACGAGGTTCTCGGGGAGAGTCCGAGACCCTGCTGCACGGCGGGCAGCGCCACGTTCACGATGTTCTGGTCGAGCACGATCATCATCTGGCCGACGCGGAGCACGACGACGGTCGGGCCCCGGACGCGCACGGCGTCCGGGGCCCGGGTGCTCCCTCGCGGGGAGAAGTCCGACCGCGGCGGCGGCGATCGCGTTCCGGTGGGGCTCCCTCAGGGCCGGGTGCGCGCACCGGAGCGCGTTGACCACCGCACTGGCTCGTCGCCGCCGAGGTCGTAGCGGATGGAGAGCCCGGAGATCGCGCCGCCGAGCAGACGGTTCGCCTCCGGCAGCGCGAGCAGCTGGGTGAAGATCTCCCGCAGGGCGTCGTGTTCGACGCCCTTCTGGCCGAGAGCCACCTGGGCCCGGGTGTTGGTCAGGACGGCCGCGCCCACCGGGTGCCGTTCACCGTGGTAGGTGTCGAGCAGTCCTTCGGGGGCCCAGCCGGCGACGTCGGCGGCCAGTTTCCATCCCAGGTTCATCGCGTCCTGGATGCCGGTGTTGAGCCCCTGCCCGCCGAGCGGCAGGTGGATGTGGGCGGCGTCGCCCGCGAGGAAGGCCCGTCCGGCCCGGTAGTGCTCCGCGAGCCGTGAGGCGTCGCTGAACCGAGAGGCCCAGCGCACCTCCTTGACCTCGGTCTCCGAGCCGTAGAACTCCTCGATCGCCGCCACCACTTCGGTGTCGGGGACCTTGGCGCGCTGATCGTCGATCACCTGGTCGGCGACGCTGTAGAAGATCCGGTGGACGCGGTCCGACTCGTTCCCGATCGGGAAGATGTTCGCGAACGAGCCGTCCGGGCGCATCCGGGGCGAGCCCTTGGTGTCCCAGGTCGTCGCGATGCCCTCGCCGGCGACGCCCAGGACGACGTCCGAGACGGTGCCGAACCACCGGGCTTCCAGGCCGGGGAACGCGATCCCGAGCTGCTTGCGGACGAAGCTGCGGCCACCGTCGCAGCCCGCCAGGTAGCGCGCCTCGACCCACGTGCCGCCGGCCTGGACGCGGATGCGCTCCGCGTCCTGCTCGATGTCCGTGACCTCGGCGTTCCACCGGACCCGGACGCCCAGGCCGGCCAGGTGCTCCTCCAGCACCTGCTCCACCTCGGCCTGTGGGATGGCGACCTGATAGGGGTAGCGGGAGTTCCAGCCGTCGAGGGCCAGCGGCACCGGCAGGTGCGCGAAGTGGGTGGTTTCCAGGCGTGCTCTGGCCTGTTCCTCCGCACCGTCGAGCATGCCGCGCATGGCCAGGATCTCCGCGGTGCGGGGGTGGAGGTTCAGGGCCCGACTCTCGCCGGTGCGGCCCGGCCCCTTGTCGAGGAGGGCCACATCGACGCCCGCCAGGGCTAATTCGTGGGCCAGGGTCAGACCGGTGGGCCCGGCGCCCACCACGATCACGTCAGCGTCCATCAGGATTCCTTCCGCCTTCCGTCCTGAACGATGTTCTATCAACGAACGTCGTTCTTCGGCAAGTACAATGTTCGGCCCCATGTGGTGCGAACGCCCGGAGAGGCCGGCTCACCAGGCGTGGGCCGGGGTGATGCCCCACGCGTCCAGTTCCGCCTCCACCAGCCCGGGGCCGACCGCGACGCCGGCAGACTGGAAACCGACGGAGACCGTCGCGCCGGCCCTGAGGACGAAGCAGTTCATCCGGCCGGGCGGCGCTCCGGCGCCGGACACCGTGCGGAAGAGGACCCCCAGAGCGGGGCCGAAGACGTCACGGGCCTCCGGCAGCATCTCCCCGGCGTTGGACAGCGCCGCGTCGGTCTGCGGATAGCCGGTGAGGTGCCGGCCGGCCGCCTCGGCGTACACCGCCTTGCTCAGGCGGCGGATCTCCACGAGGTCGGTGTAGCGCCCCCGCAGACCGTCCAGCCGCAGCGTGGCGATCCCGACCATGTTGGAGGACTCCAGGTCGTCGGGGCGCCGGAAACTCACCGGCAGCCCGACCGTGAACGGCCGGCCGGCGTCGGTGGTCCCCCGCGCAGCGCGCAGGATGTTCGCGGTCATGGCGAGCATCAGCCCCGTCACGCTGCCCCCGCCGTTCCGCGCCACCCGGTCGGCCTCGGCGGCCGGCACGGTGAAGGCGAGCCGGGAGCGGACCGGCGCCGCGCCCCCGCCCTGCTCGGTACGCCCGAGCAGTACCCGGGCGGCGGTGGCCGGCACCGAGGCCGCCTTCACGCGCAGCCGGGACAGCGCCAGCCGGGAGTACGTCCACAGACCGTCCGTCACCACATCGGTGAGGTCGTCGACCAGCGAGGGCTGCCCGGAGTGCCACTGCCGGGCGGTCCGCCGGGCGGCGAGCGTGGCCGCGCCGATGAGACCCTGGCCGTCGGTCAGGGCGTGCGATCCGACCAGGGACACCACGAAGGTGCCGTCGGAGACCGGTGCCGCGCTCAGTTCCCAGCCGCGGCCCGCGTGGGCGTCCAGCTCGGCTCGGCAGGCGGCGTCGGCCCAGTCGAGCACCGTCTCCGGGGCGACTGCCCGGGAGGAGACACGCAGCGGCGCGCAGCCGGTGTGCCCCTCCCAGACCGGGCGGGCCAGGGGGAGCCGGGCCGTGCGCATCCGGCGGTTCAACGGGCCCTCGGCCAGGCTGGTGTGCAAGGTCCGCAGCGCCTCGTGGTCCGGCCGGCCCGGCACCCTCCAGAGCAACTGGACCGGGGGGTCGACGCGCAGCTGCCGCATCAGGACATCGCCTCCGGTGAAGCGCTGTGTTCCGGCCGCGGTCATTTGGCCGCCCCCGTACCGGTGAGCCCGACCAGCGGGGCCAGGGTGCGCCCGGCCAGCGCGATGGCGTCCGGATCGTGCGCGTTGGCCAACATGTTGGCCATGAGCCCGTCCACGCCGTGGCACAGCACCCGCTCCTGGAGTTGCCCGGTCACCTCGGCCGGGGTGCCGACGAAGAACCTGTCGGTCGCCGCGGCCCGCTCGGAATTGGTCAGGCCCGTCACGTCCACGCCCGATCTGGCCAGGACCTCCTCCAGCAGCTTGCGGGCCTGGTCGCCGTCCTCGTGGATGATCAGGGGCGTGGCGAAGCTGGTCTCCAGCATCGCCGCGTCCCGCCCGGCCTCGGCGCAGCGCGTCCGTACCGCGGCCATTTTGCGGGGGAGTTCCGAGGTGGTGCAGATGATGTTGAGGTGGTCCGCGTGCTCGGCGGCGAAGGCGAACGTCTTCTTCTCTCCACCGCCTCCGATCAGCACCGGCAGGTCGTCGCGGAGCCGGGGTTCGTTGACGGCGTCCTCGGCGCGGAACCAGCGCCCCTCGACCTGCGGCCGTGACCCGCGCAGCATCGGGACGGCGATGCCGAGTGCCTCCTCGAACCGGCTGAAACGCTCGGCGACCGTACCGAACACGTAGCCGTAGTCATGGTGTTCACGCTCGTGCCAGCCGGCCCCGACGCCCAGCACGGCGCGTCCGCGGCTGATCACGTCGAGCGTGGTGACCATCTTGGCCAGCAGGGCGGGGTTGCGGTAGCCGATGCCGGTCACCATGGTGGACAGCCGCACCCGGTCGGTGACCGCCGCCAACGCCCCGAGCAGGGTGTACGCCTCCAGCATCGGGCCCTCGGGCGGCCCGATCAGCGGTGGTTGGTAGAAGTGGTCCATCGTCGTGACCAGGTCGAACCCGGAGGCTTCCGCGGTCCGCACCTGGGCGACGAGAGTGGGGAACAGTTCGGCGGTCCGCGTGTGATGGAAGTACGGGATGTGGTACCCGAGACGTATGCTCACGTGTTGGTCCTCCTACCAGGTGACGGGAAGTTCCACGGGGCCGAAGAACTGGCCGAAGTACTTGTAGGGCAGGGCCTCCGGCGCCGTGGCGAGCCGCAGGTCCGGGATGCGGTGGAAGAGGCGGTCGAGGACCACCTGAAGTTCGGCACGCACGAGGTTCTGGCCGAGGCACTGGTGGGCCCCGTAGCCGAAGGCGACGTGCCGGGTTCCCGGGAGGCGGCCGATGTCGAAGCGGTCGGGGTCGGGAAAGGCGCCGGCGTCCCGGTTGGCCGGCAGGGTGGGGATGAGGACACCGTCGCCCGCCCGGATGCGGACGCCGCCGATCTCCACGTCCTCCAGGGCCAGCCGGAGCGGCCCGGTGTCGGTGATCGACAGGAAGCGCAGCAGCTCCTCGGCGGCGGCCGGGGTGCGGGACGGGTCGGCGGTCAGCTGCTTCAACTGCTCGGGTTCGGAGAGCAGGGTGAGCACCGACAGCGAGATCATCGCCGCGCTGGAGGCGTGTCCGGCGATCTGTAGCAGCTGTACCAGACTGGCCAGTTCGAAACGGTCGGCGGCATCGCCGTGCTCTCGGCGGGACCGGTCGATCTGCCGGCTGAGGAAGTCGTCGCCCGGATTCTCCTCCTTGGCCGCGATGACCAGGTCGAGGTGGGCGTGGAGGGCCTCGGCGGCGGCCCGCTGCTCGTCCTCCGTCCTGGCCTCGTGCAGCATCTTGCCGGTGTTGCGCTCGATGGCGTCGAGATCCTCCGCGGGAACACCGAGGAACGCCGAGAGCACAAGGGGGGGCACGGGCTGGGAGAGGTGCGCGGCGAGGTCGACGGGCCTGCCCGGCTGTTCCAGCATCCGGTCGATCGCCGCGTCGACGATGCGCCGTATTCGCGGCCTCATGGCATTGATCCTGCGCACGGAGAATTCACCGAGGACCGCGCGGCGGGCCTGCGCGTGCTCGGGCCCGTCCATGTTCACGAGGAACGGCGAGAAATAGGTCAGCGCCTTGAGTCCGCCCGGAGACAGTTCCGGAAATCCGGGGCGGAGTTTCTCGGAACTGAACCGGGCGTCGGAGAGCACCGCACGGGCGTCGTCGTGCTTGGTGACGAGCCAGGCCGGGCGCCCGTCGGACATGCGGACCCGGTGTATCCGGCCGCCGGTCCCCTCCAGTTCCCGGTAGGTCTCCGGGACGCTGAACGGGCAGGTGCGAAGTATGGGGAATTCGGGTACGGATTCAGCTGTGATCTCGCTCATGACAGTTCCCTTGGGTAAGCCGAGGGCGGATGTCGTGAACGCTAGCGCGGGCAATTTGCGCTGAGGGTCAGACCGAAGTCAGCTCTTTGTCAATTCCCGGCCCCGTGCATTGCACGGGGCGATGACGGAACGAACGGCGGCCGGATTGCGGCGTCACTCCTCGACGAACGTCGCGAGCCCGGAGATCAGCATGTCCAGGCCCAGTTCGAACCGACCGTCGCTGTCGGAGTCCAGCATGACGTCCACGTTGCCGGCGATGGCGGGGAACCGGTCTGCGGGCAGGGACGCGAAGTACTCGTGGACGGGCTCGATCCAGTTGTCCAGGCCCTTGTGCGCCAGGTGCCAGCCTTCGTAGACGTCGGCCGTCGTGTAGATGGTGAGCCGGTGCAGAGCCCAGGCCGCGACCCGGGGCGGGACGCCGACGTCCAGCAGGACCGACAGCAGGCGCTCGGTGATGGCCACGCCGATGGCGGTGGGCGGAAAGGCGGCGAAGTTGTAGAGGGCGATGTCACCGTGGGCCGACAGCACCCGCTGCATCTTCGTGTAGTGCGCCTTGAGGTCCGCGTCCCACTGCCCGGTGAGCTCCGGGACACCCACCTCCCGCATCACGCCGTCGAGCACCAGGAGCAGCAGTTCCTCGCGGTTGCGGACATGTGCGTAGAGGCTGGACGCGACCACGCCGAGGTCTCCGGCGATCCGGCGCATGGTGATCGCGGAGGTGCCTTCCGTGTCGACGACCGCGAGCGCGGCGTCGACGATCCGCTCAGCGGTGAGCGGGGCGCGCACGCGAGTCCCGGACTTCCGGCGTACCTCCCACGGAGGGACGGGCACGTCGGCGGAGTTCGACTTCTGGCGCATCGCGGAGACCTTGCGGGTGAGGGCGCCCGGGGGCGCGGCGGAGACAGATTCGGGTTGACGCCGAACACCATTCTGCCGTAGAACGGTGTTCACTTGACAAGTTGATGTTCGGTGGTGGGCAACATTGTTCACGCATCGTACGACGTCCAGAGCGTACGCGGCACCGGGCTGTCGGCGGCACCGTCACACCGTTCCGACCCAGGAGGTCACCATGTCCACCACCGAAACCCCGCGTGCGGCGGCCTTACCGGAAGGCCCCCCGGTCTCCGCCCGCCGGGCCTGGGTGGTCGTCGGCATCATCCTGGTGGGCGAGATCATGGACCTGCTGGACGCTCTGGTCACGACCGTCGCCGGGCCGACGATCATGCGGGACATGGGCGGCTCGCAGGAGTTCATCCAGTGGCTCGCGGCCGGGTATACCATCGCCATGGCCGTCGGACTGCTGATCGGCGGGCGGCTCGGTGACAAGTACGGGCGCAAGAACCTCTTCCTGATCGGCCTGGCCGGCTTCACCCTGACCTCGCTTGTCTCGGCGCTGGCGACCAGCCCGGAGACCCTCATCACGGCCCGGGTCCTCCAGGGGCTGCTGGGGGCGCTGATGGTCCCCCAGGCGCTCGGCATCATCCGGAGCGTCTTCCCGCCCGACAAGGTCGGTCTGGCCTTCGGTGTGACCGGGCCGGTGATGGCGCTGTCCGGGGTGGCCGGGCCGATCCTGGCGGGCTGGCTGGTCGACGCGGACTACTTCGGCTGGGGCTGGCGGATGATCTTCGCTGTCAACATTCCGGTCGGTGTGTCCGCCCTGGTGGCCGGCCTTGTCCTGCTGCCCCGCTCGCAGCGGCAACGCGACCTCAAGATCGACCTGGTGGGTGCGGTGATGGCCGCGGCGGGCATGGGCGCCGTGATTTTCTCGCTCGTCCGGGGCCGCGAGCTGGGCTGGCCGTGGTGGGTGGGGGCCCTGCTCCTCGCGGGCGTCGTCGCTCTCGCCGGCTTCGTCCGGTACCAGTTCCACCGGGCGGGCCGGGGCCTTCCGGCGCTCGTCGTTCCCACGCTGTTCCGGAAGAAGGCGTTCGTCTCCGGGTTGTTCGTCGGCATGCTGTTCTTCAGCGTGATGATGGGCGGCGCCCTGCTGTTCAGCCTCTTCTTTCAGCTCGGGCTCGGCATGAGCCCGTTGATGGCGGGTCTCGCCACGATCGCGCAGGCGGTGGGAATGCTTTTCGGGTTCGCCTTCTCCCAGGCGCTCGGAATGGCGCGGCGCACCATGTACATCGGGTTCGCGGTCTCCGCAGCCGGCCTGCTGGGTGCGCTGGGGACGATCGCCGTGCAGAGCGATCCGGTGAACGCCTGGTGGCTCTCGCCGGCGCTGGCGGTGATCGGCATCGGCTCCGGGCTCGCCATCGCCCCGTTCTTCGACATCACGCTCTCGGGCGTCGACGAGGCGGAGACCGGTTCGGCCTCGGGCACCCTGACCTCCGCCCAGCAGGTGGGAAACGCGCTCGGCGCCTCGGTACTCGGCACGGTCTTCTTTTCCGTGCTGAACGCGCACCGCGAAGACGGGGCGCCGGCCTTCACCACGGCGACCTCGACGGCTCTCCTCGTGGCCCTGGCGCTGGTCGCGGGCGCCGCTCTGTGCACCCGAGGGCTGCCCGAGCGGGCGGTGCGGCATACGGAGGTGTGACGGCCCGTACAACCGAGGGAAACACTCCGGTAATTTCTCGCCGCCCAGGCGTCGGACGCGTTGGATCACGCCAGACCGAAAAAATCCAGCCCATCGTTTCGGGGCCCCTCCGGGCCGGACCCCGACGTGTTAGCGTGACCGGCGGATTTTTAGCTCCGACGCCTCGAAGGGCTGAAAAGAGAAAAAGAATCAGGGCCGATGAGGGTGTGCACCTGATAAGCCGCGAGCGGCCGTGTGCGCCGTCGCGAACCTCGCCCGGTCAATACCGTTCTTTCACAGAAGAAGGTCAGGATGTCTTTCGTTGCACATCCGCTTTCACGGGGGAAAATGAATGGAACAGCATGCTGAGACACCGGAGATTGACAGATGGGCGGTCGCGGCCGGCGGGATTGACCAACAGCGGCGCGGAGGCAGGACGGCGACGCGGCCTCTCCCTGTCTCCTCACCCGTCTTCGACACCTGGCAGGTCCTACTCGTGGAGAGCGAGCAGCACCAGCGGGGAGTGCTCAGCCAGGCACTGAACCGGCACGTGCACCAGGTGACCTGTGTCGACACCGGCGCCGAGGCTCTCGACGTGTACGACCAGGCGGACGTGGTGCTGCTGAACCCCAACCTGCCCGACATCGACGGGCTGGAGGTGTGCCGGGCGATCCAGGCCACCTGCGGAATCCCGATCATCGTGATCACCGACCGCTCGTCGGAGCTGGACTGCGTCCTGGCTCTCCAGGCCGGCGCGGACGACTACGTGGTCCGGCCGTACGGGCTCCGGGAACTCATGGCCCGGATGGACGCGGTGATGCGGCGCGCATCCCCGCGCCGGCAGAGCGAGCACGTCATCGAACACGGCCCGTTGCGGATCGACACGCACACCCGCGAAGTCCGGTTGTGCGACCGGACGATCCCGATGAGCCGCAAGGAGTTCGACCTGCTCCACCTCCTGGCGGTCAACCGCCACAGCGTCGTCCCACGCGAACGCATCATGCGCCAGGTGTGGGAGAACTCCTGGTCGCGCCGGACCGTCGACACGCACGTCAGCAGCATCCGCCACAAACTCGGCGGAAATTCCTGGATTCTCACCGTGCGGGGCGTGGGATTCCGCATAGGGCAGGGCGCACCGGCCGTCCCGTAGGAAAAGGGCGGTCTCCGCCGGCCGTCGCCGCAGCTCTCCCGCGCTGTGGCGACGGCTTTTTACTGCCCTGAGCTGGCCGTCTGACCTTCCTCTGACAAAGTGCTGAATCTGCCGTAAGAAGACCTGACCGTTTCCGCCATCGGAAATGTAGAAGTCGTGAACTGGATCGGGTTGAGGGTGCGGCGAGCGCTGGTGAATAGTTGTTCGTGTGTTCCGGAACAGCGGAACGGAAGCGGAGGAAGGGTATGTTCACAGCGGTGAGCGTGGGCAGACTGGAAAGGGATGTTCGCGATGAGATATCCGAGATCTTCGCCGATTTTGATACGGCCACCGAGCACGGGGCGTCCGGCCTGAGGCGTCGGCAGCTGTACGCCTACTACGACATCTTCATCCACCTTCAGGACTTCACCGGGGAGAACGCCGCCGCGGCCGCCCGGGATGCGGTGGAGGGCCCCGGGACGGCGCGGGTCCGGGAGCGGCTGGCCCGGCTGGTTCCGGCCTACGGCCCGGCCGGGGACGAAGACCGCCCCACGGCCTTCTACCACTGGGAGGGCGAACCTCCGGTGGACAAGGAGACCGGGTTGCACACCACGGTGATCGTGAACCGGGTCGCCGACGAGGTCATTCCCGAGGTGGCCCGGCTTTTCGGTGGACTGGATGCCACCGGCTTCCCGCACCGGATGGGTACCCGGCGCCGGCAGCTGTTCGCGTACCAGGGCGTGTACTTCCACCTTCAGGACTTCCCCGGCGAGGACGGCACGGCCGTCATCGGACAGGCATGGCGGGAGGCCGATCCGCGCTTCGTGCAGATCTGCGCGGACCTGGACCCGCTGGTGAAGAAGTACGCCCCGGAGCGCTGGCGGTCCACGGCCGACCAGATCGCCACCCGCTTCTACCACTGGGAGGCGGCGGAGTGACCGCGCGACGTGTCGTCATCACCGGCGTCGAGGTGATCGCTCCCGGCGGCGTCGGCTCCGGGAAGTTCTGGGAGTTGCTGACCGACGGGCGTACCGCGACCCGGGACATCACCTTCTTCGACCCGTCCCCGTTCCGGTCCCGCGTGGCGGCCGAGGTCGACCTCGACCCGTATGCGCACGGCCTGACCCCGCAGGAGGTCAGGCGGATGGACCGGGCCGCCCAGTTCGCCGTGGTCGCCGCGCGCGGAGCCGTCGCCGACAGCGGCCTGGCCCTGGACGCGCTCGACCCCTACCGGACCGGCGTCACCGTCGGTACCGCTGTCGGTTCCACCATGAGCCTTGACCAGGACTACCGGATCGTCAGCAACGACGGCCGGCTCGATCTGGTCGACCACACCTATGCCGACCCGCACTTCTACCAGTACTTCGTGCCGAGTTCCTTCGCGGCCGAGGTCGCCCGGGACGTCGGTGCCCAGGGCCCGAGCGGCGTCGTGTCGGCCGGCTGCACCTCCGGGCTCGACTCGGTCGGCTACGCGGCCGAGCTGATCCGCGAGGGCACGGTCGATGTCGTGGTCGCCGGTGCCACCGACGCGCCGATCTCACCGATCACCCTCGCCTGCTTCGACGCCATCAAGGCCACCACACCGCGCAACGACGATCCGGAGCATGCCTCCCGGCCCTTCGACGGCACCCGCAACGGGTTCGTCCTCGGCGAGGGTGCCGCGATGTTCGTCCTGGAGGAGCGCGAGAGCGCGCGCCGGCGGGGCGCGCGGATCTACGCGGAGATCGCGGGATACGCGACCCGGAGCAACGCGTACCACATGACGGGCCTGCGGGCCGACGGCGCGGAGATGGCCGAGGCGATCACCGTTGCTCTCGACGAAGCCCGGATGAACCCCACGGAGATCGACTACATCAACGCGCACGGCTCGGGGACCCGGCAGAACGACCGCCACGAGACGGCGGCGTTCAAGCGGAGCCTGGGCGACCACGCGTACCGCACGCCGGTCAGCTCCATCAAGTCCATGGTGGGCCATTCGCTGGGGGCGATCGGCTCCATCGAGATCGCCGCGTCGGTCCTGGCGATCCGGAACAACGTCGTCCCGCCCACCGCCAATCTGCACACTCCCGACCCGGAGTGCGACCTGGACTACGTGCCACTCACCGCCCGTGACCAACTCACCGACGCCGTCCTCACGGTCGGCAGCGGCTTCGGCGGGTTCCAGAGCGCCATGGTGCTGGCCCAGCCCGAAAGGAGCATGGCGTGAGTGCCTCGGTGGTGGTGACCGGTCTGGGCGTGGCGGCGCCCAACGGGATCGGTGAGGACTTCTGGACGGCCACCCTGGCCGGCAAGAGCGGCATCGGCCGGCTCACCCGGTTCGACGCCTCCCGGTACCCGGCCCGGCTCGCCGGGGAGATCGACGACCTCACGGCGGAGGAGCACCTCCCGAGCCGGCTGATCCCGCAGACCGACCGGGTCACCCGACTCTCCCTGGTCGCGGCGGACCGGGCGCTCGCCGACGCGAGGGTGCGTCCCGCAGAACTGCCCGAGTTCAGCATGGGCGTGAGCACGGCGAGTTCGGCCGGCGGGTTCGCGTTCAGCCAGAACGAGCTGCGGAACCTCTGGAGCAAGGGCAGCCAGTACGTCAGCGCCTACCAGTCGTTCGCCTGGTTCTACGCGGTCAACACCGGCCAGATCTCCATCCGGCACGGTATGAAAGGCCCCAGCGGGGTGGTGGTCACGGACCAGGCCGGCGGGCTGGACGCGGTCGCGCAGGCCCGGCGCCAGATTCGCAAGGGCACCTCCCTCGTCGTCGCCGGCGCCGTGGACGCCTTGCTCTGCCCCTGGGGATGGGTGGGACTGCACACCAGCGGCCGCCTCAGCACAGCCGAGGAGCCGGCCCGCGCCTATCTGCCCTTCGACGACCGGGCCGCCGGCCATGTCGCTGGTGAGGGCGGCGCCCTGCTCATCGTGGAGTCGGGTGCCTCCGCACGCGCCCGCGGAGCCGAGGTCTACGGCGAGATCGCCGGGTACGCCGCGACCTTCGACGGACGCGAGCCCGGCCTGCGCAAGGCCGTGGAACTGGCCCTCGCGGACGCGGGGGCGAGCCCCTCCGACGTGGACGTGGTCTTCGCCGACGCGGCCGCCGAGCCGGAGCTGGACCGGGTCGAGGCCGAGGCGATCACCAAGGTCTTCGGAGCGTACGGGGTGCCGGTCACCGCGCCGAAGACGATGACGGGACGGCTCTACGCCGGCGGAGCGGCGCTTGACCTCGCCGCGGCGTTCCTCGCCCTGCGCGAGTCGACGATCCCGCCGACCCTCCACACCGAACTCGCCGAACGGTACGGCCTCGACCTGGTCGTCTCCCAGCCGCGTCCCGCCCGGCTGCGTACCGCGCTCGTCCTCGCCCGGGGCCACGGCGGTTTCAACTCGGCGATGCTCGTGCGCTCCTGAGCGTCCCCGTGCTCCCAGCCCGGCCCCGGGACGACCGCACCACCCACCATCACGAACCGAACCCACCATCAGGAACCGAAGGAAGGCTTCCCATGTCCCGCACCTTCACGCTCGACGACCTCAAGCGCATCCTCCTCGAAGGCTCCGGTGCCCCCGACGGAGCCGACCTCGACGGCGACATCCTCGACACCGAGTTCACCGACATCGGCTACGACTCGCTCGCCCTGCTGGAGACCACCAGCCGCGTCGAGCGCGAGTACGGCATCGAGCTGGACGAGTCCCTCGTGGGTGACGCCAGCACGCCCCGCGCCCTCCTGGACGCCGTCTCCGCCCATCTGCAGGCCCAGCCCGCCTGAGCCCGTTGCCCGCCGGGCGAGGACCCGGCTCCGGCCCGTCGTGAAACACGTTGAGGAAGAGGGAACATGACAGCACAGCAGAGCCGCGTCGTCCTGGTGACCGGTGCCACCAGCGGCATCGGTCTGTCCGTCACCCGGCTGCTGGCCGGACAGGGCCACCGGGTGTACATCGGGTCCCGTGCCGAGGACAACGTCGTCAGAACCGTCAAGCAACTCCAGGAGGAGGGGCTCGACGTGGACGGCACCGTCCTGGACGTGCGGTCCGGGGACTCGGTCCGCGGTTTCGTCCAGGCGGCCGTCGAGCGGTACGGCACCGTCGACGTGCTCGTCAACAACGCGGGGATACCCGGCGGCGGCGTCACGGCCGACGTCTCCGACGCGCTGTGGGACGACATCATCGACACCAACTTGAACAGCGTTTTCCGCATGACCCGAGAGGTGCTGACCACGGGGGGCCTGCGTCACAAAGAGTGGGGCCGCATCATCAACATCGCCTCCACCGCCGGCAAGCAGGGAGTCGTCCTCGGCGCCCCCTACTCCGCCTCCAAGCACGGCGTCGTCGGCTTCACCAAGGCCCTCGGCAACGAGCTGGCGCCCACCGGCATCACCGTCAACGCCGTGTGCCCGGGGTACGTGGAAACCCCGATGGCCGAGCAGGTCCGGCGGAACTACTCCCGCATCTCCGGTGCCCCGGAGTCGGCCATCCTGGAGAAGTTCCAGGCCAAGATCCCGCTGGGCCGCTACTCGACCCCCGAGGAAGTGGCCGGCCTGGCCGGCTACCTGGTCACCGACGCGGCGGCCTCCATCACCGCACAGGCGCTCAACGTCTGTGGCGGCCTCGGCAACTTCTGACCATTCACCGAGCGCGAAGGAGTCACCCCATGGCGTCGAAGCCGCACACGGCCCGTCACGAGATCAAGATCTCCGCCCCCGCCGAGACCGTCTACCGGATGCTCGCCCAGGCCGAGGAATGGCCCCGGCTCTTCCCGCCCAACATCTACGTCGCCCACGTCGAGCGCGGCCAGAGCGAGGAGCGCATCCGCATCTGGGCCACGGCCGGCGACTCCGTGAAGAACTGGACTTCGCACCGGGTCCTCGACGCGGAGAACCTCAGTATCCGGTTCCGGCAGGAAGTCAGCACCCCGCCGGTGGCCGCGATGGGCGGCACCTGGCACGTCGAGGCGCTGGCCGCCGGAGACACGCTGGTCCGCCTCGACCACGACTACCAGGCGGTCGACGAGGAGGGGCTCGGCTGGATCGACGAGGTCGTGGACCGCAACTCCCGCGCCGAGCTGGAATCGCTCAAGACGATCGCCGAGTCGGACGGTGCGGTCGCCGGACTCAGCTGCTCCTTCGAGGACACGGTCGCCATCGGCGGCAGCGCCCAGGACGTGTACGACTTCATCGACCGGGCGGACCTGTGGACCGACCGCCTGCCGCATGTCCGCGCGGTACGTCTGGAGGAGCCGGAACCGGGCCTCCAGACGCTGGAGATGGACACCCTGTCCAAGGACGGCACCTCGCACACCACGAAGTCGTACCGTGTCTGCCTGCCGCACCACCGGATCGCCTACAAGCAGGTCACCCTGCCCGCGCTGATCACGCTGCACACCGGTCGCTGGACCGTCACGCCGGGCGCGAACGGAGTGACGGCCTCCTCGCAGCACACGTTCACGGTCGATCCGGGGAAGGTCACGAAGATCCTGGGCGCGGACGCGACCGTGCAGGACGCCATCGACTACGTCCGCACGGCGCTCAGCACCAACAGCATGGCGACCCTGGGCCTGGCCAAGGCGTTTGCCGAGGGGCGGGCCGGGGGCGACCGTCGATGACGGTGGCCCAGCCGGCCGTCGCGGGGGGAGTGCGTGGCATCTCCCTCGACGCGGACGGAATCACCCTGTCCGCGTTGCTCGCCCTCCCGCCGCAGGCTCCGTGCAGGGCGGTGATCGTCG